>OCHN01001732.1_pt1 | contig 16455 bp, 9 predicted proteins | sample 1538911 | NCBI WGS metagenome assembly OCHN01 (sample SAMN04571736, study PRJEB22368) | human gut metagenome | biome: human gut; material: stool | host: Homo sapiens | place: Luxembourg | collected 2013-01-11 | reverse complement strand
CCCCCCACTCGCTGACAGCATGCTGGGTGATGTAGACAAACGCGCTGGAAACCGCGATTATCCAGATTCCGGGATGGCGCACCACCCCCTTATGCAACTCCTTGGTAGGCATCGAGTCGGTCTTCTGAGGCGTCTCTCCCGTCAGCTTCTGCACAGAAGGCAGCCCCTTGCTCTCCGGAGTGTCGGAAACCATCAGAAGGATCATCGCCGAGCCGATCACTCCCGCCACCGCGGAGAAGATGAACCCATACTCCCAGCCGATCCACCCCACAATCAAGCCCAACGCAAACACAGACAACGCCTTGCCAAGGTACGGCGTAGCGCTGAGGATGCTGTAGTAGGTGCCGCGCCTGTCCAGCGGAAACCACCGCGAGAGACTGATCACCCCCGGAGGCGCACCCATAGACTGACAGTACCCGTTGACTCCCCAGGTGACGGCAAAGACCACGAACAGCAGCATGGTAGGAAATCCCATCCACCCATGCACCAGCCCCAGAACCCCCATCAGAAGATTGACCACCGTAGAGATCAGCAGCCCCGTAGCCATGAAGCGGCGCACGTTGCAGTAGTCCGCGATGAAGCCGTTGGCGAACTTCCCGAAAGCATAGACAAAATAGAAAGCCGAGCCAATGATTCCAAGCTGCGCGGCCGTGAATATCCCCCCGTCGATCAGCGGCTGCTTAACCACGCTCATAGCCATCCTGCACACGTAGTACAAGGCATAAGCCCCCGTCACGCCCCAGAACGTACAGTTCCTCAGATGCCGGTACTCCCCCTCCACCGCCTCCGGAGCGACCTTCCCCTCCGACGGTTTAGAGATCCTATAGAATGAATATAGACTCATAATATTTCGCCCCACAAAGATAGTCAAAACAAACAATGAGCACCAAAAAAATAGCCCGGAAAAGATCCCGGAAAAGATCCCGGAAAAGATCCCGGAAAAGATCTCGGAAAAGATCGCCCCGCAATCAGAAGAAATGAGTCCCGCACAAAACCCGTGCACACCACATCATGCAATCACATTACACCATCGCATTATACTACTGCATTATACCACCGCATTACGTCACCGCATTACACCATCGCATTACGTCACTGCATTACACCATCGCATTACGTCACTGCATTACACCACTGCGTCATAACACACGAAGCACCCAAAGCACCGCCTACACCCTTGGGCGACGTTACAAGCCTATATCGTTCCACAACAGGGTCATACGACACTCTCGGGCGACATTACTGCCCCAAAACGTTCCCCAACAGGGCCGTGCGATATCCTTGGGCGACATTAAAGCCCCGTAACGTTCCCCAACAGTTCTGCGCAGCACCCTCGGACAACGCTTTGCCCCTTTTTCGTCGCTGGAGAGTTCGCATTGAAGCTGTCTTGAATAAGCCCGGAGACACCTTCAGCACCCTTGGGAGACGTTTCAAGCCCACATCGTTCCCCAACAGAGCCGCGCGACACTCTCGGGCGACATTTCAGCCCCTAAACGTTCCCCATCAGTGCTGCGCGGCACCCTCGGGCAACACTTCGCCACTTTTTCGTCGCCGAAACGTACGCATTGATCCCGTCATGAATATGCTCGGAGACACCTTCGGCACCCCTTGGGCAACGATACAAGCCCACATCGCGACCCCAATAGAACCGCACTGCACCTTCGGGCGACATTATTATGTTCCGGAACGAGTTGTTGACGATGGAGCCACTGGCTGTAATTGCAGCCCTAAAAAAGGCTAATAATACATGTAATTGATTGAAAAACAACACATATAAAAAATATTTTATATTCATAAAGATTATTTTTTGCAGCCTTTCTTTTGCAAAGAAACATATATTCATTTTTTTGAATAGAATGTTTTTCTGTTTTTGAATATGAGTCTGCGATAAAGGTGTTATATTGCGGCAATCCTAAATTTAAATTATTATGGGTAGAAACAAAATCAGAAAACTCCTGAAGGAGTACAGAAAACAACCGAAATGGTACTATCACGTCACTTTCGATGCGATTGAGACAGGGCAGTTATTCAACAATGATGATGAATATGCCTGCGGGATGAACAGCGTCGCGATCGGGCAATATGTCTTCGGACTGTCCGTGATCGCTTTCGTGCTTATGGTCAACCATTGTCATTTTCTTGTCTATGGATCAGGAGAGAGCATCGTTCGGTTTTTCCTGTTTGTCAAGAGACGCATTAACCGGAAACTCAAGGAGGACGGTTTTCCTCCGCTTCCGAAGGATTACGGATTCAAGATGGTGAAGGTCGAAGATGAGCGACAACTGGCGGACACGATAGTCTACATTGCGAGAAATCCTTTGAAGGCGAGGCCGGATGTCACGGCGGAAGGGTACATCTGGGGATCCGCCAGATTGATTTTCAACGAGTGCGAGCGGTTGTATGACAAAGCAAGGGTAGCCGACGTTTCGTACAGGGAGTCGGTAAGACTATTCAAAACCAAAACCAGACTGCCCGAGGACTATCTTTTCAACCGGCCTTTGGGATTCATTCTTCCTGAATCCTATGTACTTAATGACAAGGCTGAGCGGGTGCTTCTGAGTTCATGGAGGTACAGTTCCGGTCTCGTCAGGAATTTCGACGCTTATCTCAGGATCGCTGAGGGTGTCGGAGAGTTGATCGTCTTTTCCGATAATGAACTGAATGAGATTGTTTATCAGATTCTTAGAGATCAGTTCAAGGTAGGTTCCGTAAAGGATCTTGGCGTGGACGACAAGTGCCGTCTCGCGTTGATCCTGAAGAGAAAGTACCGCATTGACACGAAGCGCATAGCCCGCAAGATCCAAGTTGAAGTCTCTGTACTCAACAAGTTGTTCGAATAGTGTACCTACAGCATCCCGGGAGCATTTCGAACAGCTCATGGGCGACGAAAAATCTTGAATATGTTGCCGAAGGAACCGTGCGCCACCATTGGGCGGCACTATAACTCTTTATTGTTCCAGAAGGGTATTGCCTGACACTCTCGGGGAACATTTCATGTCCTAATTGTTCCCCAAGCATACCGTGTGGCACCCTTGAGCGACGTTTTATACCTTTATCGTACCCCAAGCGTGTCGTGTGGCACCCTCGGGTGACGTTTCATGCCTTTATCGTTCCCCGAGCGTGTCGGGCGGTGCTTTTAAGCAACATTCCAGATAGATTCCGTAGACAAAGGTTCTTACTTGATTCCGCCTTGATTCCGCCTTGAATCCACCTTGAATCCGCCTTGAATCCGTCCTGCAGGCGCTATAATCCTTGGGCAAGTTTCAAAGGCTTCCAGGGCTTGCCCCGGGATATTCATAGAGTCAATAAAAAATGACAGCCACTTAGAACGTAAGCCTGAACAAGTCGCCTTGGGCGTGGATGATGAGGTCGCCTTTGTAGTAGGCGCAGTCCTCCAGCTCGCCGAATGTGGCCTTTGTCAAGTCAATCACATTCTGCATGGTACGGGTCTCAAGGTTCCAGACATAAAGGATCGATGGACACTTCTCATTGCCGAAGCCGGTAGGCATGAAGAGTTGCCCGTTCTTGATGAACAGCCCTTGTCCAATCGGGTTGAAAGGAGCCGCGTAGGTGTCCTCGATAAGATAGTTCTCCAACAGATCGTCATTTGTCAAAGTCACGATACCGTCCGTGGACTCGTTCAGTTTCGGGATGCGGAACTTGACGATGCGGTGATGGTTCAGAGGATTGGTATTGTCAACGGTGTTGCCGTAGCCGTAAAGGTAGTTGTTGTCGGAATCGATAACCCACTGAAGCGCATAGCCGAAAAGATGGTCGGTGTCCTTGAAGTAAATAGTCTGCACCAGTTCGGAAGACTTCAGGTCATTGGCCACCCGCTCGACATAAAGCACGTCCTTACGCCCGTTGATAGGCTCACGGTTGCACTGGCTGACATACAGAAGCGGGAAACGATCCTCCTTGCTGTAGAATGTGCGCCCGAAAGTGGCCACATTGGCATGGTTCACCTTGTCATAACTGGCCAGTTTAAACGGCTTACACTCCCGTTCAATCAGGCCGCCGTCAATCCTATAGACTGTCAGCCAACCCGAATTCTGACAACTGAATATGTAGTCTCCCCAAATGTCCATCCCCTGATAGCCCTCCTTCTCAACTCCCTGAAGCTTAAGAATATGTTCGCACCTGAACGTGTGTTCAGCAAGATTGACCGGCACCCCCGCGTAGGAATATTCCCCACCTCCCTTCGCCATGCCCAAGGAGCGGCTGAGAGTTGTAATGCCTGTAGGTTCAGTCGCCGACCCGGTCGTTGATCGCGATGCGGCGCCACTAGTCTGCGCCACCATCGAAGCCGGAACCAGCAATGATGCCAAAAGAATATACCATTTCATTTTGAATAATAATTTTCGCACAAATCCGTTATTGGAATAATGCCCACATTTATAGTACTAATAATAAACGAATTATCTCGGCCTGACTTCCGCATTGACTCCTGCAAACTCAAAACAGACAAAGTAACAAAATCCAAGATCGGCCTGCAAAAATAATGATTATTTGTCAGTTCACCTACTCCTCCCCCCAACCATTCCGACCGCAGCACCACCTCCGAGAAACAAAAAAGGGTCTAAACGTCGCTCAAGAATTCCGCACAACACGCTTGGGGAACAATTTTGACATGAAACGTACCCCGAGAGTGTCGGGCAATACCCTTGAGGAACGATAATGGTATAAAATGTCGCTCAAGGGTGTCACACGGTATACTTGGGGAACAATTAAAGCATGAAATGTCGCCCGAGGGAGCGGCGCGGCAATGTCGGGGAACAACATGGGGACGGAATGTAGCCTTAGGAGACGGACGGATCACTGGAGAATTACAGGACAGATTCATGGAAGGATCTTCGGCTACGGAATCTTGCTGGAATGTCGCTCAAGGGTTCCGCACGGCACGCTTGGGGAACGATAAAGGTATGAAATGTCGCCTGAGGGTGTCACACGACACGCATGGGAAACAATTAAGGCATAAACGTCGCCCGAGGGTGCGGCGCGGCAATGTCGGGGAACAACATGGGGCTGGAATGTAGCCTTGGAGACGGACGGATCGCTGGCGGATTACAGGACAGATTCATAGAGGGATCTTCAGCTACGGAATCTTGCTGGAATGTCGCTCAAGGGTTCCGCACGGCACGCATGGGGAACGATAAAGGTATAAAACGTCACACAAGGATGCCACACGACACGCTCGGGGAACAATAAAAGCATGAAATGCCGCCCAAGAGTTCCACACGACACGCTTGGGGAACGATAAAGGCATGAAATGTCGCCCGAGGGAGCAGCGCGGCAATGTCGGGGAGCAACATGGGGCTGGAATGTAGCCTTAGGAGACGGACGGATCGCTGGCGGACTCATGAAGGGATCTTCGAAATGGAATTCTTTTTCTATTGACATTCCAGCTATTCTTCACACTTCATAATTCGGAAACCACTTTCATACCCAAATAATTAATTATTTAATCTTCAATATATTACATAAATAAACATATTCGGGGCTGACTAAAAAGTATTAGTCAAGCCCTTCTTTCTTGCTTTTTGGCGAGGTCAACCTCGACATTGTCTCCGATTATTAAAATCTCAGAAAGTTATTCAGACTTTTTAGTCCTCGTAAAAAACTTTGCACTTTTCACCGGTCACCTCGACAAGCACAGGCCGGAAATTGAAAAATAACTTGACACAAGATCAGTGACCGGAAAAAAACGTTTACAGAGCCCCGTGGTCACTGAGCCTGTCGAAGTAACCGGTTCAGTGGAAGTTCCATGACCGCAGTTCCATGACTGGTGTCCACATTTGCATATTCAAAAGATTATTCCTTATTTTGCATTGTAAATGCGACAGCATCTATGAGCTGACATATTCTTTCTTTTTAATAATTCCATTTCACAATCCGGACGAAGGTCCCTCAACGGGTGTATTGTACCCGGACGGGAGGATCCGGTCGCCGGTGATTTTGTTCCGGTTGGAATGCCCTTAGGGCGCAGCCGAAACGTTCTTTGAAATAATTCATTGATTATGAGAAATTGTAATTGTGAAATGGTGGCCTGTACCGACCATGGAAAAGTCAGAATGAATCTTGATCTGGTGAAAGAGATGTCAGGGTACTATCTTGGCAGGATCCAAAGACTTGAGGAGACGTTACGCAGACATTACGGTGACAGAAAAGAAGCGTCCTGCACGATCAACCTAAGTCTTGAATTCGAAAGGTACGGGGATTTCCTCTTGGAATCCGGCCTGATCTTCATGGCGTTAAAGAACTACGTCAACGCCGCAAGTATCTGTACCTCAGGAAGTGACCTCCGCTGGGCCGACACCAATGACGGCTACCTGCTTTGCTCTCCGTACAGAGGGCGGTTCCTCGAAATGTACTGCAAAATCAAGAGCCTGGCCCAAGCCGACAGTTCACTTGAAGCCACTCTCATCCAAAGCGGACTGGAAAAAGAGTATCTATCCGTAACCGCCTGCCAAAGGGCTTGGAGAAATGAATTCGATACTTTTGTCAGATCTCTGCCCCGACAATGAGCTGATACCTGCTGAATAATCTACATTACCGGACAGTGACAATGGTCACACCGAGTGTGCCGACAGTGTAGGTGCAGCGAAGGGAATAGACCTCGTCCAGTTCCTTGCGGATGGCGTTGGTCAGGACATAATCACCGACACCGGTGATGAAGCGGACACGCATTCCACGATGCGGAAGGCATTTCTTAAGTTCGGATTTAAAGGCATCCATCTGGAACTGAAGTGCTTGCCCCGATTGAATCGAACGACCTCCGGCCAACGCCTCAAGATGAAGATCGACCGTGATCTCTCCGTAGTCCGTGTAGCGTAACCGAGACGGTTCATCCTGCGAGACAGGCCTTCGTCTCGCGAAAATGGAGTTGCGAAGCCTTTCCTCCTCTTTGTCATCCGTCACAGCAAAATCCCATTTGACAAGACTCACGACAAGTCCGTTGTCCAATTTAATGGAATATGTTTTCCCGTCAACTCTCTGTATTCTCCCATGCTCATCGGACTCCATCAGCACAACCATGTCTCCAACCTTAGGCTCTTCGTTCACACGAGCAGGTGTGGTCTGCCTTTCATGCCCTTTGACCGGTGTCGAAGTCTTCTTTACCGGTTCTTCCTTTGGAATCAACCCTTTAAGATCTTTCAAACTATGCAATGTCTTCCCCATAGATGAAAATTTTCAATTAACCAGACACAAAGATATAATTTTTAGAAACCACAATAAAACCCCTATTTATCACACCATCACCACCCAACACACTTTTCGGCAGCACTTCCTCCCCTTTCCATCGCCCGAAAGTGCTGCACAACACTCCTCGGCGACATTTTCGCACCTTTCCGTCACCCAAGAGTACCACACAATGTGCCCGGAAAACTATTCAAACATTTTATTACAGAATTATTTTCATCAGCGAAGAAAAATTGTTACATTTGCTCCGTACTTGCCAGATGGGTAAGATTTAGATTTAGGAGGAAAGAATATGGCAACACCTATCAGACCTATCCCGATCCTTAGAGGAGAGACAGCACAGCGTTTCATACAACGGGCTGACGCTGCCGAAAAGGTTCCTCATACGCAGGATAGCGGGATTTCCAAAGAAGATTTCAAGAAAGTTCTTGCCAAGGCAAACTTCCAATAGGATGGCTTTCCTTGCAGAATTCTGTAGTATTAAGGTTCTTACACGAGACCTTCTGGCCTCGTGCAAGACATTTCGCTGTGGTGACAAGGATTTAGACGAGTTCTTTCTTGAAGATGCTGTTCTCCACCACAACGCATTGTTAGGCAAATCATATTGTTTTATCCTTGACGAAAATCCAAGAATTATCGTTTGTGCGTTTACTCTTGCAAATGACAGTGTTCACGTGGACACGATTCCCAATGCCCGCAAATAAAGAGTTAACGCCAATATATCATACTCAAAACAGATGCGCCGGTACCCAGCGATCCTAATTGGCCGTCTCGCTGTAAATGAGGATTTTGCTGATAAAGGGATTGGATTCGAGCTTCTATCAATTCTTAAACTGCTGGCTATTCATCAAGGCAACCTTTCAGATTGCCGTTTCTTGGCCGTTGATGCCAAGAATGATCCAAAGCCTCTTCACTACTACGAGAAAAACAATTTCATCTATCTATGTTCCAGCGAAGAACAAGAAGCCTGCAACCAGAATCTGAGTATGCCACTTAAAACACGTTTTATGTTTTTCGACCTGCTCGATCTGAAGTAGTCAACACGATTCAGATCTAAAAGCGGTTGATCTCGTCGTCCGCGGAGCCGCTGCCGTTGTATTTGTCCTTGAAACTGTTGAAGTTGTAGGTGATGGAGGCGATGACGCAGCGGTTGAAGCTATTCACTTTTCTGTTCTGAACCACAAAGTTGACTCTCTTCACATCACTCAACCTTGACCAGTCAAACAAGTCCTCAGCCTTCAACGTTATCGTAAGCCTTTTCTTAAGCAATTGTTTCTGAACCATCACGTTGCAAGATGCGCGGCTGTTCTGGTCATAGATGCCGTGATGTCCTTTTAGGTTCCAGTAAAAATCACCACGCAAAAGCCAGTCGCCTTTCAGTTCGACAGAGTTCTGGAAAGCCAGGAGGCCGTAAGGACGATTATAACTAGTCTCGGAACCGTTGTACGCAAGCGTAAAGTAAGGCTTGTACACTCCTGCCGTCAGGGTCGGCCTCCAGCAGCCAATAACCGGAGCCACAACGCATTGCGCGCCTAACTGCTGGAATCTGTCGGCATTTGTTGACATCCAGGCTACCGTTCCGGGTTTGCCGGCGATGGCCACAACCGTAGGATGAATATAGTCCTTGATATACTGGTAATCCACTTTGAAATCGAAAATGCCGTAATCCAGACTGAACTCAGCGTCATAGACATATTGCGGTTTCAGATAAATGTTCCCTTGTTCGTAATGGTATTGGTTGTTGTAACTTACACTGTTGTTCAGCTGACGGAACGAAGGGCGGTTGACCCTGCTGCTGAAATCAAGACTCATATCCACTTTCCCGAGAGAGGTTGAAAGAGACAGTGAAGGCAGAAGGTCAGAATAATCATTCCTGTTCTTCACCTCACCCTGGTCTGTGTTGATGGCGTGGACATATTCATAGCGAAGCCCGACGCTCCCCTTCCATTTTTCAGAAAACAAGCGATAGGAGACAAATCCCGCATACTTGGTTTCATTGTTTTTGAACCGGTCATCGGCAATCTTGCCTTCTTCATTGACTGACGTGCCCCAAGAGCTGATCCTGCTGAAATCAGTCCCGAAATCAAGTCCGCTGACCTCACTAATATTCCAAGCGAACACGTCCTTGAAAGCGACCGCGCGGTTGCGTTGGTCATTTTGAATATTGGTGCTCTCCGACACCGCGTCAATCCGGCTTGTCTCAATCACTTGCTGCCAATGATTCAACCGGGAATATACATAGTCGGCATCCACATTGACCTGTAATTTATCAGAAAACTTGCCGATATAATAGACATTGGCATTGTGGAACCTTTCCTTTTCCGACTCATCGGTCTTGTTGTCCGTGGAAGTCAAAAGCTCACCGTTGCGATACACCTGCATATAGTCGTAAGGAGAATCAAGCAATTTGTAGTCGGAAATGGTTCCCATATATTTGCCACCAACGGTATGATTCTTATTTATCGCGTAATTCGCCCCGGCACTGTAATCGTGCGAGCGGGAGCGGTCTGAATATTCAGAAGCCGAAACCTCGTGGAAGGTATCTTGCTCGTAATTGGTCTGGTCGATGTCGTACCGAATGTCGCTTTTCGTGTTGTCATACCGATATGCAAGAAAAACATCCACGGCCCCTTTATGAACATTAAGGTTAACATCCTCGTTGCCGGACCACTGCCTGTGCCTGGAAAGTTCCGCTCCGACAATGCCGGAAACGCCATCCAACGTGTGCCTGACGGTGGCGATGGCAATGACGCTCCTTGTGCCAGCGTCATATTCAGCCCCCGGATTGGTTATAAGTTTGACAGACTTCACATTGGAGGAGGATAGAAGCGATAGCTCGGAAACGTTCGCCATCTTTCTTCCGTCAATATAAATTACAGGCTCACCCTTCCCGAACACCTCATATTTGCCGTTGGCATAAAGCATTCCAGGAATATACTTGATCACATCAGCGGCCTTACCGATATTCCTCAAACCGGAGCCCTGAACATTCAGTGTCAGCCCACCGTTTTCCCTTGAAATGTATTTTCGGTGAGCCACCACAGTCGCATCTTCCAGCAGGCTCGCATCGGTCGTCATATAGATTGTGCCCAAATCCAACGCCGTCACAGGCATCTCGATGGTCTTATAACCGATACAACTGATATTGAGCACAGTAGGGCCACCCTGGAATCGCAGAGAAAAACGTCCACGCTCATCGCTCATTTCACCGGCGATAAGCGTGGAATCTTTCTTTGAATATAATGACACAAACGCAAATGGTACGGGAGTGCCACCTTCTTCCATAACCACTCCTGTGATTGTCTTTGTGGTGTCACCGAGCATCAAGGCCTCTGAATATGAGCGTTCGGCTGAAAGCAGACACGAACGCTCATCAAAGGCGGTATTACTTCCCGAATGTGCGGATGCTGAGATTGTTATGCATAAAAGTATCGGCGCATAAAAGTATCGGCGCATAAAAGTATCGGCGCATAAAAGTATTTTACACAAATATTCCATCAAATATAAACGGTTCTATTTCAATGAATATTCCACAACGAGGGCGGTGGAAGGTGGGACGATGGTGGAGTCGGAGATCTGGACGGGGGCGCCGGTGAGAACGTTGCGGCCGGTGGTTAGGTCGGAGGCGATCTCGGAGTAGTGGGACCACGGGATGGTTTTCGGCTCCAGGGAGTTGTTCACATAGACGAAGACCTTGTCGGTGTCGTTGTAGCGGAAGAAGGCGTAGGTGTTGTCACGGCCGAGGAAGTGCATCGTGCGGCCGGTGTGGATCACGTCCTTGGTCTTTCTCCACTGGAAGAGGGTCTTGGCATAGTCGTGAAGCCCAGCCAGCTGGCCCTGCGGGATTGTCTTTCCGCCTACATTGACGGTGGCGGAGGCACGGCCTTCTTCGGTGAAGAGATCCACCTTGTCGCCTTCCCAGCCGCCAGGGAAATCCATCCTCAACTCGCCGTCGCTCTTGTAGGTCTTGCCGGTGGCGAATCCCATCTCGTCACCGTAGAAAATCTGAGGTATTCCACGGACTGTGGCCAGAAGGGTGTAGGCGATCTTCAACTTGTCCGGATTCTGCCTCCAGGCGTCAGCGACACGATAATGGTCGTGGTTGGAGAGGAATATCAGCATCTTGGACACATCATTATAGGTGGCGTCGTGAGAGAGGGCTGAATATACCCGGACCATTCCCTGTCCCCACTGCGGCACGTCCTCGCAAAGAGCGGCGTTGATCGCCTCCTGGAGAGGGAAATCCATAATCGAAGGCAAGTGGGAGTCGAAACCGTCACGGTTGGCGTTGCCGCCCTGCCAGTAGGCAAGCTGGTCGATGTTGGAGTCCCAGCACTCACCCACGATGTTGAAGTTTGGATATTCATTCATCACGGCCTCGCACCACTTGCTCATAGGGACTTTCTCGTTGTACGGGTAGGTGTCCACACGCAGGCCGTCCTGGCCGGAGAACTCGGTCCACCAGATCGCCCATTGCTGGAAATATTTCAGCATGAACGGATTGTCGAGATTCATGTCCGGCATCGAAGGCACGAACCAGCCGCTGACCTGTAAATTCGCATCGTACTGCGACGCGTTCGGATCCATCGCCGTTGAAAAGGCGATGTTCGAGCCGGTATATTCAGGAAACTGATGGATCCAGTCCTTGAACGGAAGATTATTCATCCACCAGTGGCCGGTGCCACAGTGGTTGGTCACGATGTCCATTATCACTTTCAGACCCTTCTCGTGGGCTTTGGCGACATATTCCCTGTACTGGGAATTGCTGCCGAAACGTGGGTCGATGCGGTAGTAGTCGCCACAGGCATAGCCGTGGTAAGACCCCTCGGACTGGTCGTCCACCAGAAGCGGAGTACACCAGACGGCGGTGGCACCAAGGTCGGAAACATAGTCCAAGTGATCGATAATGCCTTGAAGATCACCACCATGGCGGCCAAACGGCTCGCTGCGGTCAGCCTTCTCGGCGGTGTCATCGGTGTTGTCATTTCCCTTGTCGGCGTTGGCGAAGCGGTCGGGGCAGATCAGATAGATAAGATCCGAAGTTGTGAAACTGCCACGCTCGGCGGAACCTTCCTCCCTCGCGGCGATCCGGTACGGATAGCGGAAGGAACTGCCATCCTTCGTGAATATGATGCCGTACTCACCGGGCTTAGCCGATGAGCTTACGGCCACGTCAACAAAAAGATAGTCAGGGCTGTCCGCCTTATGAATCTCCTTGACGCCGACACCTTCACCCTCGATCCTGACATCATAGCCGGCGATGCCATCGCCGTGGATCATCAGCTGGAGAGGGGTCTTCATGCCCACCCACCAGCTCGGCGGCTCCACGTGCGAAACCCTTGACTCCGGGACAGTTATACTCCAGTTCCACGGAGCCTGCAACTGAACGCTGACGATCACGCTGTCCTGGTCCAAAGCGCGCTTGAAGACCAAAGCGGAATCGGTGCAGGAAAGCACCTCGAAGGACGGATTGTCAGAATCCAGAGCCGGATGAGCGTGCTTCACCTCATTGAGATAGGTGTAGAAATCCGTGGTGGCGTTGTGGTGCCAGTCCGGCATCGGATCCTTCTCGAAGAACTCGAAACGGTGGTTGTAGCCGACCTCCTGACCGGTGTAGATCAGCGGCTGGGAGTTCGGAAGTGTCCAGCAGAGGACAGCCATCGCCTTCCAAGCGTCGCCCATCCTTTCATATTCAGTGCCGGACCAAGAGTTCTCGTCATGGTTAGTGACGAACGTAAGCCTATGGCTGCCGGATGGATAGGCAGTGGCGTTCCATTCCACATAGCGGACAAGGCTGTCGGCTCCGGCCTTCCCCTGCGCGATGTCGTTCAGCAGATGGTGCAGCTTCCAGGCGTAGGTGGCGTCGAAGCCGGCCTCGTGCAGCCAAGGCTCCTCCCCCTCGGCGAGGAAGTAGAGTCTGCGGGAATATTCAGACCTGAACTTCGAGAACACATCGGCCCAGAAATCCTGCGGCACCTGATAGGCCACGTCGCAGCGGAAGCCGTCGATCCCCCTGTCAAGCCAGAAACGCATGCTCTTCTCCATCTCGGCCCGCATCTCCTTGGACTCGTAGTTGAGCTTGGCGATGTCCGTCCAGCCATATTCGACAATCGTGTTGCCCTCCGCGTCGCGGACGTACCAGTCGGCAGGTTTCCCAGTCACCCACGGATGATCCGGAGAGGTGTGGTTGGCCACCCAGTCGATGATGACCTTGAGGCCAAGGTCGTGGGCCGCGCCGACAAAGTCGTCGAAATCCTCCAGGGTGCCGAACTCCGGGTTGATGTCGCAATAGTCCTTGATGGCATAGTAGGAGCCGAGAGTTCCCTTGCGGCCTTTCTCGCCGATCGGATAGACAGGCATCAGCCAGACAACGTCCACCCCAAGTTCCTTAAGTTCAGGAAGTTTCCTCTGGGCTGCGGCGAAGGTGCCTTCGGCGGTCGCCTGACGGGTGTTCAGTTCATAGACCACGGCGTCGCGGATCCAGTCACGCTCAACGACAGCCTCTCCGGGATCGCGCCCGCAGGAGAGCACCAGAAGCGAGGCAAGCAGAATGAATAGTGTGCGTCTCATATAATGTCAAATTAACTATTGCAGAAAAACGACTGACGAATATGCTCCCAGAGTCAACCTGGAGCCATTTACCTTCACGGTTCCGTTCGTGGCGACGGCGTTGTCCAGCTTGTCGGACGTAAAGTTGACGGAGGCGTTGCCAGCGGAGAAATTATGGACAACCAAGACCTTCTGGCCATCATAGGCACGGTACCATGCGGAGACGGAAGCCACAGAAGATGCAGCCGGACAGTAGTCGAACGAGCCCTTGGCCAAGGCCTTGTACTGATCCCTCAGCACACCGAAACGGCGGTAGACATTGAGGATGGAACCGTCGTCCTTCGCCTGGCTCTCGACAGAGATTCCGGAGGAGAGCATCGTCCTGTCCACCTTGCCGCTCAACTTGCCGTCGGCGAGCGACGAACCGTCGGAGTTCCACATGATCGGTGTGCGGACATATTCATCGCCGCTGGACTTGGACCCCCAGTAGCCGAGTTCCTCGCCCTGGTAGATGTAAGGCTGGCCGCCCGCCGTAAGGAGAACCACGCCGGCGAGTTTCATCTTGGTCACACTTTTTCCGAGATCGTTCCCGGCCCTGTCCTCGTCGTGGTTGGAGAGTTTAGTGGCCTCGATGTAGTCGGAGCGGTAGCCCGCGTAGAGTTTCTGATAGCTCTGTATCGTGCCGACGAAGGAACTTCCGTCACCGTTGTTGATGCAGTCCTTCAGCCTCCACCAGAAACTGAACTCAAAGAGGGCTGGAATGCCTTTGTAGTACGGCGCGACCTCGGAGGCGTCGCTGAACTGCTCGCCCACCATGTAGAAGTCACCCTTGCCGCCGGCGGACTTGTAGGTGGAGTTGCAGCGGTCGTAGAACTTCTTCAGGAATGTCGGGTTCTCGTCCGAATCGGCGTTGTGGTAGATGTGCTTGACAGCGTCCAGACGGAAGCCGTCCACTCCCATCCTGATCCACTTGTCAGCGGACTCGCAGACGGACTTGAAAGCTGCGGACTGCTCGCAGGTGGCCGCGGGACCGTAGTTCAGGTCGGCGAACCAGTCTGTCATGAAATGCGAGTGGTACATCGTCGTGGTCATTCCAGGCAGAATGATGTCCTGAGCGTTGGTGTTCGAAAGCGCGAGCGGAACGCCATAGGAAAGCTGGTTCTTTCCGGACGGAGCGCCGTACTTGTGGGAGTCCCATTGGGTCCGGCTGGTTCTCACAAGCACGCCCCAGGAGGATTCAAACTCCAGTGACAGAGTGCATTCCCTAGCCCCGCTCTTGTAGAACTGCGCCATGTTGTCATCGCCGTAGTACAGCCATATCCCCGAGTTCTGACTGCCGGTGTTGGACACCTCGTCAACCTTGTCCATCCTCAATGTCGAAGGCTTGCCGGCGTTGTCCAGGGCAAGGGTAAACCTCACCTTGAGCTTGCCGTCAACGCCTGTCACGGCGGAGAACCACTGGCCGGAGTCGTAGCCGCGCGCGCCCTCGGTGGCGATCATCGGAATCTTGCCGTCACGGATGTCGGCCTGCGGGTTGTCGGAGAAGATATAATAGTCGCGGTGCTGACTGCCCGCGCTTTTTTTCGCGTCGAGGAACCACGGATGATCCTTGGATGTGTGGTTCAGCACATAGTCAAGATAGATCTTGATCCCCTTGGCGTGTGCCGCGTCCAGAAGGGATTTGAAGTCGGCCTCGGTGCCATAGTCGGGATTGACGCCGGAATAGTCCAGGACATCGTAGCCGTGATAGGATGAAGCCGGGTGGATCGGAGAAAGCCAGATGGCCTGGACTCCCATCTCCTTAAGATAGTCAAGTCTGGATTGGATTCCCTTGAAGTCGCCGCAGCCGTCGCCGTCACTGTCGGCGAATGAATATACCAGCATCTGGTAGGATATTCCCGATTCGCCGGTGCGTTCCGGAGTCTCCGGCCCCGAAGTCGGAGTCGGATCGGGAGTCGTGCCTTTCTTGTCGCACCCCGCAAGGAGCGCGGCGGCCAAGACAAGGCCTATAAGCCTCAAGAGAAAAGAAGATCGTCTCATAATCTACGAATATAATAAAAAAATCAGACGCACCCTTGGCATATTCCTCCATCGGGTGCGTCTGAAAAAAGTGGATATTACTTCTGGATGGTCACGGCGAGGGTCTTCGCATTGAAGATCACCTTGTAGTCACCAGCCTCGGGAACCTTGATGTTTCCGCCCGGCTGAACCACAGTGAATTCCTTACCTATCTCAACGGTAGTCCCTTCAGCCACACCGTAGGTGTTGGTTTCCTCCCAGGAGTAGTCATAACGGATCTTGAACCCTCCGGTGATGTTCACTACCGGGCTGGTCCAGACATCACCGTCCTGAGTCATCACGAAGTCCTTGCTCCAAGAGCTTCCGCCGATCTCGCCGATGAGGGAGAAAGCGGTCTTGTGCTCTTCGATGAGTATGGTCTGGGCGGCATAGTCGTAGGTGATGTCGTAAACTCCCTCTGCCCCCACCTGGATGTTCTTGTCACCGGCGGCGAACGCCTTGCCAAGCTCAGGCTTGAACACGCCGTAGGCATTGGCCGGATCGATGGTGCTTGTGGAGTTCTCCTCCGGTCCTCCTACCGTCACAGCCCAATCGTGGTCGGCGCGGATCTTGAACTCGTCGCTTGCGGTGAGTCTCACGCTACGGGCGATCCAGATGTCACCCTCGGTGTTGGTCATGTCAACGTCC
>OCHN01001719.1_pt1 | contig 16560 bp, 11 predicted proteins | sample 1538911 | NCBI WGS metagenome assembly OCHN01 (sample SAMN04571736, study PRJEB22368) | human gut metagenome | biome: human gut; material: stool | host: Homo sapiens | place: Luxembourg | collected 2013-01-11 | reverse complement strand
AGCTGTCGAGCCTCGCTGTCATTTTCTGAAAAAATGGTAATTCGAGACGTATTTTTTGTTCCGCCGGTATGAACGGACGTATCTAACTTTGCATCCGGAGAATTGCAAAAAACAATCAATAAACAATAATGTAGATATGAAAAAGTACCTGATTTACCTGATGATGGATGCGGCCATCGTAACATTCGGAGCCTGTTCGCCCGAAGACGAGCATGAACCTCAGACACCGGATATCGAAAATCCCGAAAAGCCGGATGACGGAAGAGAGGATACACCCGATAATCCGAACAATCCGGAAAATCCCGATGACCCGAATCAACCCGGCGACAATCCCGACACGCCGAATGGAGACAGCAAGATTCTGGTCGCCTATTTCAGTTGGGGCGGCACGACGCAGCGCATGGCGCAGGAAATCATCCGTCAGACCGGAGCCAATCTGTTTCGCATCGAGCCGGTAGTGCCGTATCCGACCGAATACACGCCCTGCACCGAGGTAGCACTCGAAGAGAAAAACAACGATGCCCGTCCAGCGATTGCCGCAACGGTGGAAAACTGGGCGGACTACGATACGGTATTCATCGGTTGCCCCGTCTGGTGGTGGACTACTCCGATGATTATTTGCACCTTTGCCGAAAGCTACGATTTCGAAGGAAAGACCGTCGTCCCGTTCTGTACCTACGCCTCGACCTATCGTGATGAGACGCTGGCACGCATCGTGGAGCTGACACCCGATGCCGCACATCTGACAGGAGAGGGGTTGACAAGCGGAAGAATCAACGAACAGAACATCTCATTATGGCTTAATGAGATTGGAATAATTAAATAATCTATAATCAGACAGTTATGCGCATACTTAAATATATCTTTGCAATGACAGCAGTTATAACTATGTCATGCAGCAGTGTGTTACAAGCTCAAACAAAAACTGATAATAACATGAAATCAGTAATCCGTACATTCCTCGACAATTACGGCGAACAATTGAAAGGCAAGGTGATATTTCCTTTCTGCACGTCTTACGAAAGCCCTATGTCGGAAGCCGATGCAACACTGAAGAAAGGTTATCCCACACTGAAAATCAGAAAAGGACTTCGCTTGCCTGCAAAATCGGAAGAAATCAAAAAATGGATAAAACAATGAATACGGTAAAATTGAACAACGGCGTCGAGATGCCCCAGATGGGCTACGGCGTCTATCAGGTATCGTCCGCCGAGTGCGAGCGTTGTGTAAGCGATGCCCTCAGCGTGGGTTATCGCATGATTGATACGGCGCAAGCCTACCACAACGAGGAAGGCGTGGGCAATGCCGTCAGCAAGAGCGGAATCGACCGCAAGGAGATTTTCCTTGTATCGAAAGTATGGATTTCCAACTACGGCTACGAAAAAGCGAAAGCCTCCATTGACGAGAGCCTGCGCAAGTTACAGACGGACTACATCGACCTGATGCTCCTGCACCAGCCGTTCTGCGACCGTTATGGCGCATACCGCGCACTGGAAGAGGCGTACAAGGAAGGAAAACTCCGCGCCATCGGCGTCTCGAACTTCTATCCCGACCATTTCATCGACATCGCCAGCAACATGGAAATCGTTCCGGCGGTCAATCAGGTGGAAACGCACGTCTTCGACCAGCAAATCGAGCCGCAGAAAATCATGGAGGAGTTTGGTACGCACATCATGTCGTGGGGGCCGCTGGCAGAGGGACGTAACGGCTTCTTCACGAATCCGGTTCTTGCCGAAATCGGTTACAAATACGGCAAGAGCGTGGCGCAGGTCGCCCTGCGTTGGCTCATCCAGCGCGGTGTCATCATCATCCCCAAATCGACCCACATTGAACGGATGCAGCAGAACATCGACATCTTCGACTTCTCGCTCTCCGACGAGGATATGGCCGCCATCGCCACGCTCGACACGGGTAAAAGCCTTTTCTTCGACCACCACGATGCGGAAACCGCCCGTATGTTCATGGGATGGAGGTAGAAAATACATAATGTGGCACTCGGATAGGTGTCAATGAGTTAGCGGCTGTTTGTGAAAAATGTTGATAACTTTTCCGGTCGAGATGCTTTGATAAGGAGAAGGGATTTTATAATTTTGTAGGTCCAGTCCGGAATGTCCGGAGAGAACTTTTTAGTTTTGATTTTTTCTAAACAAACTACATGTCTGGCTGTCAGACGTTTGCCTTCAAAATGGTAAACTTTCTGGTAAAAACGGCATTGCAGGCGTTTAGAATGGCATAAATCGACGTGTTATTATGGATGTTTACAAGACAAACGGCTCCTACGAGGAGTATGACAGAGAAAAACTTATCAAAGGTATTCATGAAGCTTACAAGACAGCAGGAGAGGTTTGCCCGGAAGCAGTGGTGGTTTCCATTGTCGATAACCTGTATATCTACGACAAGATAGCCAGCAAGGAGATCCGTCGCCAGGTGGAAGAGTCATTGATGTCCATTAACAAGAAGGTGGCGCTCGCGTACATCGAGAAATTCGATGCCGGAATGGACTTGCGCAAGAAACGCGACTTCATCCGTGACTACATCAAGGCCTCGAACGCAGCTACCGGCTCCAAGTTCGATGCCAATGCCAATGTCACCCGCAAGAATATCGTGACCCTCGGTCAGGAACTCTACAAGGAGAACAACATCAAGCAGAACCGCTATATCATGAAGGACAAGATCAAGGCGATGTACAGCAGGCGTCTTGCCGAACAGTATATCGAAGACCTAGAGAGCCATGTCCTCTACAAACATGACGAGAGCGGCACGCCGGGTTATCCGTATTGCGTGGCCATCACGATGTATCCGTTCCTCGAGAGCGGACTGAGGGAACTTGGAGGCGTTTCCGTTGCTCCGACCGACCTCAAGTCATTCTGCGGCGAGTTCATCAACCTCGTTTATTCGATTTCATCGCAGTTCATGGGTGCGGTCGCAACTCCTGAATTCCTGATGTATTTCGACTATTTCATCAGAAAAGACTACGGCGAGAACTATCTCGAGCGCCTGGATGAAGTAGTGGAGAACAATGTGAAGCAGCGCACGCTCGTAAAAGTCATTGACAATTATTTCCAGCAGGTCGTGCACTCGATGAATATGCCTGCCGGCAACCGCGGCTATCAGACCGTTTTCTGGAACATCGGCTATTTCGACCAGCCATACTTCAAGGGAGTGTTCGGCGATTTCCGCTTCCCGGACGGCACTGCGCCCAAATGGGAGACATTGTCCTGGCTCCAGAAACATTTCATGAATTGGTTCAATGAAGAGAGGAACAATTATATCCTCACATTCCCGGTCGAGACGATGGCGCTTCTGACCGACGGCGGTGATGATTATGCCGACAAGGAATATGCTGATTTCACAGCGGAAATGTGGTCTAAAGGTCACAGTTTCTTCTGCTACATCTCCAATAGCCCTGACAGCCTCTCAAGCTGCTGCCGCCTCCGTAACTCATTGAAGGATCTGGACAATACCGATGAGGAGCACAACCATACGACACACCAGTACTCGATGGGTACAGCCTCGGTGGCCACAGGTTCAAAATCCGTGATGACCATTAACCTGAACCGTCTTATCCAGATCGCGACAAGGAAGTTCTTCAGAGAGACACAAGGCGTGGAACTGCCTGACGGCCAGCCGATTCCTAAGATATTGAAATACGACAGACACGAACTGTACAGATGCATTGACGAGGAAATCAGCGAAATGACCTCCCGCGTGCACAAATATCAGACAGCCTTCAATGAGATTATCCTCGATTTCCTCAAGGCAGACATGCTCGACGTCTATAAGGCCGGCTTCATCGATATGCGCAAGCAGTATCTGACCATCGGAGTCAATGGATTGACCGACGCAGCCGAGTTCCTCGGATTGACGATATCCCCTAACGAGGAGTACAAGGAGTTCGTGAACACGATTCTGGAGACCATCAATATCTCCAACCGCAAGGACAAGACCCGCGACACCATGTTCAACACCGAGTTCGTCCCGGGAGAGAACCTTTCCGGAAAGAACTACAAATGGGACAAGAAGGACGGCTTCTTCGTATCGCCTGAGCACAATATGTACAGCTCGTACTTCTACAATCCTGAGGATGACAAGCTTTCGATGATCGACAAGTTCAAGCTCCACGGAGAGGACTATGTGAAGTATCTGGACGGCGGTTCGGCCCTGCACATGAACATAGCAGAACACCTCAGCAAGGAGCAGTACAGGCAGCTGCTCAATGTCGCTGCCCACTATGGCACGAACTATTTCACATTCAACTGCCGCAACACCGTCTGCAACGACTGCGGCTACATCAGCAAGGATACATTGACAGTCTGCCCTAAATGCGGCAGCAAGAATCTGGACTACCTTACCCGTGTCATCGGCTACCTGAAGCGCGTTTCGTCATTCAGCGAGATGCGTCAGGAAGAGGCGCGCCACCGTTTCTATGCCGGGGAGGAAGGTCAATGCTGAAGTACGTTCCTCAGATGACGAGCGTCGTGATGGAGGAAATACCCGATAGAGTGACGTTGGCAGTGGACATTTCGAACTGTACGGGACTTTGTGAGGGATGCCATTCTCCATTTCTGCGCGGCGATGTAGGCGAGGAACTTACGCCGGATGTCGTGGACAGGCTGATAGGCGACAATTTCGGCGTGAACTGCTTCCTGCTGCTCGGTGAGGGCAATGACCGCAAGGCATTGACAGATATCGCATCGTATGTGAAGCGTGCGCATCCGTCTCTCGAGTTGGCCTTGTATTCCGGCAGGGAGACGGTCGAGGATGACATCTTCGACATTTTCGATTACGTGAAGGTAGGGCCTTACCGCCCGTCATCCGGCCCGCTGAACAGCCGTACTACCAACCAGAGGCTGTATAAAGTGAAGCACGGCAGCCCCCTCACGGACGGAAAATCCTACACTCTCGAAGACATCACCTCCCGTTTCTGGCACAAAGGCATTGACCCGTCAGCGCATTGAGTACATTGACATAAATCCTATCTGAAATTATGGCACTGGAAATCGAAAGAAAGTTCAAGGTGGCAGGGGAGTTCAAGTCCCTTGCGAAGTCGTCGTCTCATATCTGCCAGGGTTATCTGTGCGCTGATGGCGTCAGAACCGTGCGTGTCAGGCTGCGTGACGACAAGGGCTACCTTACGATCAAGGGAAAGAGCGATGCGGCTGGCCTGAGCAGATTCGAATGGGAAAAGGAAATCAGCGCGGACGATGCGCGTGAACTGCTGAAATTGTGTCATCCGGGAGCCATCGACAAGACAAGGTATCTCGTGGATTATCAGGGCCATACGTTCGAGGTGGATGAGTTCTACGGGGACAATGAGGGCCTGCTCATGGCTGAAGTGGAACTGAAAAGCCAGGACGAACCATTTGAAAGGCCATCCTGGCTTGGGGAAGAGGTCACGGGCGACAGACGCTATTACAATGCGGCATTGACCCGTAACCCTTATAAGAACTGGAAGTGATTACTGCAGCCTGAAAAGCTGGGCCTGCTTGTAATCCTCTGATTCCGGTGCGAACACTCCGAATTTCTTTCCGCCCGTGAAGAATCCTATTCCGCCTGTTCTGCCCGTAGGCTTTCCTGCGATCTTGAATTCGTGTGAAGAAATCAGAACTGTTCCGTCAGTTACGGTGATGCCCCAGAAGTAGTTGGACTGAGTCTTTACAACATCACCGTACCAGAATTTTCCTACATAGCTGACGGCCTCTGATACATTGCCCGGAGCTTTCAGATATGGCTTTGAACCAAGACCGCTCATCTTGATGGCATATCTTCCTGTAAATGAGTCAGTTCCGTCCTCGAGCGTTACTGAATAATTCATGATTTCGTCCGTCTTCTCAATGCAGCCTTCCGCATCACAGTTTATAGACTTGCATTCGAGATACCCGTCACTATCGCTGTTGATGGCCACATAATAACTGCTTTCGGTTTTTTCGGAAACGATCAGATATGTGCCACCTGCCACTATCTGGGACTGCTCAGTCACTTTCACGAATTTCTGTTCCACAGGCGCAAGCGGCTCGGAAAGCTGGACGTTTATCCTGTAAAGACCTCTGTCAGAGGCGGTAAGGTCCATTGCACCGTCACTGAGCGTATATGTGTTCTTGTCGGTGGTGATTTCCATGCGGACACCTGTGTAGGAGCCCTTTGCCAGGACCAGATATGCATATTTGAAGTCTTTCAGCAGCGGCGTGTCCGGAAATGTGGCAGAAACGGTATTGGATGTGCCCGTAAACTTGTAGCCTTTCTCGTAAGACGTAGAGACTGAGTATGTTCCAATGCATTTTCCGTCGGTGGTAAGCGTGATTCCGGAAAGTTTCTCATTCGAGTGTCCTACAGTATCGACGGATACGCGCAAGACAGCTGCAAGAGGAGTGAAATCCACATCGATTTCCGCAGCCTTGTCGTCCGGAACATTTGCCAGAGCGACCATCGGAAGCAGTTTGCCGTCGAATTCAGCTGTGCTGTTCGCGTCAATGACGGTGCTCATCGGAATCTCAATGCTTGAGGCGCCCTCTGTCGCAGAACCGCCCCAGACTGCGAGGAACTTGTCTTTTGAAGTGGCCTGAGCCGAAATGGTAGCCTTGAACTTGTTGTCCTTCACGGTAGCGAGCCCGAATCCCGAGCCGAGGCCTGCCGCGTCACTTGTGATGTAGGAAACCTGGTCGCCCTCTTTCCATACAAGATGGGAAACGTCGCCCTCGTAGGCAATGCCCGTCTTTGTCAATGTAGTGGAGACCGTAATCTCACGCGTTTCGATGGAGGCGCCTTTCTCATTGACCTCTTTCTGGCAGGCGCAAAGACTGAGTGCAGCTGCCGCCAAATAATATATCTTTCTCATTTTCAATGTCTTTTGGATTATTTGCCCCAAGGGTCAATGTCTTCGTCGCCCCAGTTGTCCGTCTTTACGTCACTGTAGCTCTCAGGATCTTTTTCGAACACTTTGGTCGTGGCCTCGTCGAATGCCAGTGAACTGTAATTTGCCCCCGGCCTTATATATATGGTCTTCAACAGCGGGCACTCGGTCGCGAACAGGAAGTTCATCTTCTCATTGCCACTGAAATCGAGTGTGGAAACGCTGGTCCTTCTGCAGTCCACATAGCGGAGCGCCGTGCAGCCGTAGAATGAAACATAGGCCAGGTCGGCATTGTCGGAAATGTGGAGCTCGTCGATGGCCACGCATCCGCGCAGGTCAAGACGCTTCAGTTTGTTGTTCTGGAACTCGCATACGCTCATCTTGTCCAATCCCTTGACTTTCAGCTCGGCCAGCTGGTTCTTGCTGAGGAGAACCTCTTCGAGAGCCTTGCATGAAGTCAGGTCCAGACTTGAAATCGCATTGTCGGAAGCGTCAAGGGTACCGAGTTTGGAAAGTCCGCTGACCTTCAGTTCCTTTATAGCGTTCTCCTTGCAGTCGAGGAAGTACATTTCCGCAGCGCATGGAGTCACGTCCAGAGAAGTGAGGCTGTTGGTGTAGATGGCGAGGCTGCCGAGTGACTTGCATGAGCTGAGGTCCACGGAGGTCAGCTTGTTGTTGTAGAGGTATAGTTTCGTAAGCGCTGAGCATCCTGCCAAGTTGACGGAAGTCAGGCTGTTGTTCTCAGCCTTGAGTATCGTGAGTGCCTTGCAGGGAGATACATCCAGGGATGTCAGTTTGTTCTCCTGCAGGTTCAGCTCCGTAAGTTTCGAGTTTGCGGAAAGGTCAATGTCTGTGAGCCCGCCTGTGAAACCGAGGTTCAGTTTTACCAGGTTCACATTGTTCCTGACATCTACGGCGGTAATGCCTGTCTCGTATAGATTGAGCTCTGTCAATGCGCTGCAGCTGCTGACGTCAATGGATTTGAGTCCTGTGTTCCTGTACGCGATGAGCTGGACGAGCTTGTTGCAGCCTGAGACGTTCAGGCCTGTAAGATTTGCTTCCCAGGCTCCGAGATATGTCAGTTCAGGGCAATGGCTGAAGTCCACGGCAGAGTTGAAATTGTTGCTGCGGATGTGGACTGCCTTGAGCTTCGGGCATTTGGAAAGGTCAATGCTCTGGAGCTGGTTCATCGACATATTGATCTCATCGAGTTCAGGACTGTCCTTGAGACTGAGGGTAGTGATGGCATTGTCCTGAAGGCTGACTTTCTTCAGTGCCGCACAGCCAGTCAGATCCACTTCTGCCAATGTGAAGACCATCTTGCTCTGCTCGTTGTAGCCGTAGTTGTCGTTCGCTACAAGCGTTTCCAGTGCGCTGCACCCGCTCAGGTCCAGTCTGCTGTAGAAGTTGTGGTCAGCATTGACGGTCTTGAGGTTCTTCAGCCCGCTCAGGTCCAGGATTCCGTCAATGGAGTTGTACCTGCAGTTCAGGGTGGTCAATGCCGTCATATATTTGATGCCTTCGAGAGAGGTTATCTCCCTCTCCTGGCAGTCGATTTCAGTGATTGCGGCCGCTTCTTCCTTGGAAATCTTTCCGTCCCCGTCAGTGTCGAAATTCTCCACACAATATGATTTGAACTTCTCGTCGGCGAAATAGACGTGCTTGCTTTCCGCAGCATTCCGCGAGTACTGGAGAATGGTGAACAGCTGTTTGTCCGCGCCGCAGATGATGCTGAATACGGCTGTCCTGTCCTTGTCCATATCGGTATTCTCCGGAATGGAAAGTTCCACGAAAGTTTCTCCTCCAGCTCCGTGTGTAGGTGTTACGGAATACCAGCGCTTGTCCGCTTCGAGTCCGTTCTCGTCCTGGACCATCCAGATTCCGTCTGCTGTGAAGAAAATGTTTTGGGTGGTGGCTTCAGCCTCGAATGTGAGGTTGAATTCCTGGTCCTGGCTGAAGGTCAGGCTGCTTTCCTTTCCGGATGACTCGGATTTTTTGCATCCGCCCAAGAAAACTACACCGACTGCTGCCAGAAGGCATAGAAGATGATTTTTCATAATCGGCTTCATAAATGATTGTTTTTGGTTTTTATGTCGAAGTACAAATATATGATTTTTTTCGACTTCTGCACCATATATTTTCACTATCTTTGCCAAATTGAATATAACAAAATGAACTATGATTACATTTGGGTACAAAAATAAATTCAGCGGCGTATTGCGTGCATTGGCCGCTATTGCGATAGGTCTGGTTATGGTATGCAGCACCGAAGCCACGACCAATGTGGTGAAGATAATTGCGGCATTCCTCTTCGCGGCCGGACTGATATCATTTGCCTATGGTTTTGCCCACAGAAAGGAGGGTGTGTTGAACCTGATGGTGATCAATGCAGGAGTCGATATGGTAGTAGGTGTCCTCCTGTTCGTCTTCCCTGCGCCGATAGCCAGTATAATCGTCACATTGATCGGAATAGTCATATTCATTTTCGGACTGATACAGATTTTTGCGCTCGCGGGCACAGCCTCACTGCTGGGCTCCGGCATATTTTCGTTCATACTCTCAGGCGTGGCCATTGTAGGTGCTGCCATATTGATATTCAATCCGTTCACTGAACGGGTGATGAGCATACTCGCCGGCATATTCCTGATCTGCTATGGCGTCCTACCGTGTCAGCAAGGCGCAGAAAGAATACGAGATCCATTTCAGCTCGAACGAGAGCCAGGACCAGTCCGACATGGACGGATTCGGGGATGTGAAGGATGTGGATTATAAGAAAATCGACGAGCAGTAGGCCTGCAGCCGGATAGAAATCCACGTGAAGAAAGTATATAGGATTATAGGTACAGTCAATGATTCCCCAGGATACTGTAAATAAGATTCTGGACTCGGCGCAGATAGTGGATGTGATAAAGGATTTCGTCTCGCTCAAGAGACGGGGTGCCAATTACATCGCCTGTTGCCCGTTCCACAACGAGAAGACACCGTCTTTCTATGTCTCTCCGTCAAAAGGCATCTACAAATGCTTCGGCTGCGGAAAGTCAGGATCGGCTGTGGGCTTCGTCATGGAACACGAGGGGATGACTTATGTGGAAGCGCTCAAGTATCTGGCGAGGAAATACGGCATTGAGGTAAAGGAAAAAGAGGAGACTCCGGAAGAGATAGCGCAGAGGCAGAGGAGCGAGAGCCTGTATCTGGTGATGGATTTCGCGCAGCAGTTCTTCAAGGACAGTCTGAAGACTCCTGAGGGACGTTCCATTGGATATGAATATTTCAGAAGCAGAGGCCTGGAGGATGCCACGATAGACAAGTTCGGGCTCGGCTGGTCTCCGAAAGACGGTTCAGCACTGTCCCGGACGGCATTGGCCAAAGGCTATAAACCTGAATTCCTTACAGCCGTGGGCGTGAGCATCCGGCGCAATGACGGCTCCCTCATCGACAAGTTCTATGACCGCGTGATGTTTCCGGTGCATTCGGTAAGCGGCAGGGTCATTGCTTTCGGCGGAAGGACATTGATTTCCGATTACAAGAAAGCCAATATCGGAAAATACATAAATTCCCCGGAAACGGAGATTTATGACAAGAGCAGCTCTCTCTACGGAATTTATTTCGCGAAAAGCGAGATATCCAGGCAGAACAAATGCTATCTGGTCGAGGGCTATCTGGATGTGCTCTCGATGCACCAGCTCGGAATCTCCAATGTGGTGGCTTCCAGCGGTACATCATTGACAGTCAATCAGATCCGTCTTATCAAGAAGTTTACCGACAACATAACCATCATGTACGACGGTGATGCGGCCGGAATTCATGCGGCCCTGCGCGGCATCGGACTTATCCTGAAGGAGGGGCTCAATGTCAAGGTCGTGTTGATCCCTGACGGGGATGATCCGGATTCGTATGCGAGAAAGCACACGCTTGACGAGGTCAAGGATTTCATTGACAAGAATGAGCAGGACTTCATCGCATATAAGACTGCATTGCTGAAAAGCCAGGCGGGGAACGATCCGCTGAAGATAGCTGAACTCATAAACGACATTGCCGATACGATAGCATTGATTCCGGACAAGATCAAGCAGACGGTTTATGTGCAGAATTCGGCGCGTGAGTTCAATATCGACGAGGAGATGATTTTTTCGCGGATTTCCGAGACAATGCACAGAATGATCGAGGAGGAAAGGAAGGAAGCGGAGAGGGAAAAGCGGCTGCAGTCAGTCAGTCGGGCGCGGACGGCCAGAGTGGAGCAGTTCCGCAAGGTGATGCCGGAGTTTCTGGCGGAGGCAATGCAGGGGAGGCAGGTGGTGACAGCGGATATGATGCGGCCGATGTCCGGGGGAGTGCAGGCTCTTCTGGTGCTGCAGGCGGTTCAGGAAGGAGAACAGGACTTGAGGCCCCGATGATGGAACCTTCGGAAAAGGACCTTCTGTGCCTGATACTCAAATACGGTCAGAATTACCTGGAGTTCGAATCGGATTCTGAATACTATGACTCGGAAGAGAAATGCACGGTGGCGGACTTTATCCGTGATGCAATCGAGGACAACCCGTTCCAGAATACGATATATAAGAGGGTTTACGATATGTATTTCGACATGTATGACACCGGACTGCCGCAGGATACTATCGTGAAAAGGTTGTTGGACGGCCCGGACCGCGTGTCGTCAGGAATAGTAGCGGACCTGATTGAATACAAATATCAGCTTTCCGTGAAGAATTTTGTAAATTCGCTGACTGCTGTGCCGTCATTCCTCGTGCTCAATGTGCCGAATGCCATTATGGTATATAACTCAAGCCTGGTGAAGACGCAGGAAGAGGAGATTGCTTCCAAGTTGAGGGAATTGTCGCGGGTGGAACAGACGGAGGAAGTGATGAAAGAGCAGGACGCGCTTCTTGTGAAGATGCAGAAGGTGGCGGAGCTCCGTAAGAAAATCGCTGAACGTCTCGGCAGGGTGCTGTAGAGCTTGGGGATAATAGACAAATAATTAAAATTCAATATATTATGGACAACAAATTCAAGAGAACGCTTGTGACTTGCGCGCTTCCGTATGCCAACGGACCAGTGCATATCGGTCATCTTGCCGGAGTGTATGTCCCGGCGGATATCTATGTGAGATATCTGAGAATGCGTGGCGAAGATGTCCTTTATGTGTGCGGAAGTGACGAGCATGGAGTGCCTATCACCATTGCCGCTAAACGTCAGGGATGTTCACCTCAGGACATTGTGGACAAATATCATAAGATAATCAAGGATTCATTCTCCGGTCTGGGCATCAACTTCGATATCTATTCCAGGACATCATCCAAGGTCCACGAGAAGAACGCATCGGAGTTTTTCCGCAAACTTTATGATGAAGACAAATTCATCACCAAGGAGTCGGAGCAGTTCTTCGATCCGGAAGCCAAGACCTTCCTTGCAGACCGCTATATTACAGGAACTTGCCCTAAATGCGGCAACCCGAATGCCTATGGCGACCAGTGCGAGAAATGCGGCAGCACCCTCAGCCCGGAAGAGCTGATCGACCCGAAATCAACACTTAGCGGCAGCAAGCCGATAAAGGTGATGACCAAGCATTGGTATCTGCCTCTGGACCAGTATGAGCCGTGGCTCCGCGAGTGGATTCTCGAGCAGCACAAGGAGTGGAAGACCAATGTCTACGGACAATGCAAGTCCTGGCTGGATGCCCACCTCTTGCCGCGTGCAGTGAGCCGTGACCTGGATTGGGGCGTTCCGGTGCCTGTAGAGGGAGCTGAAGGAAAGGTGCTCTACGTGTGGTTCGATGCGCCGATCGGTTACATCTCCAACACTCAGGAATTGCTTCCGAAGAGTTGGGAGAAATGGTGGAAGTCGCAGGAAACCAAGCTGGTGCACTTTATCGGCAAGGACAATATCGTCTTCCATTGCATCGTGTTCCCGTCAATGCTGAAAGCATACGGCGACGGATATATCCTTCCGGACAATGTCCCTGCCAATGAGTTCCTGAATCTCGAAGGTGACAAGATTTCGACTTCCAAGAATTGGGCTGTATGGGCACACGAATATCTGGAGGAATTCCCTGGAAAACAGGATGTCATGAGATATGTCCTCACGGCCAATGCGCCTGAGACCAAGGACAATGATTTCAGTTGGAAAGAGTTCCAGCAGCGCAACAACAGCGAGCTCGTGGCTATTTTCGGAAACTTCGTGAACAGGGCCATTGTCCTGACGCACAAGTATTTCGAGGGTAAGGTCCCTGCTGCCGGAGAGCTGCTTGACATTGACAAGGAAACATTGGCACAGGTGCCTCTGCTGAAAGCGTCATTGGAGAAGAACATTGAAACTTATCATTTCCGCGAAGCGCTGAAGGATGCGATGGCAATCGCGCGTCTCGGAAACAAGTATATCTCTGATACTGAGCCTTGGAAGGTGGCGAAGACGGATATGGCGCGCACCGCGACTATCCTGAATGTCAGCCTCCAGATTTGCGCGGACCTCGCGATCGCATTCGAGCCTTTCACGCCGTTTGCTGCAGAGAAACTTCGCAAGATGCTGGATGTCAGCTTCTGCGCCGGCGTGGACCACAGGCATGGTGAGCAGGAGACCGTCAATACTTACAAGGATGGCGAGGGTGCAGCTCTTCATACGGTTTCGGCTCCGGAAGGTGCTGATGTCAAGGAAGTTGCTGCTGCATGTCCTGGAACTGGCGTGTGTCTCGGCTGGGATGTCCTCGGAACTGAGAATCTTCTTCCTGAGGGCCATCAGCTCGGTGCTGCGGAATTGCTTTTCGCCAAGATTGAAGATGAGGCCATCAAGGCCCAGACTGACCGTCTTGATGCAATCCGTGCAGCACGTGAGGCTGCAGCGAAGGCTGCTGCTGCAAACCAGGTGGCTCCGCAGAAGGATGAGGTGGAGTTCGATGATTTCGGAAAGATGGATATCCGTACCGCCACGGTTCTGGAGGCAGTCAAGGTCCCTAAGTCCGACAAGTTGCTGAAACTCACCATAGATACTGGCATTGACAAGAGAGTCATCGTGTCCGGCATCGCCAAGTTCTATACTCCGGAGGAGATGGTAGGCAAACAGATTTGCATCCTTGCGAACCTGAAGCCGCGTACGATTTTCGGCATCGAGTCCAAGGGTATGATTCTGATGGCGCGCCAGGGTGACGGCAAGATGCGTTTCATCACTCCTGCCGAGACCTTGCACAACGGAGCCGAGATCGGCTAAATATCGGAAATGTGAGAAAATAATCTTAAATTTGCGGGTTGTTCCGACGGATGGCCAACGGATGATGTTCCGGGCGGTCTTGCGTCGGGGCGGTTGGCTATAGAAAAATAAAACAAAGTCATTATGATGACATCTAACGAAATAAGACAGAAATTCCTTGATTTCTTCGCATCGAAAGGACATCAGATAGTCCCTTCAGCTCCGATGGTCGTGAAGAACGACCCTACGCTCATGTTCACCAATGCCGGTATGAACCAGTTCAAAGACATATTCCTCGGTAATGTTACGCCTAAGACACATCGCGCGACCGACTCCCAGAAATGTCTCCGAGTGAGCGGAAAGCACAATGACCTGGAGGAAGTGGGACACGACTCTTACCATCATACGATGTTCGAGATGCTCGGAAACTGGAGTTTCGGAGACTATTTCAAGACGGAGGCGATCACATGGGCATGGGAACTTCTTACGGACGTGTACAAGATTGACAAGACCAAGCTTTATGCTACCGTGTTCGAAGGCTCCAAGGAAGACGGGACCTCTATGGACGAGGAGGCTCACCAGACATGGCTCAAGTTCCTGCCTGAGGACCATATCCTTTTGGGAGACAAGCATGACAACTTCTGGGAAATGGGCGACACAGGTCCATGCGGCCCTTGCAGTGAAATCCACATTGACCTCAGAAGCGACGAAGAGATTGCAGCCGTTCCGGGACGCGACCTCGTGAACAAGAGCAACCCGCTCGTGATCGAAATCTGGAACCTTGTGTTCATGCAGTACAACAGAAAGGCGAACGGCGAACTTGAACTGCTCCCTAACCACAACATTGATACTGGAATGGGATTCGAGCGTCTCTGCATGGTACTTCAGGGAAAGAAGAGCAACTATGATACGGATGTGTTCACCGGCATGATCCACAAGATCGAGGAACTTTCCGGACACCAGTATCACGAGTCCGAGAATACTGAAGTGGCTATGAGGGTAATTGCCGACCATATCCGTGCCATCATCTTCTCTATCGCCGACGGTCAGCTGCCATCCAACGTGAAAGCGGGATATGTCATCCGCCGAATCCTCAGAAGGGCAGTGCGTTACGGCTATACGTTCCTCGGATTCAATGAACCTTTCCTCTGCCGCCTCGTGCAGCAGCTCTCCGATGATATGGGTGGCGCTTATCCGGAACTCCGTGAGCAGAAGAACCTTATCGAAAGCGTAATCAGAGAGGAGGAGTTCGCATTCCTCCGTACATTGGACAGGGGAATCCGCCTCATGGATGATTATCTGGCAAAGTCCGCCGACACCAAGGTCATCTCAGGAAAAGACGCATTCGTGCTTTACGATACATACGGATTCCCGATCGACCTTACCGAACTTATCGCTTCGGAGAAAGGTTATACGGTTGACCTTGAAGAGTTTAACGCTGAACTCCAGAAGCAGAAGGACAGAGCCCGTCAGGCTACTTCCAATGAATTCGGCGACTGGATCCAGTACCACAATGGTGAGGAAGAGGAATTCCTCGGTTATGACTGTACCGATATCGACGGCGTCAGCCTCATCAAGCAGCGTACGGTAAAGCAGAAGAACAAGGTGATGTATCAGCTCGTGTTCGACCGCACTCCGTTCTATGCTGAAATGGGTGGCCAGGTAGGAGACACCGGATACATCGAATCCGAAAGCGGCGAGAGAATCAACATCCTCAATACCGTGAAGGAGAACAACCTTACAATCCATATAGCAGAGCGCATCCCTTCAGATTGCAGCGAGTCATTCTCATTGCATGTGGATGCTGACAGAAGGCTGAAAATCACCAACAACCATACTACAACGCATCTTCTCGACCAGGCTCTCCGTGAGGTTCTCGGAACACATGTGGAGCAGAAAGGTTCGTTCGTATGCCCTGATTATCTCCGTTTCGACTTCTCGCATTTCTCCAAGATGACCGATGAGGAAATCGAGAAAGTGGAGAAGAGGGTCAATGAACTTATCCGTGCGAACTACCCGCTTGAAGAGAAGAGGGACGCGACCATGGAAGAGGCCAATGCAATGGGTGCGATTGCCCTTTTCGGTGAGAAATACGGCGACAAGGTAAGAGTTGTGAAATTCGGCAAATCAGTCGAGCTTTGCGGCGGTACACATGCTAAAGCTACCGGCCAGATCGGTATGTTCGTGATTATGTCCGAAGGAGCTGTCGCTGCCGGCGTAAGACGTATCGAAGCCGTTACAGGTGAGGCTGCATGGCTGCATCTCCGCGCCATGACAGAGTCGCTGAAGACTGCCAAGGCGTTCTTCAACAATACTCCTGACCTCGGTGAGGCTATCCGCAAGATTGTCGATGAGAATGCCGGATACAAGAAGGAAATCGAAGGATTCGTGCAGGAGAAAGTTGCAAGACTGGCAGAGAAGATTTCCAAGGAAGCCAAGGAAATCAATGGCGTGAAGGTCGTTCAGTTTACACAGTCTGTAGACCCGGCTATGGTCAAGGGTATGGCAGGTCTGCTCCAGAAGCAGATGGAGAA
>OCHN01001712.1_pt1 | contig 16594 bp, 9 predicted proteins | sample 1538911 | NCBI WGS metagenome assembly OCHN01 (sample SAMN04571736, study PRJEB22368) | human gut metagenome | biome: human gut; material: stool | host: Homo sapiens | place: Luxembourg | collected 2013-01-11 | reverse complement strand
ATTTCGTACTTGGTGTACACCTCGGCGATGTTCACAGCCGTAGCCACCCTCTTTCTGGACTCCTCGATAAGGGCCGAGATTCTTTCAAACAGGGCGTCTATATTGACGTTTGCGATATCTTTTGTTTCCATAACGTTCATATGTTTTACACAAATTTAGCAAATTATACCGTTCCGGCCAGATATATCAGCGTCGCGCCCGCGCGGCGGGCTATCCTTGTATGATGGACTACTATGTCAGATTGCACGCAAGATAAGGAAACGCCGTATGCGGAACTGCACGTACGGTAGTGTGAGATGTCAGAAAACGAAAGTAGGAAGAAAACTACTTCGTTTTCCTCCTACTCGATTAAATATAAACAATAATGTTACCTGCTTATCTTGTCACTTAACATCTTTATGAAATAACCGCCGACAACGGATCTTGCCTGGAATCCTACATGTTTCGTGCTGTCCGTGAATATCCAGTCTGACATCGGAATCCTATCTGTTGTTTCATTTTCGAACAAGTAGACAGGCTTGACGAATTTTTGGAAATCTTCCATATTCCCGGTCATGGTTGCCGTCCATATTATCCAATCTGTCTTGGTATAGGTTTTTCTGCTGTCAAGAGGAAGCCCATATCTGTTCTGTTTGGTAAGATACCATGCGATTTCCGTCCTTGCGATTTCCGGATCGAAGATATTGAGTCCTAAAATCTTATCCCACACGAGATTATATTTCTGGCTCCACGTGCCCTCTTTGTCGAAAGTCAGCTTATAGTGGTCTCCGTCATACGCCATTTCTTTCCATTTTTCCGCCATTTTTTTTGCGGATGCCAGATATTTTTCCGCAATATCATTCTTGCCGAGTTTTTTTGTAAGTGAAGCGTAAGAAGCGATGCCTTCAATAGCTTTGATGGAAAGGTTTGCATTGTGGGCGAAGTGCCCGGCGAAATCATCAGTGCAGAGCTGGTTGGCAGGATCCAAACCGTGCTCAAGCAGATAATTCGTCCAAATCGTCAATGTGTTCCAATGCTTTTCCGCATATTTCGCATTGCCTTCCACTTCAGCGATTGCCGCTGTCAATATGAGCATATTGCCGCTTTCCTCTATAGGCATGTCCCCTCCATAGGTCTGTCCGTTTGCAAGTGGGTATGTCCCGACATCGTGGGCGGCGAATGGCTTGGACCATTTTCCGCTTTCGCTGTAATAAAATATATGGTTCAACAATCCTTTGGCCAGCTCCGGATTATAATACAGGAAGAGTGGAGCGGAAGGGTATGTCACATCTACCGTGCCTATGGACCCGTTGGAGAAATTCTCTTTGGAAAGGAAAAGAAGCCCCGCCTCCGGTGATTCTACGAGTTTATGGGCCGAGATGGCCTGACGGTATGCTAGAGCGCAGAGTTCTGCATATTCCTTCCCTCCGGATTTGAATGCGTCTGACATCATTTCTCTGTCGAATTTTTCGCATTTTTTCATGATGGCATTGTATTGTCTTGCACTTTCTGCGAATTCACCTGTTATGGTTTTGTCGCCGTTCCTGTTCCAGTAAGGCCTTAAATTGTTGCCGAAGAATTGGATGGAGTAAATGTCATCATATCCCAACATCAGATAGTCCGTTGCGGTTTTGTTGCCAACTTTTCCGAAATCGAATGAATATGCCAATGCGAGCAATTCATTTCCTGCCCTATCTTTTGTGACTTCAGATTCGCTTTCCGGCAAGACTCCCTTATCTGTGAACTGTTGGAGCGCCTTGTGATAATCGGTCAGGGCCACGCGACCTTTTCCCTGAGGAGTTGCGACATACATATATCCCCAATCGATTCTGACATTGTCTCCTTTTCTGCCCAGGATATTCTGCTCTTGTGTCCCCGCGCACACATAATTGATGCCTGCCTCATTTCCGGACATGGCTTTGATTGCTTGCGCCGGAGTATTTACCGCCTGTTTCGGTGAACCCGCGAAATATATCTGGACATCATGTTCCGCGCCATCGTTTGATGCTACTTGCCATGTGACATAGTTTACAGGCCTGGACATGAGCTCGAGATTGTCCATCAGAAGAGGGGCCGTAAAAATGAGGTCAATGTCGACCGGCCCGCAAGCAAATGTATAAATGCTTCTGGTAGGAAGAACGGACAAATGTTTTTGCACAGCTTCTGCTGCTGTTATCGTATTGCTGTTTTCACGTTTGAGCCCGAAGTCAACGTATGAACCTCCTGTAGTGTTGTGGCAATGTGCTGCTATGACATTCTTTCCGGCCTTGAGCAACGATTTGGCTTCTGAAGACAGTTCAAGCCTTACGCCGTTTCTCCATTTGTGCCCTGTATCGACTACTTTTTCTCCGTTTATATATAGTTCGAACACGTCATCGTGGGAATACTCAAGTATCAGCTTGTCAGACTCCTTTATGCTTTCCTCCAATGTGAATTCGCGTCTGACCCATACGTCACGATTGTTTCCGCTCCAGGGGGTATGGACCTCCGGCATTTCACGTGAACCGATGGCGCCTTCTGCTATCTCCCAAGATTTGTCATCATATCCGGCAGATGTCCAGTCTCCGGCCGGCTTCTTGTCCATCAGACATTTGGCGGTCCATGGACCTTCTGCAATAGTATTGAGTAGGATGTCGTAGGAAGGTTCTTCTTTACCTGCGACTCTCCAGGTCTTTCCATCCACGCGGACATATCCTATCATCGGACTTCCTTTTCCTGTCCAATGTACTGTTTCAGAACAGTTGAGATTGTCGGAAAATGACCATACTGAAAAATAAGGGTCTACTGTTACCAGAGGAGTTGCAGATGGTCTCACATCGGTTTTCAGTGAAATGTCCATCGGTTTGACGTGGCTTGACGAACATCCGCAGATTGTTGAGGCGGCAAGTGCCAACGTGTAAAAGAGGATTCTCATATAAATGTAATTATTTTGTATACAATCGTGCAAGACCTTTCATAAGGGATGTGCCGCTGACCTGTGCCCCCATTGACGCGTATTGTGCCGACGGTGTCGGCTTCCAAGTGGTGCCCCAATAGTAATCGGCATACATCTTGGGATAGCTGCTTCTGTCGAGAGACTTGTATAAAGCCTCTCCATTCCTTATCAAGTGATTCCTCAACGTGGCTCTGGATTCCCTATCCAATGAATTGTCCAAGATAAGGTTCACGGCATAAGGGATCAGGACTGCTTTGAAGATACTCTGATCCATTGAAGTCCCTTCATTGCGCAGAATCCCGTCAGATGTCGTGCAACGCGAGCTTGAGAAAGCATAATTGATGACTTTGAAAGCCATGTCCATATATGTACTTGTTCCAGTGATGCCGTAAAGAAGCCGGCAAGCTTCGCCGAATGTGCCTTGGGTATATGTCAGAGGTGGCTCCTCGCATCTGAAATCAGCTTTCACATTGTTGCCGGTCATATATGAATACAATGTGAGAGCATCGTCGAGATATTTCTTGTCTCCGAACTGTATATAAAGTTTAGCTGCCAGGCAGCATCCCGGTGCATTTGTGCAGGAGTTGCGTCCCTTCTTGTCCTCGATGTTCGTCCATGGAAGTCCTGAACCTTTTTCATCAGTTATCAGACGGGAAATAATATAATTGTCGTAAACGTTTTTTGCCGTGCGGATATATTTCTCATCATCCAGTGCTTCGGAAATATGGCAAAGCGTCAGGCAAATCCAGCACATGTCATCTGTATATGCGTTGAAAAAGCCGCCGTAGTCCCCGTCTGACTTTCTGGATGTATTGTAGTTGTTAGCATAGTTTGTGTACCATAGTTCCATGTAATTTCTGTATGTCTCGGCTCTCTCCGGTTGGGAGTCCTTTATTCTGCTGTATGCTGAGACTATAACATCCATTGCATGAGCTTGTTGCCAGTATATGTTCCCGGAAGACTTTGCTATGTCTTGTGGAGTGGACCAGAAATATCCCTTGTCTTTGTTGAGGAAATTCTCTGTCAGAACGAACAATGACGAATCAGCTATAGCCTGCCATTTTTCATTTGCCCGCTCTTCTTCCGAATCATCCTTAGAAGATGTGGATTCTTTCTTTGTCAATGATGAAAGGTCTTCAATCTTGTACCAAGGATCGTGACCGGAGCAACTTGCTGCAATTGACAATGCAAGTGCAAGTGTTATGAGTCTTCTTTTCATGCGTTCGATTAATTTGACGGAACTTCCGATACGCAATGCGTGTATGTCCCGTAAGTGTCATTCATGTAGATTGTATAACGGCAGACTCTGCCTTTTGCGTCATCGAGAACGCGGAAAGTGCCATTTTCCTTGTTTCCGTTAGCTGGGCCTCCCTGAACAGGAACAATATTCCAGTACCTGTCTGCCGGATTCATTTCCGGTACCGTTCCTGACGGTACGGTCTCCGACGGATATTGTGCTCCTGTCGGTTGGTCTCCGTCAAGCCCGAAGAACAGGAATTTGTATCCTTTGCATGCGGAAGGTATTGCCAGATCTACATACCAGGTTCCGTTTCCTTGGTATGTCATAGGATTGTCATTCACGGGAGCCCAGAAGCGAAGCTTTATCTCATTTATCTGTTTGATGTATATTGCCTTTGATTGTGAATTGAGTCGGATACGGTATGTTCCTGATGAGGAGACACAGGTGCGGAAAGCGGCTTCTTTTACGGTGCGGAGGCTGTATGATCCTGCGCTTTCGGCAGAATCGTTGTCCGGAACAAATATCCAGTCCCTGTCACCGGTGGATGTCCCGGACCAGATGACAATTGGTTTGCCTGCTTCGAGACTGGTAAAAATTTCGTAGTCGAATTCCTTTAGAGGGGCAAGGTCATTGTAATGTGCCGATATTGATTTGTTCCAACTGTACGTGGTGTTCGGAATATATACAAACTTTCGTCCAGCTTCTGTTCCGGCTCCCTCACCGTCCAGGATTATGTCGTTCCCCGCGACGAATGCATCAGGGTCAGGAGTCATGGCAAGAGTGATTTTCCGGCGTCCGGACTCTTGAGCCAGAGTGCCTTTTGCGGATGTGCGTATGCTCCAGAACACATCGACGGACGATATCTTCTCGCCGCCGGCGACTGTGTTGAAGATGCCTTTAAGCTCATCTTTCTTAAGATACATCCTTGTCGAATCGAGCTGGGCGACATGTCTTGAATAAACCGGATTCCCTCCAGTCTCTTGTTCCTTGTAGATGGCCAGACTGTATGTAGGCCATCCCAATCCGTCCCATTCCGCCTTATTCCATCTGAACCACAGAGTGTCTGTATCCGAAAAGGTGTCCAAATCCAGCGAGATTTCGTCTGCCGGTTCCAGCGGAGATGCCGGTGTCAGATTTCCTTTTATGGATATGTCATCCCCAGTATCTTCTTTGCATGCGAAGATGCTGATGCATAGTAAAAATGCGGCAAGTAGCCGGAGAATATGTTTCATGGCGCGTATTTTAGAATGTTTCTACTGTAAGTTCATCTTCTGCCCATTTCCTCAAGACGAAAGTCTCCTTTACCTGGTATCTGCGACCTCCGTCGGTATAGATATATTCCAGATTGAACTGAGGTGCTGCAGAATCTCCGCTATAGAATGTATAGTCTCCTTTCCGTATCCATCCCCCCGAACCTGATTCCAGACCCGAACTGAGGGATACATTCACAGCGGCATTGTCATCAAGTCCCTTGCTCTTGTCGACGGATAGCGTTACGGTTCCATCTGTCTTTCCGCAGCCGATCCCGCTGAACGTTATCGTAGAATATCCTGCTGTAGAGAATTTTACCGTAGGGTTTTTTATCAAGTCCGGGTTCTTGTGGATTTCTGTCTCTCCGATGACATTCCCGTCGTGATCTATTTCACTGATTTCCCCCATGCGGTAGTATGTCCCGCTATATGAACTGACATATTTTATAACTACGATGGCGGTTTCTGCTCCACTGCGGATGGCGCCGTACTTGCTTCCTTCTGCATCGGGAATGGATGTCGCCACAAGTCGGAACGGCAAGGCGTATGTGTTCGAAAGGGATGCCGGGTCTTCATAGAAGGCATCGGTGAAAGTAATGGCGACATCTGCCACAGGCATATTGCTTTTCCTTACTGAAAACATTGTCGGATCTGCCAATGTGTAGTAATCTTCAGGAAGCATCTTATATGGCAGCCCTGTCAGCAGCGATTCGTCCAGAGTGAATTGTGCCCAGTCTTTCATATTTACTTCACGCTTGCCCCCGATAGATACTCCGACATAGATTCTGTTTGTCTTGGACATGACGGTGCGGACCTGTTTCGGCAATGCGAAACCCATATTCGGGTAATCGTAGTCGGCAACGTAGTCATCATAGCACGACACTGTGCTGCATGCAAGCAGACAGACGGCCGCTATCTTAAGAAAGTGTCTCATATTTAGATTGATCATATCAATAATCCATATTGTTCTGCAATGCAGGGTTTTTCTTTACTTCGGTGTAAGGAACCGGCATATAATAGTATCTGATGTTGTCAAAGCCTCTTTTCTCGACATCCTTGACCGTATAATGCAATTCCCCGTTTTCAGCCCGTGTTACATCTATTCCGCGGACAGGCTCGTCAAGAGGCAGCAGTCTTCTTCTCAAATCCCAGAATCTGAAGTTCTCGAAGGCGAATTCAAGCCTTCTTTCATTGAGAATCAGGTCTCGGAATTTGTCACGGTCGCCTTTGACGGTCTCGATGTAGAGGTCGTTGACTATCCCTCCGGATTTTTTTCTGATATTCTTGATGATGTCGTATGCGCTTTCTCCACCTTCGGCGCCTGTCCCCTCAGGACCATATATCTCGTTCAATGCTTCCGCAAGGTCCAGAAATATTTCTGCAAGTCTCATCATCGGATAGAAATGCAGCGAATTTACGCTTTGGACAGGATTAAGCATATCGGCTCTTTCTGAAATACCCTTATGAAGATAGTATCCTGTTCTTGAAGCTCTGTTCCAGCCGCTCATGAAGGACTGGGCGTCTCTTCCACCCTCAACCACGTCGATAGTTGTCTCGTTTTCACCGAATTTCGACCCCTGGTGGTATATTGTAAACTCAAATCTGTCATCCCTGCCCGTGTAAGGGTCTGCCGGATTATATCCAGAGGTCGGATCCGTTATAGGATAGCCGTTCTCTTTCATAGGATAAGCGTCCACAAGATTCTGAGAAGGCATGGTTTGCGAGTTTCCATAATAAAAAGGAGGAAAATGTCTTCTTTCTGATTCGTTGCTCAATGAATAATATCTGAAGATGAAATGGGCTGGTGTTACCGGATTGCTCTGGTTGATATCTACGATATCTGTACGGTTCATTGCCGTATATGCCGGGTCTCCGCAGAGGGAAAGAACCTTACGGCATTGGGCGGCAGCCCTTTCCCAGCTCTTCTTGTAAGCGGCCTCATCTACTATCGTGTAGTCTCCCATTCCATTGATGGTGACGATGCTTGCAGGTTGATATGCCGGACTTGCCGCATCTGTTAGTACGCGTGCTTTCAGAAACTCCGCCATTTTGGCTGTGGCACGTCCTATATATGCTCCTGTCGCGTTTGCCGGAAGTACGGCGGCAGCTTCATCGCAGTCGCTGCATATCTGCTCGACACATTCCTGATAGGAGTGCCTTTTGATATTGTCGAAGTCCCTGGCTTCAGACGGGATTATGTACTTCGTTACAATCGGATATCCGAGGACCTGCCCGTCAGCAGTACGTCCTCCATGGAATTTCAGCAGGTATGCGCCCCACCAGGCTCTCAAATATAGTGCTTCGGCCCTCAGGTTGTTCTTCTCTGCCAGTTCGCCTTCTTCGTCTTCCGGGACATATCTTGTGTTTTCAGTCAACCCGTTTTCGAGGAAGAGATGGATATTCTGGAACTCGTTGTAACATTTGGACCATACCCCTAAAGGGTTGTTCGTGCTGCTTACGCCGCTAAGCCCGAGCTGGTAGATGCCCTCTGCAAATGAATTGGTGACGGCATTGTCCGTAGCGGCATCCAGATAGTTCCCGCTGAAGCTGTCGAACCTTTTCGGGATATCATTGTAAACGCCCATGAGAACGCCTTTCGCCATGTCAGGTACTGTCCACATTACATCGTTTTCCACTTCACCGACAGTCTTGGGCTTGAACATTTTCTCGCAAGAGGTCATAACTGCGAGAGATGCTATGAATATTGCTATATGTGCTTTCATTTCTGAATTCTTTTTTTTAGAAACCTAAAGAGACTCCTCCTGTAATGGTCATATAGACAGGATAGTTGGTTACTCCTGCATCAAGTCTTTCCGGATCCAGTTCTTTGATTCCGGAAAGCACGAACAGATTCGTTCCCCGCGTGAATAACCTGCATGACTTGAGTCCAGCTTTGTTGTTCAGACCATTGAAGGTGTAGCTTATCTCCACATTCTTCAGTCTGAACCAGCTTCCGTTCCTCAACCAGAAATCAGACGTCCTATATGAATTGGTTCCTGACGTGGTGGTCAGACGAGGCAGTGTGCCGGAAGGATTGTTGACAGGATGATATCTCTTGAGCGCATAATCCGAATATGAATTGGACCCGGTGTTCCGGTAATAGGTGTTGCTGAGCAGGACGGACTGTCCGATGTTCGATGTTCCAAGCACATATAACTCCAATCCCTTGTATTTCAGGTCAATGCATATGCCGAAAGATGCCATAGGGAAAGATTGTCCGAGATAGGTGTTGTCCTTGTCATCTATTACTCCGTCGCCGTTCATATCCTCATATGCGATGTCTCCGTCCGTATAATATCCGAACATCTGTTTCGGATGTCCGTTCTGCTTCACATCTTTCCCGAAAAGTCCTTGGCTTTTGAGACCATATATTCCGCTTGAAGGATGTCCGATGCTGCTGCGGTAACTTTCGATGGAATCTATTTCATTTACTTTTATGTTTTCGTTCCGGGTCAATGTCATATTCGCCCCTATTTCATACTTGAAATCTCCGTCACCTGCCTGATCTTTCCAAATTACTTCCAGTTCAGCGCCGTAATTCCTGATGGAACCGTAGTTGAACACAGGGAGGTGGTTCCCTATCAAGTCGCTGTAGCGCGAGCTCAATGATGTTATTATGTTATCTCTTTTTTCGAAGAAGAAATCGGCGCCGAAAGAAAGACGATTTCTGAACAGTGACCCGTCGATTCCGATGTTCCCCTCGTTCTGAGTTACCCATCCGATGCGCTCGTTGCCTAGTCTGGCAAGTTGAGTTATGTGTGCGTTTGTGTTATTGTTGTTCCCGAGCATGTAGTCTCCTGAAGGAGTCCATGCTGTCTTGTACAGCAGATAGTTACCATTGGGATTATAACCGAGATGTCCTCCACTTGCCCTGATCTTGAGATAAGGCTCGGTACTGAGGATATATGATAATGCCGCACTGCCTACGGGAAGGAATCTGTTTCTGGAGAATTGGTTGCTACCGGTGATTCCGGCAGTAGCTTCGGCGAAAAGGCGTCCGTTCCATCCGTAGTTCAGCCTCAATGTCGTGTTGGTCGTTATGCAGTCCTGATTTGCCCCAAGTGCTTCGCTTTTATAGTATCTGAACGCAGCTACGGCCGAATATTCATGCTTCCGGTAAGCTCCCTTGTATCCGCCGTTTGCTCTGAATCCCATCTTGCGTGTAGTCTTCTCCGTGGATACGTTTATGTTGTCGTTCTGGTTTATTTTTCTCACCATTACAACTCTCTTCTGGGGTTCTCTGTTTTCATCCAAGTAACCATCTACGGAATATGTCGCATACGTCCTGTTCATTGTCGTGCCCACGAGGTTCATGTTGTCGAATGTAATGAACGCATCGGCGAAAAGTCCTTTGACGTACTTGTCGAAATTGAAATTCAGACCGAAATCTGTCTGGCTGTTCACATAGCGCTCAGATCTTTCTCCGCCGTAGGTCATTGATACATATACGTTGTCGGGATGAAGCAAGCTGCCGCCGTAATATGGCGAACCGTCCTCGTTGGGCTCCATGCCGATTTCCGCATGATCCATCATGAAAGGGTATTCATTGGGCCTATATGTTGACATCTTGCCGAAAAGGTCGCTGCTGGTCATTCCGTACCAGTTTCTCGACTCTAGTCTGGCAGCCACATCTGCGCATGCGGACAAGAAGTCCGTAATCCTGATGTCCAGGTTTCCACGGACATTGAATCTATGCAACTGCGTGGAACTTGCCACTTTTTCTATTCCGGAGCCTCCGGTATAACCTGCGACAAGCGCATATTTTACCTTCGAGCTCCCTCCGGTAAATTCTGTCATTACTTTGCGGAACGAGCCCATTGACTTGGTGAATGTACCGTACCAGTCTATGTTAGGGTACAATACATCATTCTGTCCGGATGAATTGCGGTAGCCCTCCAACTGGTATGGAAGATAGTATGGTGACAATCCGTCATTTTCTCTTGCTTCATTGTACAATGTAGCATAGTCGTATGAATCCAAGTATGAGGGCATCCTTGTGGAAGGGGAGACACCATATTCTACGGTAGCTTTTATGTTCCTGGAATTATGGATGCCTCTTTTGGTCGTGATGAGGATGACTCCGTTGGTAGCCCTCGGACCATAAAGGATCTTTGCCGGTGCGTCCTTGAGGACTTCGATTGAGCCGATTTCTTCTACAGCAAGATTATCGATGGATCTTTCGATACCGTCCACGATTATGATTGCAGGTGTCGCCCCTCCGTGTTGTCCGCGGATGTAGATTGTGGAACTGTTGTTGCTGAATCCTCCGTCACCTGAAATCACAGTCAGACCTGCAGCCTGTCCCTGAAGAGCGTTTGTGATAGTCAAGTCCGGGTATTTCTGTAGTTTTTCCGGATCAATCAGACCTATCGCTGCGGCGAGACTTTCCTGCGGTGTGTCAAACCCGTCAGCCCTGTCTATTTTTGCTGCCTTGTCACTGCTGTTTTGTGCTTTGATATTGGAGGTAAAAGAACCTGATAATATCAGAATCAGTGATATCGCCAGTATTGTATGATTGCTATTCTTCATATCTAGTGGATATCTAATATTTATTACCAGCCTGGATTTTGCTTCAGATTATATAGTGAACCGATTTCAGCTCCCGGGAATGGATATAGATAATATTTGTTGTTTTTTCCGAACACCCTGTTTTCGACAGTGTTGCGTTCCTCCCTGTAGGTAAATGTCAAATCCTTTCCGTCATTGAAACTCGCTCCGTTTGCATTGTTTCCCTGGTCGCATGTCCAGATCGTGTTTGTTATCGGGGTGTCGCTCTTGAATACTTCGTCCAGAATCATCCAGCGGCGGAGATCCTCCCAGCGGTGTCTTTCGAACATTAATTCCACTTCACGTTCACGACGATACGTGTCCCGGAACCTTTCAGAAGTCAGATAGTCAGATACGACAGGTGTCACACCGACCCTTGCCCTGACCTTGTTTATGGCGTCTGCCGGGGTCATCTTGAATCCATCAGGTGCGGAAACTGCGTCTCCCGTAGCTTCGAACAGCGCTTCAGCATAATCCAGATACATCTCTGTGACACGGATATAGAAACTTTTGATTCGGTACATATTGTATCCTGTATTGTCATGAGCCGTGGTATAAAAGTGACTCGCCTCTTCCCAGAAATATTTGTGCCACAAGAAACCCGTAAACTGTTTTTTGGATGTTTCGCTTCCGGTCTTTACACGATTGTATGCACTCCCGTTTTCCCAGGACGTTATATAATAAGGGACGCCGTCCTTGTTCCCCCAGCGTTGGCCTGGAAGCAGAATGTTGTTGTACATGCGCGGATCGCGGTCTGTGAAATCCGACCATGGACCATTCTTTCCGTCGGCGTCTGTTCCGACATATCCGGATCTCGAATCCGTTATAGGGTAATAGATGCCGTCGCTGCCTTTCCTTTCATATAGTTTGACGATTTCTGATGTCGGGCATGCAAATCCCTGTGCGTCGGGGCCTGTGTTCTTGTCGAAGTCAATCCATTGCCAGAATGCCCGTATCGTGTTTGCCTGCTCGTCATCTGTCATTTTGCGTCTGTCCCACCATAGATATTCTTCATGCATGAAAGTGGTCGTCGGCAGGATGAATATACCGGCATAGTCCTCCATTGTCCCTTGCGTGAATTTTCTTCCGGTATCGTTGTTTTCAATGAAATCAAGACACTCCTGTGCAGCCTTTGCCGCTTCCAGGCATAGGTCCTTGTCATATTCTTTCTTTATGGTAGATTCAAGGTCGTTTTGGAAAAGCGGGCTGGCGGCGTAGAGAATTGCCTGAGCCTTGAATCCCATTGCCGCGGCCTTGTCGGGTCTGCCGTAGTTGCTGTCATCCCATAGGACAGGAAGAAGCTCGATTGCTTTCTCGATGTCCTGCATCATCCAGTTGTGAGATTCCCTGTAGGTTACTCTTGGGATATCGTCTTCTCCGGCATCGAACACCTTGTCCAGAATCGGCATTCCTCCATATCTGGTGATAAGGTTATAATAAAACCAGGCTCTATAAAAATAAGCCTGTCCAAGAATCAGTTTCTTCTCATCATCTGTGATGACAGCTACATTGCTTATGTTGTTGATTACTTTGTTTGCAATGCGGATTGCCAGATAAGCCTTGTTTATGACTGTCGTGTTTCCGCCAGCGGTGAATCCTACTTCCCAGTTGTTCTGTCTTGTGACGGAATACCAGTTTCCCTGGTTGAAATTGTTTGCCACCCAATTGTTCGTCGACATCATTGAGGCCAGCTCATCTGTATTGGCCATTGGATTGGCGTTTCTTGACAGCCCGGCTCCGTACTGCATGTTCCACCTTTCCAATAACGGATAGCATTCGTCCAGAAATCCACGGATGGATTCATAATTTGCATAGATGGTGCTTTCGTCCAATCCGAGATCCGGAGACTTGTCCAGATATTTCTCGCAAGAAGTCATTGAAAGGCATAAGACTGATGCCGCCAACATGCTGTATATTGTTCTTTTCATATTCTTTTGGATTTAGAATGAGAATCTCAGTCCGATAGTATATGTCCGCAGAATCGGATAGATATTCGCGGTCTCGTTTACAGAGCCATCGCTGTTTGATGTCTCAGGGTCAATTCTGCTGTCTCCATCCCACCATGTAAGCAGGTTGTTGCCGGAGGCATATATCTGGCAGTTGGATAACATTACGGCTTTCTGCCACTTCTTTGGAAGGGTGTAGCTGACCTCGACATTTTTCAGGCGTATGTATGAATAGTCCTTGAAACGGTAGGTGCTTGTCGTATTGTTGTTCTGATTGTTGGAGAGATGGATTGCAGGCCGCCGGACACCGGAAGTGTTGGCGGTGGCTGGAGTCCATCGGTTTTTAGAGTCGGGCTGTGCCATTGTGTATCCTTCAGGGAAATCCCACAGATAGCAGTTTATGTAGTTCTTGTAAACACCCTGCGGAGAATAGAACATTGCACTGAAGGACAAGCCTTTCCAGTCGAATCCCAGAGTAAGTGCGTAGGTCGTCAGAGGGTAGTTCAAGTTCTTCGTGATGACGATGTCGTTGCTGTTGATGACGCCGTCCGCATTGAAGTCAATATATGCCAGGTCTCCCGGTATTACCTTGGATGCTGCGATAAAGCTTCCTTGCGCTGCATTGTATATGTCGTCGATGGTCTCATAATTTCCGATGGCCATATATCTTGACTGCCAGTTTATAGGCTTGCCTGCATCTTTCTGATAATTCAGGAAATTGGAAGGGTCATTACGGTAAACAATTCTGTTTTCGCTTGTGGAGAACGCGAAGTTTATGAAGTAGTTGAAACTCGAACCTATCTTGTCGTTCCATTTTACTTCGAGGTCAATTCCGTGATTCTTGGTTTTTCCCAAATTTGCAGCTGACAGCGAAACTCCGACCCATGCGGCTGTGGTACGCGGAGTAAGCAGGATGCCGCTCCTCTGTTCGTCGAACAAGTCCAGAAGGACGGAAAGCTTTTTGAAGAATCCGAGTTCTATACCGAGATTTTGCTTGACAGATGTTTCCCATGTGGCATTGGGTTGGGCGATGGTACCCTCTTTGTACATAGGCCCGAAAGGAGTGTTCTCCAGCTTCCCGAAATTGACGCTGCCGTCCTGATTGTAGAGCTGTATGTACTGGAATCTGCCGGCTCCGGTATCTGTGCCGACCTTGCCCCATGAATATCGCACCTTTGCGTTGGATATGACCTTCCTCGCCTTTCTCATCCAAGGTTCTTCCGAGATTCTCCATCCTGCCGAGAATGAAGGGAACAGTCCGAATCTTTTTCCCGGCGCGAATTTTTCGGATCCTGTGTAGGAAATGTTGGCCTCGGCAAGATAACGCTCTTTCCAATTGTATGTCGCGCGTCCTACCCAGTCCTCACGATATTGAGGAAAATCGAAAGATGAACCGCCGGAATATTCTGCCTTCTGCCGGTTGAACAGAGCCATGGCGGAAACTTCATGCCCTTTGAACTTTCTGTTGTAGTTTATCCCGATCTCGTAATACAATCGGCGCATAAGAGAAGTCGTTGTATCGAAATCGGTGCCGGAAGGGAGATTGAAATAACGATTTCCGTGATATCCGGACGTGTAGTTGTAGTACACCGAACCGTCTTCATTGTACAGAGGTGACGAATAGTCGTAAGTCCTCCACTCTCTAGGAAATGCGTTCATCTGCGAAAACTCTGATGCGTTGTATATTCCACCTGTACGGATTCTGTTCCTGTTGACTGATGTGGAATTATAGGATACTTGCACATGAGCTTTAAGTCCTTTGGTGATGAAATCGAATTTCTGTACCAGTTTGGCGTCATACCAGCCCTGAAAGGACTTGTGTGTAACCTGTCCGCCATTGGTGATGTCCGCTATCGGGTTTGCGCCTTGGTTGGTAGCATCTCCCCAGTATCCGTCTGAATACTTGACAGGAAAACTGTTTGTAGGAGCGAGGGTGAGCTTTCCGTAGACGTCGGAATAAAACTGAGAATTTCTATATCCCATCTTTCCAGCTACATTGATGCTGAAAGTCGTGCTTTTCGTCAGGTTGAAATCGAAGTTGGCTCTCCAGTTCAGCCTGTTGAAATAAGCTCTCGGGTCGTATTCCTCGTTTTTTTTGATATTGTAGATGCTTCCGTCGTGCTGATATCCTACGGATGCGAAATATCTCATAAAGTTGGATTTGCCGTTGATGTTCACATTATAATTCTCGGAAACGCCGGTCTTCAGTATCTCTTCTGCCCAGTTTACTTGCGGGAACATGTCATTGTATGGTCCATAGTTTCCTGTAGCTATGGCATTTTTCCATGCGTCAATGGTGGTTTGTGAATATAAGGCGTTCCAGTTTCCTTCGTTGGCTGCAGCTTCATTGTACATCTTCATGGACGTGATATAGTCCGCCCAACCGGTAGTTGCGGTAGGAGATTTCAGTCCGACATTCATATTGAAGTTTACACGGGGTTTCTCTGAGGTCCCCCGTTTGGTCGTGAGAAGAATGACACCATTTCCTCCACGTACGCCGTAAACGGCTGTGGCAGATGCGTCCTTCAAGACGGAAATGGATTCTATTTCATTGAAATCCACATCGTTCATGTTTCTTTCGATACCATCCACGAGGACAAGAGGATTCGTGTTTTGCCATGAACTTTTTCCTCGGATATAGATGGATGCGGAGTTCGCTCCAGGTTGGCCAGTGGAGTTTATGGAGATTACTCCGTTCAGTTTTCCCTGCATGGCTTCCGATACCGAGTTTACATTTCCGGTCTTCAGAAGTTCTGAACCGCTGGTTTGGGAAATCGAGCCGACTGATGACGCCTTCTTTTGCGTTCCGTATCCGACCACGACTATCTCCTCAAGAAGTTCGGACTTGACCTCCATGCGCAGTTTTCCGGATGCTGACAACTCCTTCAGAGTGATTTCGAGGTCATTGTATCCGACGCACACTGCGGTGAATATGGTCTCGTCTTTCGTTCCCTGAGGAATGGTCAATGTGAAATTTCCGTCAATATCAGTGATGACTCCGTTCCTGTCCTTCGGTCCGGACGACAGATATGCGCCTATGACCGGGTCTCCGCTTGTGGCGTCGACAATGACTCCGGATATGGTCCTGTCTGGATTTTGGCAGAAGGCCGGACTCGCGAACGCCAGTTGAAGAACCGACATGGTAATCAGACTGAAAAAAGTGAAATTCTTCTTCATTGCTGATGAGTATTAATTATGTGTTTATTGTCCACGGTTTCCCGGTTGTTTTGTCGACCAGGAAACCCGGTGTCGGAACACCGACAGGTGCAAAGATAGATTTCTTGGGGGTGTTTATTTATGTGTATGCTTGTTCCTTTTTGACGGATTTGTTGATTATTTTGATTGTTTTTCTTCAGTAGCTGATGAGTTCCTCTGCGGAAGGCCTCTGCGGACAGATTTTGCATGAAATCGTGCTATACGTTCCGGAACAGGACTATGGCAAAGGCAAAAAGGGGTTCGTCCCGCCTGTGGAATGGAAAGTAACTATTCCTTAAATAAATATTGTACATGCGAAATTTTACACGGAAGTAGTTGAAAATTAAAAATTTATTCGTACCTTTGCGCTCCGCAAAGTATGCGGAAATACGATAAAGTATTAATAAACAATTAATTATCAAACCAATGCCTGGATTAATTGGAAAGAAAATCGGAATGACTTCCGTTTTCGGTGCTGATGGAAAAAATATTCCATGCACCG
>OCHN01001708.1_pt1 | contig 16632 bp, 8 predicted proteins | sample 1538911 | NCBI WGS metagenome assembly OCHN01 (sample SAMN04571736, study PRJEB22368) | human gut metagenome | biome: human gut; material: stool | host: Homo sapiens | place: Luxembourg | collected 2013-01-11 | reverse complement strand
TTAGGGCTTACTCGGGACTTGCACCCGTTAGACAATGCTCGTGCCGAGCATACGAAGAATAAAAGATGATGCAAATAGCATCATCTTTTAAAAGAACTTATTACTCATTTGTATCTTTTATTTATTGTGGTGAAATAGAATATTTCCATTCAATGTCTTTAGGTGCACATGGATCATATTTATCCAATTTACGACCACTTAAATCGCTAATAACATGGAGTACAAACGTCTTAATTTCTTTAGCATTACTCTCCGGAACTTCATATCCACGTTCTTTTGTCATAGCAATACTACTATTGCCTAATACAAAATCCTGTGAAGGCTTATATCCACATTTTTCGGATTCCTCATACCAAATATCATATCCTGGTTTGTATACATTTTTATAGCACAACAAGTATTCTACGACATAAACACCTTACTGCAAACCAAATTTTGCAGCAGACGTGCTATTAAGCGCAACTTTGGCCTTTTTTACAGATGTGGTTCTGTCGCTTCCATATACTACTACCAATTCATCTTCTACAATTTCATCATGACTTGCTCTTGTTTTTACCTTTGCGACGTTTGTCGATTCGGAGAACAAGTCTTCGTACTTCACAACAGAGTTGTTTTCAATCTATTTTTGGGAGGAGTCATTAATTGTGCTGACATCCTCAAAATCGGTATCACACGAAACTGTGATAAAAGCCATTAAACACATTGGCAATAATTTCCAAATCATACTCTTAAATCTTTAATTTGTATATATAATCTGATTCGTCTATTTTTTCATCTGCCCTAAAAGCACGCATTATGTGTATTGTATCGAGATTTTGGATATCGTTGGTATATCCTTTTATTTTTATTTTTAAATCATCTACCTCTGAAGGGGATGTCATTCTTTTTCGGTATGTCACACTAAGATATATCCATTCAGAATCCTTTAATTCTGAAAACAAAACGACTTTGCTCGGAATAGGCAATTCGCCTTTTTCTATACCAAATGTTCCTTTATTGCCAATGACTGTATCTCCATTTTGTATTATGTATAATGGTTCATGGTTTTCTGTATATGCAACAAATGAAACCCAAGGGGAAACACTCTCAGTATTTCCATCAAAGTACACAGAAACCATTTTCTTAGCATTTTTTATTTCTGGCACGTCTGTTTTTCACAGCTTTGAGCCACAAAGACAAATATACATATAATCATTGTCTTTATGCAAGCTGAACACATATAATATTTCTTATTTATCCAACAACTCATATACAAACATTTACATTGGTGTACATCTCTTTGCAAAGGTAAAGAGATTTATCTTAACAGCCAAATTTTACAAAACTTTTTATGAGGAAGATTTAATATTAAACACATACGTATCCACATATGTAAATTTATGGATATGTTCTTATTGCAAATATTAAATAACTGCCAAGAAACACAACAAGACTCCGTTCAATGCAATTCAAGCCTTATTTGAGGCTTGAAACCCCGCCATGCCCTACAGCTGAATAGTTACTATTCACGCAGCAAAGGTAAAGAGATAAAAAATATGGACAAGGCTGCATCGCGGATACGCTTACGAAATAACTGTAACAAAACAAGAAATCCACTAAAATCTGTCCCTTATGGCAATTTTCTTGCCGATTCTTTCTTTATTTTGGATCTTTTTATTATATTTGCGACCGGATTATAAGCACTCTGACTGTCGTTATAGGAGACGTGCTCTTCTAAGACCACAAGAGAAACGCCTACGCCGAGCTGAATGTAAGTAACATGCAGCGGGCTATGGGTGGGAAAATAGTCCAATACATATAAAGGCGTTTACTAACGCTCTGTTTGAGACAGTCTGATTTTTCAAGAACCTCAGACTGTGGAATGGACAACAGGACGATTCCACGCTTGAACCAGTATATGTTTTATAAACATCTGTAAATCAGAAGAAACCTTACGACTCCGAGTATAAATGATACCATAAAGTTCCCATTGTATGCAAGATTTCAGTTTTGTATTGTTTTTATAGAAACGTGAAGAGTTATATACAAATCTGTAATTAATATTTGTTAACTTGAATTTTTACTGTTTATCCCCACTTCCTTTGTAAAAAGTAGAGATACTGCCATCTGCATTTACAACAACATTATAATAATCCCCATTATAATAGTAAGCCATTGCTCCTTTACGAAAAAATCTTCCATTAGGGCTCTGTTCTTTATACAATTGATACTCATCATTTAAAGAACGCATAACATGCCCCATTACGTCCATAACATTTTCTTCCTTCAGCTGAAACTTGTCCCTATCTCCAAATTGGTTGTCTACTTTTAATTCTTTGACATGTCTTAAATAAACATGTAAGAATGTATCGAAATTACAATAAAGCAAATGCTTTCCTGATACATTATATCTTATTTCGTGAAAGTGTGCAATTTTATCAAATAGTAAAGAAAATTTTTGTGGATATTTTTCTCCTAATTTTCGAAGACTTAGCCCCATTTTCTTTAATTCTTCTTCTGTTTGATTTAAACGTTTTATAAGCTGATTGGATATTATTTCCCCTAAAATGTTTTTTTCTTTATTATTTAATCCTTTGGTTTGTTTCCTCCACATTAAATAATAGTATGCAACCATAGGAGATTTTATAGCATTGGTTTCATCAAAAATAGCATTATGTTCTTCTTTGGTAACGTTATCAAAGTCAAGAATTATCTTATATGCAAGATATTCGAATTCCTCATCTGGTGTGATAGCAATATTTTCGTTTTTCATTTTCTGTAGAAACCCAAATATCCATCCAATATCTCCTCCGTTTGAAGAAGACGATATAGGAATATTCATAATATAAGGTTCTCTAAGTTCTTTACTCTGATATGTATTACATTCTTTATTTAAAGGTAGCACTAAAAGCTCTATAATATCTTTAATATTTACACCTGTTTCTTTTACTTCTTTAGATAATTTATCATTAAGTTTATTCAGTAATTCTACTACTTTTACATGAAAATCATTATCTAAAGCGTATATGTCATTTTCCAAGAGTTTACGCTCTTTCAATGTATATATAAAATTGACGGTTAATGATTGTCCATATTTTTGTGCCGAATCTGAATCCGGGGCAAATGTTATAGTTGAAACATAATCTTTGGCTCCTGCCAATTCGTATATTTGATGTTGTGTAAATCCTTTCTTTTCCACATACAATTCCATTCCAAATAATTTAACTATGTTTTGATTGATTTTTATTTGTTCATCTTCTACTGCCTGCAATGGTTCTGATTTTGTAGCATTATCAATGTTGCTCATTTCGCTCATTGTTTATTTCCATTTCTGCAATCTTTATCGCATTTAAATTTAATTCATCTTCATCCTCCAAAGCATCCAATATCTTATCAGCAAGCCAAAGGGTGAGCATTTCCTTCTCGTCCACCTTGAAGTATGTTGCCATTTGAATTACTTGGCTTCTCTTTGCTCGTCTGTCGCCACGTTCAATCTTGCTGAACATGGGTGTGTCTATTTCTAAGTATGCAGCCACTTGGCGTTGCAATATTCCTTGTTCGTCTCTAAGAGACTTTATCTTGTTTCCTAATAACATATTCTTTGTTGTTTTTGATAAATTTCGATATAAACCTATTCAACGACTTTCCATGCGCCTCCATTCCGAGAACCACCAATGCGGATAATCTTACCTATTTGTTTCAGTTTCTTGATATGGTAAGCAACGCCATCTTCAGTAATTCCACAAACGGCAGCAATTTCTTTGGTTGTTATTTTCGGATTATTCTGAATTGCCCCAATGATAGTTTCCGTAGTGGTTTCGGTAGTTTTTGACGGATTTCCAGTAGTAGTTTCCGTAGTATCCGAAGTGGTTTCCGTAGTATCTGAAGAAGTTTCCGTAGTAGCAATTGCGGTTTCCGTAGTCTTATTAGTACGATTTACCAAAGACAGGCAAGTTTCAATTCTATCAGGATTGTTCTTTTCGGCAACAATTGGTATACTCCAACCATTATCCTTCCAGCCTTTCACTATTACATCAGCTCCAGTACCTCCTTTTTCACCAATGCCCAAGAATACAAACATCTTTTGAATAACAGGATTTCGGCATACACTATGTCCTCCTTCGTAGTATTCTTCCATACTGACAAGCATAGTACCAGGATTGGATAGTACAATACGGTCGAAATATCTGTCTATGACAATATTGCCTCTCACTGTATATGCAGCATGAATCAGACTGTTGGCAAAAGCTTCTCGCAATGCGACATGAGCAGTTGTTGTGTTATTCCTCATCTGATTATTATCAAGACTGAACGGCACAGGCAAGGCGTGCTGCAATAAAGGCAAGACACGAGTGAAAAACTGGTAAAGGTTTGCTTCCCATGTACCATCGGGATATATACGATTCGTCCAACGTATCTGAGGGTCATCACTTAAATGCTCACGATAGTCTGGAAAAAACTCTTGACAACACTCTGGGTCGGTTATGCTATTGGTTTTGCCAAACATTAACATTCCTGCAACTGTAAATCCTTCGGTTGATGTGGCTCTATCCTTACGATAGGCACCTATGTTTTCCAAAAACTGCTTATCATCAACTTCTGTCCAAGGATGGTTTTCGTGTTTTATGTCGTATGCACGGCGATACTGATGAAGAGTCGGCATATCAATGTCATCAATGGAATAGCCTCGTAGAATTCGAGAATCAGCGGATGCCCTCATATTGTTGGCATCCGAATACATCTGCTTTATCTCATCATCAGTACAGAGATAATCACCCTCGTCCCTGCGCTTATAAGTATGTCCAAACGGAGTAAGTGTAAGGTGAATGGGGCGCAAGTCATATTGTGCACGAGGTATTCTAAAGGCAAGTAAGTATTGTCCTCCGTCAGTCTTTATTTCTTCTATATCGCTTTCTACCAATAATGGAATGTTCACGCATGACTTATTGTGAGCATCATCCCAAAACTGTTTTCTGTATTTAGCAACCAGTTCTTCAGAAAGACCATCTGGTGTGAACTTATGATTTTTCTCTTTCACTCCCAATACTATTATGCCACCGTTGGTATTGGCTAAGGCAGAGAAAGAGCGCCAAAATTCCGCCTTAGGAAAACCACCCGCAGCTGATTTGTATTCCACCTCGGAATTCTCTCTCAGTTGGAGCTTTAAATGTATTTGTTCTGATATGTTCATTTTATTCTAATTTTATAGGTAAGATGATGATTATCGCCTTAAAAAATCTTTAAGAGTTATGGTTGTTATGCCTAATCCTTTTGCTCTTGCTGCTAACATATTGTCAGATGTTAGGAGTATAGGGTTCTCTTCAGAATGTTTAAGAGCTACAGATAAAATCTTGCAATCGGGATTTTTCCTATCAAACCCATTGGGTAGGAGAGAAACATTGGCATCTTCCATACAAGAATACTGTTGTGTAAATGCCATAGAAATATTTTTAGCAGCTTTGCTAAGTGTAATTTTGTCAATACCCTCTTTTATCTTTAGCTTGTCTAATTCTTCAAGAACTGTAGATGGTATTATTATTTTGTACTTCTTACCAATCTTGCTGATAATATCAGGACAATTTACAAAAACATTTGTATCTATAATATAGATATTTTCTTTTTCGTTAACTAACTCAGCTCTTTTCTTTTCAAATTTCGATAGGTCTATTTTATCCTTTACAGTTAAAGTGATAGAACCTGCTGAAATGGTTTTGGCGAATGAAACAAAGGAATTGTTTGAAGCTTTTAATAAATATTTACGGACATCTTCGCTCATATTCTCTTTTAAAAGCAATTTATCAGCAACAATAATGGTGTTATAACGAGCACGAGAAGTTGCCACATTAAATAATTCACTTTGCAGGGAATACCTTGTAGATACATTGGGTATAAGGAAAAAACAGTAATCGATAGTAAGACCTTGAACACGATCTACTGTCTCAATTTTAATATTGTCAGGAAGTTCCTTTACGGACAGACCTAAGACAAATGCCTTCTGTAATGCACGGATTGAATCTTTGAACTTACACAATACTGCAATACTTGCTTTTGATGAAGTTGCAAGAATGTCTTTTACTTTGGATAATATTACATGAATAGCAACCTCTGGGGCCTTTTCACCAAGAGGAAGTGCAACATATTCCATCATAGGGCCACCTTGATGGTTTATCCAACTTATATTTGTAGGAGTAGTTTGGTATTCCGATACGGAATGCAGTAAATTATCATAAAAAACGCCTGTACATTCTGCTCCTCTTTTTGTCAAGCGGAAAGTATTTTTCAATAGAAACGATTTATAATCAGTACTGTTACAAAGTGTATTGAAGCCATTGACTATGTCTTTCCAATTATTCCCATTTATTATATCTTCATTTGTTAGTACTATAGGTGGAAGTTGTTTCTGATCACCAACCCATACAACCTTTTTCCCCAACTTAAATGAAACTGCAATCATTGGATATAAAGCTTGACTTGCCTCATCCATTATTACATAGTCAAAGGCCGATTCATCAGATGGCCAACCGCTCGACACATAAAAAGATGCAAGTGTCAGTTCTCCTTTTATTGGGTTACACTTGTTCTCATTGACTTTCTGTAGGTTAAGCTGTCGAGCCTCATCAATAGTCAAACTCGTTTTCGAAACGCGTCCTCTTTTTATATAATCTTCAAGAGCTTCCTTTGCGGCAAGTTCCATCAATGCTTGATTAGTCAGAGCGGTTACAAGAACACTTTTGTTTTCATCTAAAAGATGTTTGGCAAGATTAGCCATACGATATGTCTTGCCTGTTCCTGGAGGCCCTTGTATGATGAGATGACAAGAATCGTCCAATTGCTCTAATAGTAATTTGTTAGAATTCTCGTTAGCCTCAATTGGAGTTGGTTTCCACATATAGGTATTCAACTCTGCATCCAAAATATGGTCTGCAGATGCGGACTCCGTATATGTTAGCAAATTTTTGAGATATTGAAGAGGAGGATCATTCGGGCCAAAAGCGACAATTGTATTTGGAGTTAATAAATTTGCAAATTCTACAGTTATATTCTTAAATCCTACTAAGCAAAATCCTTCATCTTCGGATTTTGACAACCAACAGCAATAAGCATCAGAAAAATCTTTCTGATATTTCTCTCGAATTTCTAACCAAGAGAGGTCTCCCCATTGTCTAAACCTTGACATGGGGTCTATGTAATATACTGCAGTCCAAAAAGAATTCTTACGAGGCATCTTGTCGGATTCTCGAACTTTGAATATCGCAAATCCTTGTTCGTTAATCTTTATAAACATTCCCACAAAGACATCTCCACGGTCCTTTAAAACCATAGCTTTAGTGTTTACGATTTGCTCGTAGCTTCTAACTTGTGTTTCTATTTCTGTAGAGAGAAAGTCTTGGTATTGTTTTCTGTTATATCTCATATTCTTATCAATTTAGAGGTCTTCATCGCTGTTGCCAATCTGTATTCCTTGGTTTTTGTTAGTAATTCCAATAATAGACTTTGCACGCTTTGAAACATTAAAACTTTCAAAATCAAAATGAATCTGTTTGAAATAGTGAAGAAGATTAGAGAATTGGGATATCCTGTCTTCAACATCCATGTTCTCAGTGCTGAATCTAAGAATGATGCTATTCTGATTCTTTACCAAGTCTTCCTTTTCTATTTCAACGATGTCATTTCCTCTGTAAATAAGTATTTTCGCTTTATGGTTCATGATAGAATCCCATTCTCCTGGATTTATTGAGAAAGGAGCATCGTCACGCTTATAACTCTTCAATACAATAGGCCAATCATTCCCTTTTTCGTCTGTAATTTCAAATGTAGAGAAGCAATAAGGTATTCCTTCTTCATCCACTTCTGCGAAATTATATGGGAATTTCCACATGGGCTTAACAGAAAAAAGGTATTTTTGCGCTTCAAGTTGGGCTTCTATTTGCTCTGATTGTGATAAGGTATTAGTATCCGCTTTACTTAGATGAACAGTTTTTTCTGAATCTTCATTGTTTACTTCTTGCTCTTTCTGCTTTTCTACTACTTTGGGGGGATTAACGGACTCTGTTCCTGTTAGATTTACAGAATCTGTTACAGGCTCAGGTATAGTTGGGGGTGTAGTAGACTCTATTACATCTTTATGATTAAACTTAGGAAAGGTCTTCCTTACTTCCTCAACGAACTCTTCGTCAGAAAGCAACCGCCCATACTCAGCCACAATTAGGTCGCAAGCAGTTTGCTTGCTATCCATTACTTTCTTTACAATCTCTATGTCAGCCTTAATTTCAAGATATTTTTTTACTCCATTGACATAATCAAGGAAAACAAGTTTACTATCGAGGTTGTACTTGTAATAGAAATCGTCTTTCCCATCTTCGTGATAAAAGCCACTTAATCTTTTTACAACGTCCCCATCACCTTTGTACTTTTTCTCGATGGCAGAACATGTCCAAAATGACATTTTGTCTATTTTGCAACAATATTCTTCATAACTATTCTTCCATGATTCTGGGCTCTCAATGCCTGAGATAATAAGAGTATAAAACTTAAGATCATTCTTAATACTATTGCTATTATAAGCCAGCTTCTTATCTGCAGAAGGTACTGTGGCTACGTCTTTTTGTGATATAACTTTAATGCCAAGAGCAGCAAAGGCATCCAGCTGGTTATCTTTATTGGCAATATAACTGGCATCAATGATTTTTGCATTATTGCCAAAGTATTGTTCAAGGTTGTCTTTGGGATCAAGTGCATACAGTTTTGATACTTGTTGCTTTTGTGTTATCCCATTATACCAAAGAGCATTCTCGTTTGCACGATATTCTGCCAAATTTGTGCTAATTTCATCCTTTTGGCAAACTATCCACTTAACGAGTTCTTTGCGTAACTCTTTTTCCTTAGAAGGTTTAATACCAGAAGAAATGTTACAAAGGGCCTCGAAGCAATGTCCTACACTCAACATTTCTTTGAAAGGTAATTTGTCCATAAAGTATTCGCCTTCTTTATTTGCAGAATTCTCGTCAACAATTACACCCTCAGCGATAATATCTAATGGCAATAGCATTTCGCCATCTGTTAGTAACGCAACTTTATCTTTGATACGCAGACTATAAAGATTTTCAGCCTTTACTACAGTTCCACCTAATGTCGGTACACATACAAGCTCTTTAAAAGGATTCTTAGAATTAGTTATGAAGCTCTCAACGTGTTTTATGTTTTTGCCTCTACGATCCTTGGCTTTTATTCCAAGATATTCCTCCCAAAAATAACAGGCGGTTGCATAGTCACTCAATTTAGGGAGATCGTTTTCTTCTAAGTTGTGATGAACCTTCATGTAATTGAATAGTTTCATGACCGATACTCCACAAGAAAGATAGCTATCACTGATGTAATCCAAAGTTATACCACATATTTCAAAGTCGAAAAATGGATGATATTTAGAGCCTTCGGTTAAATTCGTACATGACTTATATGTATTGTCTCTGTCTAACAAATGAATGTCACCAACTTTAGACAATGCGGACAAGTTTTCCTTATTTGCATTAATCAGCACTGCAAGATCTTTAATTAATGACATATGTACTTCTGCTTGCTCATTCTCATTTTGAAGTGCAAGATAAGCCAAGATTTTTTCTTGCCGCCATTTATTCAAATCCGTAATATAGTGTGCGGAATTATATTTTTGAATGATTTCACCAATAAAACTATTCACACCAGCTTGCGAAGAAGTTACGAGATTAGGTATACTTATGTATGCAAATGGTTCGTCATTTAGCTCATCATTGCTGATTGATACGAAAACACAATCCTTTGCCACACGATATTGGTTGTCTGTCCCGGCTAATTGAATATCTGCAAGATTTCCTATTAAATTATTATTGAATCGGGGCTCCAAAAGTGCTCGGTTCTTATATATAAGTTCTGCTAAGTTGGGTACTTTTGTCACAGACAAACGAGTTCTTATAACATTCTCAAGAACTTCTACCTCATTTTGTCGTACGCCCAGTTCTGTCCAGAAATCAACCCAATCTTTCTTTTCTTCACCAAAGTCAATATAGTCTGAAGTAAGAATAGGGGCATTAGGAGCTATTGCATTAACAAGGCTTTCTATAGGAGAATCCAAGTATTCATCTGAGAAATATATTTCTCCCGAAAGTACACAGGGAACGTCTTTCCCTTTTAGCAAAATCGGGAGCTTGGATAAGTAAGAAAGATTTTCCTTGACATTCTTTTTTGCCCATCTCCAAAACTTAATATTTAAGATTTTATCTTGAAGTTTTGTTGCTACAGACTCTTTATTGTTAATTAGCCAATCCTGAAAATCCTTAATAGTGAAGAAGTCATTACCAAGTGCTTCACGCCAATAATCAGAGTGCTCATTTGCATGATAATCTTGCTCCAGTAAATCAAGTTCGCTGTAATCTACCAAAGACAATTCTACGAGCTCTTCTACAGTTTTGGAAACTATCTTATGCCCAGAGGCTGGTAGTACAGGCATCTTTTTTCCTCGTATAAAGACTTTGGCATTAGAAATTTTCTTCCTGTCATCGGGTGTAATAGCACCAATGTTCGCAATAATGGAATTGTGAAAATCTAAATTCACAGCCTTATCGTCGAGATACTGATTTATAACCATCAGATTTGGCACAATGACAAGATTGTACAATGTCGCAAAATCATAGTATTTTATGCGAGGGTTCTGTTTAACTTGCATTCTTTCAAGAGCGAGTGAATGCCTATAGGTCTCGCTACACATATTCACGATGTTAGAAGATAGCCAAACTTTTGACATAAAGTTGGACAGGGTTTCATCGTAAAAGAATGTTACAGAGTCATTCTCAATAAATTCTTCATTATTATCAAGTAACGCCAATCTGTTGAACTTTGTAAAGTCATTGTCTTTGTATACGAGGTCTATATTATCATTGAGATAACTAACAAAATCAAAATTGCATTTTTTAGCTATTGCAATTGCACTCAGAGCAGTTTCTTTATCTACATTTTCTGTTGTTGGCTTTGATGTTGCTTTAAATATGGCATTTATATTCTTGGATACAATTTCATCATAGAAGAGTTGGGCGGTAAGGTCTTTCACTCCAAATTTGTCTTCATAGAACTTTTTTAGTTGTTCAGTATCAGTTGATATCTCTGCTGATAATAAGTCTTTGCTAAGACAGAACATCCAGTCTGTACCAATCCAAGGATGCTCCAACGCTGTATCATATAATAGAGTCTCAAAGAATATATTGTCTTCTGTTAGTTCATGGCGTGTCTCCCCGTCTTTATTCTTTTCATTTACTTTTATTGCATACTGCTTAAGACTCCCTGCATTAAACGCATTTTTATTTGCATAGCAAAACGATATGAAACTCTTGTGAACGTCCTCATTTTTTTGCTGATTTGCATTAACCTTCTCTGCATACTTTTCATTAAGTATGACATCTTCAATGATGACGGATTTATCATAGTCAAGCACGCCAAAGGTTGGAGTCGATACATCGCTACCTTCTATTGATGTATTCTTGAAGTAACTGAGTACATCTTCTCCATAGTCAGCCGAAATAAAGGAAAAAGGTATGCCTTCTAACCATTTGGCTTTGGTTTGCAGTTTTCCCTCTTCGTTTTCTACAAAGATAAAGTCAGAGTTAAAAGAATCGACCACATTATTTTCATCATCTATATATGGTAAGTCTTTGTATGCTTTTGAAAACTCGACATTCTCTGCAAGAAACTTAAAGAAATGAATAGAAGTGTTCTTGTCATTTAGTTTTTCTATCGTTTCTTGTAAGTTTTGACGAGAAAGAAGATTGTTGTCAACAAAGTCTTTTGGGAGAAATCTCGCAAATCTTCCATCTATAACTTTTCCCCATTTTTCGTCATCTTTAAAATATTCTCTTGTTTTGCGTGACAAGAAGTTTATATGACTAGTAAAAGACTGCAAATCTTCAAGATATTCATCTATGTCATAATGTAGAGCACTTGCTGTTTGTAAAGAACCTTTTTCTTCCAAAAAGATCTTTTCATCAAGCAAGTCTTCAAGATAATCATTATCTAACAAGAATTTTAAGAAATTGTTATCATTCTCCTGTACTTTAAGCCATTTCTGGAAATCTTCATTGGCTATCAAATTAGGAAAATCTTTCTTTGAAAATTTTAAATTACTATTAGCATATCGATTTAGAAAAGATTTGAATTTTAAGTTTCTTCTAAGGAGAGGCAGAGGTAACTGACAATAATTCATTCCTATAAATCTGCAAAAATCTTTATCTGTCATGATTCCTGCAGAAGACAATTTCGTTTCATCATTTATAACTTCGGAAATTACGGAATAGGAATCATTCGAAGTTGGTATAAAGGCTTCGGATAATAAACGCGTCTCAAAACCAGATTGAAATTTCGTTATCAGATTCTGGTGTCCGACAGGACGCCCAACTTTACAAAATTCAAAATTTGGAATTAATGAAAAAATAGAATCGATTTTGTATGATTTTGACTCACAAAGTTCAAAAATCCAATCAAAGAATTTTTTTCCGGCGATATTGGCAATCTCTTTATTTATTTCCAAATCACATTCTATATCATTTCTTGGACCAGTAGGCACCATATCTGTATTAAGAAGGAAATCCATCCCCCATGAAGCGTCTTTAGCAGGTAGATAACAATAAAGAATGGAATTTTCAACTTTCTTTAAAATAGCACCTTCTCGAGCACATGCAAAAGAAACTTTGGTCTTCATGAAATTCCAATATTTTGTGGGAATTTTCATTGTTCCATTTTTTGCTTGATTATCGATCTCATCATTTATCGATGAACGCAAATCTTCTGAAATTGGTTCAACGTATGAATTAACAACCCATTTTTCGGAATCCCTATTTCTGATAATGTCAGTTCTTGGATCATCATGAAAGAATATTTTTACTGATTTTATATTGGGGATAAACAAAATGACTCTTTCATTCTTAAACACCTCACTAAACAATTTTACAAAATTTTGAGAAGATTCTCTTAGTGCTTCTTTTGTTGTAGGCTTAATGGCAAACTGCACATTATATTGTTCTTTCGTCGAATTGAACAAATCTACAACTTCATGCCCCAAGGTGTTAGGATTCGTCCAAATAGGAAGAAGTTGATAGGGAGTTGCAACCATGTCTTTAGTAAAAGCCTCGTCAAATCTAAAATGATAAGGACCTGTAGATAAATACACATAATTACTTACCACAAACACTGTTTTGAAACCAATGCCTTTGTATCCAATCGCATTTGGATTATTTGATTTCTCTTTGTCATTTATATTGCAAATTGCAGCAATATTTCTTTCATTGAATTCAGCTCCCGAATGCATAAAAATCAGGAACTCATTCATTATGTGAAATTCAACATCAACAGGAATAATGTTATTTCCTGCTTTTTGTGGGTAATCATTAGCATTCTGTAAGAGTTCATATATGAATATTTCTTTTCCACTTGCTGTTAATTGGGACTTTAGTGTCTCAATCATCTTTACATCACTGTCACCAGATCCTGCAGGACTATCAATGATTGCTTTATGTAAGCGGTCTATTACATTTTTGGGTGTGACCTTAATTATGGGTTTTTGTTGATTTATTGTGAAATTATATTTATGTTCTTCATGATTAACACTTTTTAAAATCCAAGAAAACTCGTAATATGCATTGTCTTCAGGGATTATAATAGCATTTGGCATAAAAAGCAAGTCATGTATTTGTTCTCCATCTTGAAGAATAAGTTTTGAAAAGTCCGTTCGGCGAATATCTGATATCGCATATTGCCCGTCAGGATTTCTATGAAATCTTCCAACAAACAGATTATCTTTTAATTTTAAATTCTTTTTAACAAGGCTTTCGTCTCTTGTATGATAGTTATTTACAAAGGAAGGTTTTATGCTTCTTAATTTAAGTTTAAGAAGAAAAGAGTTATTTTTTACTCTTCGTATTGTATTTGTAGCTAACTCACACTCAAAAGTATAATGTCCTTGTATAAGAGGCATATTTTTAGGAACAAAGAAGACAACATCTTTTAAACCTTTTATCATTGGAGGATAAAAGGAAATTGGGCGTTTTGATGTTGCAGATTGAATATTAGAAAACGCACCGCTTACCGATGATTCAACAGACTTACTTGGATTGAAATCGCCTTCAAATTTGAAAGAATCAATATGCCAATAATCTAAAAGATATGCTACAATATCTTCATCTGTAGCAGAATTAAGGTTTATATATTTTGCCATATTCTATTCATTATTTACAATTGTTTGTTTTAAAACAACATAAAACTTAACATATCAGTATAATGAATTTAAATAAAATTATTTCATTCATTATATATCCTTGTCTCTCTAAACGTAATCACCGGTGTAACCTTCTTCAAAGTTTCGGTGTTAACAATTTTATTTGTATGTAAGTTAGACAAAAGCTTAGACATTACCCATTCATTATTCCACAACTCCACATCCTTGTCCCCTGCCACCACACGGCACAGCTTCATTTTATATGGCGATGTGTCATTTTTATTGTCTTGCTGATATGTGATGTTTTGAAGCCACAGTTGATTGTAGTCAGAGTTCGGCTGATTGCAGAGCTTGGAATATACGAGATTGATGATTGCGCTTTTCTCCTTTTCATCCTTCAAAGAATCCACCATTCGGCTGAGTACTCGTAGAGCATAATGACAACAACCTACATTCTCCAAGGCTATCTGAGTACAGACTGCCGACATGACACGAACACTACCGCCAACAAGTCTGCGTTGCTTTGTGATTTTTTCTGTTTTAGGCTCTCCGCCTTCGAGAAGTGGTATGGTTGTAACCTCCTCTTCATAAGGTTTTAGCCAATCTTCTATACGCTTGTCTATGTCAGAGAGCATTGTCTTAATGGAGCCACTGTCTGGATACTGACGGGTGAACATGAGAATGTAAAGCAGATGTTTCTCGAAACTATCAAAATCACAACCTTTCTTATTGAAGATTGGAGTATTATAAATATATGCAAGTTTATCAGGCTTGACCGCATCAGTGACAATACAATCACTAATTTTTGTCTTTTTACTGTTCATACGGAAGTTTAGTCCTTCCAATACATGTTGAAGTATGTATGAAATCTTTTCAAGTTCATCCTTGTCATTGCAGAAGATACGATAGTCATCACGATAACGGATTATTTCGTATGGAGCAGCGATGCCTTCTCTTTGTATTGTCTCATGAAGCAGGAGATCTGAATAGCCAAGAATGATTTCGCCCACAAAGTCAAAGATTGCACTTCCCTGAGGAATGCCGATATTTCGCCCCTGTTGAAAGGCACGAAGAAATTTTTGAATATTCTTGGAAATAGGACTTTCAGTTTTCAATTCGTATTGAGTTCCTTTGAATGAAAAAGCCCAATCAAATGTTTGCGGATTAACTGAACCATAACAATTGGTGATGTCAGTGACAAACATGTATCGGTATTCAAGAGAAAGTTCAATACTTCGTTGTTCCATGCTGCTCCACCAATTGATAATGGTCGTTGACTTGTGGAATGGTTCTTTTTCCTTTGGTATGACAGGCAAAGCACACGATGTTATGTGAGGAACATTGAATTTCTCAAAAAGCCCTTTTATAATAGTCCAAGACTGCTCATTGCATATTTCTCTGACGAGGAAATAATAAAGAAATGGATTTGCAAGGAAAATGGGGCGAACAGCATAATGTCCATCTTTGTTTAGTAAAATGTCAAGGTTTACATCTGATAATTGTTCTGGTGAAGTACCTTCATTTAAGCATTTCTCATAAGGTGTTTCGCCAACTGCGTTCTTGACATTTTGAAGCAATTCATCGAATACGAAATATTCAGGTAGTTCGAATCCATGATATTGTTCAGATTTCAAAAAGAAATTTATAGCCTCTTTATGATTGAGACTCAGTATATTTTTTGTCTTGTCAGCCATAGATATAAAGACGATTTAGTGTTAAACATATAGCTTTATGGCATTTTTCGGAATATACGCCGTAGCCACAAAGCATCCATCAAACAATTCTACAACAACTCTCTGTTGTCCTGCAATTCTTGCCACTCTACCTTGAACATCTTTGAATTCACCTTCTGTCACAACAACATAATCACCCAGTTTAAGCTGAATGCGATCAGAAGTAACAGGTATGATATGAGAATTCTTGATAGAGGTGAGACGTATGAAATTATCCATAGCAGCATTGGAAATAACAAGAGGAGGATTCTTGTTTGGCTCATTTTCACAATGTGAAGTATGGTCGTAATAAAAACTCAACAAAGCTCTATTTTCAAGAACCTTGATGTTCTTGTCTTGCAAAAGAGAGTTAACTTGTTCTACTGCAGCATAAACAAATAGAAATGAGGGGAGAAGAGGCTCCGTGATGATTCGCTTCTTGCCTTGCTTCTTAACCTCTTTGTATCGCATAGGTACATAACATTCGAGTCCTTTAGTCTCTACAAATGCTTTAGCCTTGATGACACGTCCATATGAAACACGCAAAACAAACCAGCGCTTAGTTTCTGAAGGCACATTCTCTACCGACACCCCACCTTTATTCGTCGAGATGGAGGGCGTACAAGAGGTAAGTCTTGCACTTGGACACGATGAGCCTGTGTCGGTAGGCTGCCCATTATACAATGAAGCGTCAGCCGTTAAAGGCTG
>OCHN01001702.1_pt1 | contig 16699 bp, 13 predicted proteins | sample 1538911 | NCBI WGS metagenome assembly OCHN01 (sample SAMN04571736, study PRJEB22368) | human gut metagenome | biome: human gut; material: stool | host: Homo sapiens | place: Luxembourg | collected 2013-01-11 | reverse complement strand
CGACTGTGACGGTACAAAGCACGAGGGACTTTCGTTCTTTCCTTACGAAACGATTGAAGGAAAAGAGAGAATTGTTACCGACAGCCTTTGTACTACTTTGCTGTGTGGCGGTGATGTAATAGGCTTTGTGAATAAGGCAAGCCTTACAACAGGAGTTGATTCACCACTGTTTGATGTAAGGCAAGGAAGTGGCAACGGCAAGGATGACAACAAAGAGGGCGTTCATTACGGTAATTTCTACGGTACTCATCTTATAGCCCCATTGCTGATAAGAAACCCTCAGTTATGCGAATACTTTGCAGATATGCTTGGTAAATAAAGCATAATCCCACCTATGTGTAACTAAGAACTGATAAACACAGGTAAAAAACAAAAAAACTATTGACTTTTTCTTAGGAATAGATTATAATATAAATAAGGATTAATCCTTTGTGTAGCGGCACATTAAGCTGTACTGCACTTGGGCAGGTAAAAATTCCAAGACTCTTAGATACTCGTAAGGGTATTGTGCCTCGCTCTAGGAGATATGAGTAGTCTGCATCGAGGACTTATTTTCGATGACTATTAAATACTCGTAAGGGTATTGTGGCTGACAGCCAGCATAAAACCGCTATATTGAATGTTGAGTGCCGGGAACTACTCTCGGCACTTTTATTTTGGGTGGGAAGTATGAATAAGCAACAGAACAGAATAAACTTAGTTAGGCAGATAATAAACGCAGCTAAATTATATAAACAAAACCTTGTTGGTAAAAAATTTTTATATATATTTGATTGTGGCTACATCGAAGTGATTTTTAGAGCTAAAGATTTTAGGCATCTTACAGGTGTTGATACGAATTTGTCTGCTATGGGGTTTTATATGATGGCTTGCAAAGGAATTTTGACTGCTAATCAAATTAGTTTTTCTTCCCGTCATCCATATTCAACATCAGTAAAAAAAATTAAACACTTGCAGAACATTTCTACATTGGTAGCATCTGAGTGTTTTATGTTGAGAGATATTACAACAAACTCAGAAACCTATAAGTTTGGAACGACAGATTTAAAGTTTTCGCTGTGCTTTAGTAAAGAATATGTTGATGACAATAAAAGCAATGAATGCTTTATTGTTAAATCGCTTCGTGCGGAGGATTGCTTTTCAAAGGCAAAAGAAGTATATACAGTTACTCATATTTTTTCTAAACGAAATGATAAAAGCAAGTATTCTAAAGTAATCTATCTTGAAAATAATCACTCTATATCAACTGTCCCCGAAGAATTGAAACCAATGTTGTCTGATTCGCTGTTATTTCCTGCACTACATAAAGATTGTGTTGAATATATAGCAACAGCAACAGAAACGTCCAAAGAAAATAGTGAATGTTTCTCTTTATAGCAAAAACTAACCTCCCATTTATTTGGGAGGTTTCTTATATCTATTGGAAAGGAGTGCATACCTTATGGATAGCCAAGAGTTGATAAATGTTGCTTTTAAAAATATTACTCAACCTGACCTACGAAACCTATCCTTCCCTACTGTAACTGATTCACTTAAATTATGGATTGCTAGTCAAAAGTAGTTATTATTCGGCTTTTTTACGAGCCATTTCTAACCCGATTGAGATTAACTCCTTTACTTTTTCTTCATTCATTAAATCTATGTCTTTTTCTATTAAGCCAAAGTCAATTAAAGTTAATACGATTGACTTAATTGTAGAAAATCTTATATATTCTACAAAGTCAGTTGACATCTTAATTTACATTTCTTCTACTGTAGCATTTTCCATTTCTGCAAAATCTCTCGCAACAATTGTATGTAATTTTTCGTCTTCAGATGCGTATGCAACCTGAGAAGTTGCCACTAAATTTGAGAACAATTCGCTTGCTTTAATCTTATTGTTCATAATATTTTTCCTTTCTTACCACTCGCTACCGCACTTATTGCAGTGCCACTGCTTATGCCTCTTAGTACCTAATATACCAAACAAAGCTGTATTTACTGCTTTAGCGGTTAGCGAAATCTTCTTTGTATTTGTAGAGTTACAGTAGGGACAGGTAACAACAGGTTTGGTTGGGATAACATAATTTATCCTATCCTCTTCCCTCCAACGTTTTACTACTTTGCGAGTTTCTGTATCGAAATCAAATGTTTCCCAATAATCCATTTGAACATTACATTTTGGGCAAAAAAATATTTTTTTATCAAGGTCTTCAAATTCAAATGGGTGATAGCACTTTGGGCAACCATAGCATACTTTAGTAATGATCATAATATATCTCCTTATTCAAAACAGGGTTTCCACAACTCTAAAAAAGTACGATTTTCGGAACAATAAAGGATGATGCAACGGGAGTTGCTGAAAGTATATCAATATTCAACAGTTCTATATCTGATATAAAAGAAAACTTGTCAAACGGACAGGGATTTTTCTATTCAGTATTTCAAGGCAACAAATTAAATAATAATGATGTGCAGGGAATTTTAAACTACGTTAAAGCTATGGATGACGGGGCAATCGAAGCCGAAGCATTCTCAGCCAATCTTACGGGTTGCTCTGTTGCTGCACAAAAATACGTTAAGGATGCAAATAAAGCTGGTAAATCCACAGAGCAAATATCAGCCGGGTTAAAAGATGCAGCCAAAGCAGGTGGCGGTTTTAAAGGGGTTGCTACCAGTATAGCATCGTCCTTAGCAAATATGGCTGTTGGTATGGCAATCGGTGCTACTATAAATCTAATTATAGCAGGAATAACTAATCTTGTCAAGGCTGCTGATGAAGCTAAAAAGAAAGCTGTTGAAAATGCCAATGCTTATAACGATCAAAAGAAAGAACTTGAGAGCTTAAGGCAGAAGTACATTGAGATAATGGATAGCGAGAAGGACGAGGCTACAAAGGCTAAAGAGCTTGACTCCATTAAAAACACTCTTGCAGAAACTTATGGCGTTGAAAAAGAAGCCCTCGATAAGTTAAACGAATCCAGACAAGCGGGACTTGATTTGATGGACGAGGAGGCTGGTAAAAATGCTGAAACAGTTATAAACAAAAACGCTCAAGCCTATCGAAATGCTGTAAGTAAGACATTTTCTGCACAAACAGCAAAAGTAAGCGATCCCGTAATAGTGGGAATGAAAGATGATGGAAAAAGAAGGTTATCAGTCGCTGAAGAGCTAGAAAAATTTGGGGTGACAGTAAAAAACAAAGAAATGTTTAATAACCCCCTTAAATTATCAGAGTATTTTGATTTAGATTTTGGAGACTCTTCGTATGAAAGATTAGAGAAAATTGATAATATTTTAAAGTATTACAATGATTTAATTAACAAAGGAACTCAATTAAATGATCATCAAAAAACAATATATGACTTCTTAAATAAAGATAGAGAAAAAACAGAAAAGTTCTTATATGATTCTGAAACTGGTGTAGATAGTGTTCTATCATCTACAGCAGATGCGTGGTGGACTCAATATACTCTCGAATTTAAGAAAGCCGGAAACACGGCTTTTGAGAAAATAGACACGCTAGACGGACTGGAAGAATGGAAACAAGGTTTTATAGAATATTTAGGCAACTTTGCAGACGATTCTTATTATTCACAGTACATAGAAAAGAAATTTGAAGAAAAGAAACAACAAATTCAAAAAGCTATAACTAAAACCGAGCAGGCTGTCACCTATCCCACCATAAACGTCACAGAACTTAATAAAAAACTTGACGAAACGAGCGAAAAGTTAGACAAGATAACAACATCTGCATCTAAAGTTCAATCTGCGTTGAAATCTGCTTTTTCAAAGGAAAGTTTTAACGTTGACGATGTTCTGTCTTTAGTCGAGTTAATGCCGGAACTTGCCGACAAGTTTAAGATGAATGACGATGGCACATTTAGCATTAACTATAAAGATTTGCAAAGTGGTGCTGAGTCATATATCGAAACGCAAAAGCAAGAGGTTGATACAACCAATGAGCTTATAGAGGCAAAGATAAAAGAGCTTGAAGCGAACATCGCTCTGAACAAGTCCAGATTGCTTACCAGCGTTAACAGTAAATACGATGACGAATACAATCAAAATATCAAGTCTGCAATATCCACAGATGAGAGCAATTTAGCCACTCTGAAATCTCAATTATCTGAAGGAAAAGTCAAGTCTGAATATCTCGCAAAGTCTGCCGAGGATTTGTCGGCTTCATTCTCAGCAGTTATTGATGTTTTAACAAACAGATATGAAGTAATAACTGATGTCGAGGACGCTATATCCGACAACGGTTCTATAACATTAGACACTCTGAATAAGGTGAAAGAAGTTTATCCTGAATTGTCAGACGAAGTAAGCAACTATATGATGGGGCTTATAGACGAGCAATCATTACTTAGTAAACTTAAAGACGCTTATGACGATGACTTTTATGAGTATAGAAGCACAATTGTTCAAAAGATAGATTTAACAGATGAAGAGTTACAAACTTACCTAAACGCTCTTAACACTAAATATGCTGAAGATACTAACTATTACGAACATATCGGAGCTTTAAGCAAGAATTTCATTGATTACATGAAGGATAACTATGAGGTTGACCTTCAAAATTGCAAGACTTGGAATGATGCCAAGTTAAAAATGCAACAGGAAACGGTAGCCAAGGTCAAGGCTTTGGCAGCAGGCGTAAATATAGAAGATTATTATAATTTTGAAACTGGTAAGAAAATTGGAGACTGGTCGGAACTATACTCATTAAGAGGCTTAACAACGTCAGGAGTTTTAGGCGAAATCAATAATATTCTTTCTTCTTACGGAGAGGGAATACAAGAATTTGGAAAACTATTTAAGTCTACAAGCACGTTAGACGCTGTGTCGTCTAAATCTAGTAGCAGTAAAAAGAACTCGACTAAATCAACCACAAGTGAGATCTTTGACTGGATTGAGGTGCGATTAAACCGCCTTGCAGATAAGACAAAATCATTCTTTGATAAAGTCTCTGACTATATATCTAATGTTACGAACGAAAGAAATCTCGGTAAAGCTATAACAGCTACGCAGAATGAGATTAATGCTAACAAAAGAGCTGAACAAAAATACAGGCAGAAAGCTAATAGCATAAAACTTTCGGAGAGTTGGAAAAAGAAAGTTCGTGAGGGTAATTTCTCTATTAATGAAGTTACTAACGAGACTCTGATAAAGAATATTCAAGATTATCAGAAATGGTGGGAAAAGGCTAGAGATTCTGCTCAGAATATCGCAGATTTAACAGAACAGAAAAAAGATTATCTTTCACAGCAATTTGATAGCAAGTACGAGAGACAGCAGAGAATTACCGATAAGTATTCTACTGCTAATGATAAAATTAATGACATTATCAGCTACAAGGAAAACAAAGGTGGTAAGGTTTCAGCCAGAGATTATGATAACCTTAATAGGAATCTAACGTCTCAGAATAAAAGTTTGTCAACTCAGAACAAGATGCTATTGCAACAGCAAAAAACAGTTCAGAAAGGTTCTGCTAAATGGCAGGAATATAAAGAAAAGATTGATGCTAATTCTCAATCTATAAGGCAGAACACAATAGCCATTGCAGAAAACAATAACAAGAAATTTGACTTAAAGATTTCTGATTATGAACGTTCTGTAGGCAATCACGAAAGAACTGTTACTAATATTCAAAATTCAATGGATTTAGCTAATGCACGAGGCAAAAAGACTGGCGATGGTTATTACAGACGTATGATTAATGCTTCCAAGATGCAAAATACCGTTTTGCAAAAGGAAAGAAACGCCATACTCTACGAAATAACAACGGTTCAATATGGCAGTGAAAGATATGATGAACTCACCGAAAAGTTAAGAGGCGTAGACGACCAAATCAGCGAAAATAACAAGAGCCAAGCTGAATGGAATGCTACAATTAGAGATCTACCGATGGATAGGATAAATGAATATCTCGATTTAATAGAATCTTTTATATCGGCAAAAAAGTCGTATGTTGACGCTATGTCATATATTTATGGTGAGGAATCTGTTAGTACCAGCAAAATAAGAGAACAGAAGTATTCTAAAGACGCTATTTCCAGCCAAGAAACGCTTTATAAAGATTACTACAATGAATGGCAAAAAGCAAAGAAAGAAGGAAGAACTGCCGATGTAGACAAGTATGAAAAATTGTATTACGAAGGTATGCAATCCTATAATGAAATGCTTAAGGCTAACGAAGAGTTGGAGAGACAGGCAAGAGATATTGAGCTATACCGTAATTACGAGAAAGACTTACAACACATAGAAGATGTTAAAAAGGCTTTAAGTAGCTTATCGGATATGATTAACGATGATGCTCTTTATAACGATGACGGTAGTTTCAGCGAACACGGAATCGCAAAAATTGCTTTGACAATGAAGAACCTTGAGGAAGCGAAGTCGAGTGTTTATGACTACAAAAAAGAAATTGACGCTCTTAACAAAGCACACAAACAAGGTAGGTATAACGATGATGAGTATGCTGAGAAGCTGAGAGAACTTACAGATGGCTATCAAAACGCTACATCGGAAGTTAATAACTATACTGAAGCCATTAAAGATTTGTACAAAAATCAGGCACAAGAAGAATTAAACGCTTTGAATGAACTCATAGATACACGGTCGGAAGCGTTGCAGAAGAAAAAAGAGTATTATGATTATGATAAGACAATCAGAAACAAAACAAAAGATATAACTGCAATGCAGATGCAGATAGAAGCTCTCAACGGCGTTTCTACAGCAGAATCAAAGGCTCAAAAAGCCTTGTTGGAAGAACAGTTATCTGACTTAGAAGAGGACTTAGCCGACACACAAACAGATCATGTCTATCAAGTTCAGATTGACGGGTTGAATAAGCAGAAAGAAATCCTGCAAGATATTTACGATAAGTTTGTAGACTCCCTGAATAAATGCTTAGACACCGAGAAAGACATAGTAAATTCAGCATCTTCTCTGGCTACTAATAGCATTGAAGCGGTAAACAAACTGCTCAGAGACATAGCAAACGCAAGAGGATTCGATATATCTTATATTGAAGGCGCTCAGAACTCTAAAACGATCCCGCATTTTGCAAACGGAGGCAGGGTTGTAACCGTAGACTCTAAGGGCAGAGACGACGGAATCGCGTGGCTAAAGGCTGGGGAAATCGTGCTAACAAAAGAAATTTCAAACGCCTTTATGAAAACCATCCCTCAATTGAATCTGTTGTCGGTAGATTTGAAGAAAACACTGTCACACGGGCAGACGACAATAGGCAGCACCCCCTCAGTGTCTTTAGGAGATATTCAACTCATCGTGCAAGGCAGCGTGGACAGAGATGTAATGGATGATTTAAAGAAATATCAAAAACAGATTACAGATTCAGTCATCACAAATATCACGAAGGATTTGCGAAAAGTGGGTTATAAAAGATAATAATAATACGGTCGTAGCTCTGAGAAAATCGGGGCTACGATTTGTTATTATGAAACTATAATTCTATCGGCAAAATATACCTGCATATAGTGCAACCTGTGTGCCTTAACACTATATATTGTATACAAATTTAAATGAAAGGAGATTACTCTTATGAGTTATTTTGTTTATGACGGAACATCAATCAAAACACTATTACCCGGAAGTGAATTGACAATCGGAGTGCTAGACAGTTTCGATGAGATTGACGGCAACTTAGGTAGAGAGATAATTAAAGGGGAAATGAACTCTGAAAGATACTCTCCGAATTATATCACTTCCCTGTTTAATGAGGTTGTAAATTTTGATTTGTTTATTTATAAGACAAATGAAAGCGACTTTACAACTGACGAGCAGAGAAAATTAACTAAGCTTTTAACAAACGCAAGAACCCCGAAATGGTTTTCAAGCTATGATTGTAACGATAACTTGATAGCAAATTACAGAGGCTTGTTCACTCAAGTTACATACAAAATTTTCAGTGGACTTAAAGGATTTCAAGTCCATTTTGAGAATGATAGTCCTTACGACTATGACGTGGTTCAAAATAAAACATTAACTCAAGTAGGCGAAATAATTAACATTCCCGCAACAAACGAATGGCGGTATCCTATCGAGAGCGATGCTGACGAACCAATCTATCCTATTATAAAAATTACTGGGAAAACGGGCAAAAACATTACTCTAAAGCAAGAGTCGTACACTGTGGATGCAGATAAGTCAAAAAGCGTTGTCTTAGAACAAAATGAGATGTCTTTTTATGTTACAGCAAGTCCTTTTTATGTTGATTGCAAAAGATGCCTTATTTATACGGATTCAGGGGTTTGCGATTGTCAATCTATAAAAATAGATTTAACCAAACAGAAATGGTTTAGACTTATGCCTAATGCTATAAATAGCTTTACATACAAAGAAAACGGTGGTGATATAATCTCACAAATTGATTTTGCAACAGCAGATTATATTATTCCTCAAAAGAGGGCAATCAGATGGGAATGAGAGAAGGTGAAAAATGAATAATCATATTACCCTATGTAAACCGGGCAGAAATCCGGTTTGTGTTTTGAACGGGGTTGATTTAAACACAATTAACTATACTCAAAAATTTAACGATCTTGACGAGATTACATTCGTAGTTGACAAGTATATAGAGAACAGTAATGGTGAAAAAAGCCTTAGTGCTGGATATGAAAAGATCCACGCATTCATGGAAATATATGTTGATGGCATAGGTTATTTCCAGATAAAAGAACCCGACATATCTAATGAAATTAACAAAGAGACAAAAACTGTAACGGCGGTTTCGATAGCAACAGAACTGTTGCAAAAAGACCTCGTGGGGTTCACCGTTAATACATCTACTACAGCTTCTCTTGAAATGTTAGCCGACAACAATATTAATAGTTTGGGGTATCCCAACGAATATATCACTTTCTATAATCCCACAAACAAGCAACTCTCACTGCTGGATTTGGTGCTTGAAAAAGCAGTGGGTTGGAGTGTAGGAACGATAGATGATTTTTTAAAAAATCAGCGTTATTCATTTGATAATATTAACGAAAACATATTCTCGTTCTTGACCAAAACTTTGTCGTCAACGGCAAGATGTATATTTACGTTTGATACAATCAATAAAACTGTGTCTGCATATTCTGAAAATCATATAGGGAACGACACAGGAATAGTAATTGCAGAAAGAAACTTACTAAATAGCGTTAATGTGCAGTGTGATAGTGACAATATTTATACTCGCATAAACGTACAAGGAAAAGATTCTCTTAATTTTGCTGATATTAACTACGGTGATACGCATATTTTTAACCTTGATTACTACTCAAATCTGAGTTATATGAATCAGGATTTGATAGACGCTCTTAAAACGTGGCAAAAGGCTCGTGATGATAATAGAGACAGTTATATTAGTGACGTAACAACATATCAAGGCTATCTTGAGCAAATTTCAGAGATTGATAACAAAGTTCCCACTAATGGAGTGTTAAACAATTGGGACAATATGTCCATGGACGAGTTAAACAAGAACTTGACATATTACAATTCTCTCATTAAGGAATTTCAAATCATTGCACAGAACACTCGCCCTAAAACCGGAGAAACTGAGTATACCGGCAATCTCGATGACTACTCTCCATCACGCTTAAAGGCTGATGGAACGGTAGACCATGATGCCTATATGAATGATTTGGATGGGCAAGGGAAGGAAACCTATCGTGAAATAATTACTTATGTTATTCCGAATATTGAGATAGCGATTAAAAACTTTGATTTAACAAAAGATGAGAAAAAAGACTACTTTGAAGACTATCTAACGGACTGGAGCTTATATGGTCTTGTAGAACTTAAAGCAAAACAGTCTTCTTATGAAGATCAAATCTCTACGCTTAAATCTTATCAAAAGGATTGGGATAAGTTAACAAAAGAAGAAAAGGCGTCTCACGGCGATAATGAGATTACTTATAATCAGTATCATAATGAATATAAAAAGTTAGACGGGTATATAAAAGCAATTAAGAGCAAAGCTGCTGAACTTCAAGCACAGAAAGATAATATTGTAGACAGCCGTGACGCCTTAAGCAAAAAACTCGCCACAATTCGCAATAACATGAGTATAACGGGTGGAAGAAATATTAACGGGGCTTTTGACAAATGGTTTACAGATGACCAATTGCAAATAGTTAATTTATTATTTCACGACACAGACTATACTAACGAAAATATACTTGTGACGAAGCTCAACAATTTTTCAGAAAGATTAGACGTTGAAAAAGAACTGTATAAAGACGCAGAAAACGAATTATCTGAATTAGCAGTTCCTCAATATACGTTCAGTTGCACTTTAGACAATCTTTTGTCTATGTACGAGTTTGCTTATTGGCACAACGATTTTAAAATAGGTAACTTTATCACGCTTGAAGTTAGTGAAGATGTCTTTACAAGATTAAGATTGATTAGCATCAGTTACAATCCGTTTATAAAAACAAATGATTTGTCTGTTGAGTTTAGCAATATGGTAACAGGGGAAGACGGAAGAAATGACTTCAGTTATATTTTTGATAAGGCTATAAGTGCATCCAAAAACAGCATAACTCTTAGCAATAACAATGCCAAAGACGACATAGAGCTGTCTATTGAAATGCTAAATTTGTTGTCTAACTCTAGTGTTTTTCAGGGTAAGTTTGATAATCTCAATCTAAAGAGTGCTGTCATAAGCGAAGCTGCCATTGTTAAATTAACAGCGGATTTTGCGAAGATAACAGAACTGGATGCGAAATACGCAACTATTGAGAGCTTGAATGCCACGAATGCCACAATAACAGAGTTAAATGCGAATGTTGCTAACATAGAAAAAGCATATATTAAAAAGGTTGAGGCTGACGAAATCTACGCTAAGACAGCAGATGTAGACACTCTTCTCGCAGGATATGTTAAGTCAGATGTAGCTTCTATAGGAACGCTATTCTATAAAGTAGGACTTATAGATAGATCAACCACAGTAGAAGGGCATATAACGGGATTTTTAGATGCCGTCGAAATCAACGCAAACAGCATCACAGCAGGAACGCTTGTGGCAGATAGAATACTGTTGAAAGCACCCGAAGGTTCAAGTCAAAAGGGACTTTTATATGCGATAAATAAATTCGGGAATGTAGAAAGTACATCTGTTGACACGATAGACGGCAATATTCTTACGGACAGAACCATAACAGCAGATAAACTCATTGCAAATTCGATAACGGCGAATGAACTCGATGTAGACAAAATATTTGGCAATGAGGCAATTTTAAATAAAATCGTAACACAGCAAATTTTCTCAGACGCAGTAAGCACCAACAGCATAGTTGTGTCTGCAAACGCTAATGCGTTAAAAGCTATAAATCAGCAGATTGGTGGTAGGAATCTGCTGTATGACAGCACAGGAAACCTCAAAAAAGGATGGAGCGGTAACACTATAATAACGGTTGATGGTGGAATATCAGGAAATAGCCTTGCAATATCCAGAACCGGCTATTCCGGCAATGCACGATATTTTGGCACGAGCAAGAGGCACTTTCTGACGGATTTCAACGTTGGCACAAGTTACACGCTTTCAGCGTGGATAAAGGTCAGAAGTGATGTCGGGCTTGACGCAAGCGGGTATGTAATGGCACGGTTTCGCTCGGCAGATGATAAAAAGCTGTATGCCCTGTCGCTGACGGTGAGCAGTCAGACAGAAAAAGACAAGTGGATTTACTACGAAAAGACGTGGACGATAAATGACAGCGACATAACAAAATTCGAGTGCGTGGCACTTGCGCTTGATAAAAACGGCACGATCGATGTTTGCAACATCAAACTCGAAAAAGGCACTAAGGCTACAGACTGGTCGCCTGCTCCTGAAGATGTAGACGATAGCATCACAGAATCATCTATAGCAAACTGGTGCTACAACAATGATGTTTCGTACATAGACGGTGGTAAAATATACGCAAAAACCGTTACAGCGAATCAATTAAATGTCGATTCGCTTTCTGCTATAAATGCAAATCTTGGCACTGTGACCGCAGGAACAATACAGAGTAACAATTATGAAACAAGTTCGGGGCAAAAAGGCATGAGGTTATCTTTGTCAGACGGTAGTTGGGATAGTGTGAATTTTAAAATCGATGCAACTGGTAATATAACCGCAACAGGAGGCAGTCTTGGTGGTTGGGATTTTGACGGCAAGATAATGAAGAAATTACTTGTCAATGGAACAACGGACACAGAGAAGAGATATGTGTTTATAAACACCAAAGTTACAACAGGTAGATGGGACGGAAGAACCTTGGCATCACCCAAAGGACGTGTGTTGGGTATCAACTCTGAGATAAATGAAAATATAAGCACGCAAACAACAGCGGGTACTGCTGGTGCGTTGTATGTTAACGCAGACGGATCAATATCTGCAACAAGTTTAGATAAAAAATCGGCTTTCAACATGAGTAACGGAAATATCTATTTAGTACAAACAAAAGAATTGTCAGGGCAAAGTGAATCTACTTACCGTTGTTGGATGCAAGGCAACGTATTGACTTTTTGCAAATTGACAGGAGACAAGCCTCCCAATAACGGATATGTGTATATTGGGGAAGTGGCTAATGAAGTTGTCGGAACTCTTGGACTGAGGGGTAAAAAGGGAATATTTTCAGATACGGAAAATTTGTATGTCGCTACGGGTGGGGAAATCAACCTGAATGCAACAGCGATTAATATAAATTGTTCGTTAAATGGTAATGCCAACACTGCAACAAAATTAGAAACAGCCCGTACAATATCACTCACAGGGTCTGTTACTGGTAGTGGAATTTTTGACGGAAGTGGCAATTTGTCCATATCTACCACCACAAACCACACACATCCTTATCTGCCTCTATCAGGGGGTTCGGTTACTGGGGATATAAGCCGGAAATCTGATTCTAATGTAGACGGTTATTATAAAGCCGAAAGAACCGATTTAACTTTTACAGATAGCAAAGGTAATCCTCAGCACGAAGATATTAGATTTGGCATATCAGCCGCAGGTAATAGAGGTATTTGGGATAGAAGATCAGGTTCGTGGCTGACATATTTTGTAGCAAATAGTAATACTCCAATTACAAAAGGTGCTTTTGCTACTCAAGAAGGAAGATTAACAGGAGCTGGAGGTCAAGAAGTTAAAACAGCAGAAATTCCTTTCACAACAGGTAGGAATTATATGTATGTATATACACCAAGAATCCCTAAACTGTCTAACAAGATTCAATTAGTTAACAATAAATCTGGCAATATAGGATCAGACGGTTATTTCACGTTTGGATATGAAATTGTAAATACTCCAACTAAAAAATATGTTAAATTAAAAGTTAAGCATAATGAAGGTACACCACCCAGTCCTTTCTGGGATTACATAGTATTCTTTTGCACTTTATAAGAAGGAGATATGAAATAATGATTGTTTTTGAAAATAAAGATTGGGCGTCTAATAGTCTATTTCCAGATTCAAAGTTTGATAAAAATGCTAAATACTGGATAGAAGATGATTCTGAAATTGCAGATTTCATAATAAATTCAAATGGACATTTTAAAATTACAGAGTCAGATGAAACTGGAAAGATTCTTTCAATAGAAGAATGTTATCCAATAGAAGAATTAAAAGAAAATAAAAAACAAGAGATAAATCAGGCTTGTGCTTCATTAATTTATTCGGGCTATGATTACAACAATGAGCATTACGATCTGTCTGATGAAGACCAAATCAATATGTTGGCTTGGTCTTCTGTAGCCCAGCAAGGGAACTCAGTCCCTTATCATTCTTCTGGTAATCCTTGTAGAGTGTACTCTGACAAGGAATTCTTGGCTTTAGTGTCGGCTATAACGGCTTTTAAAACTTATAATCTAACCTATTGTAATTTGTTGAAACAGCAGGTTGACGAAATGGCAGATGTTGCCGATATAGAAAACGTAAAGTATGGAGAGACCGCATTAAACGCTAAATATCAAAGCATATTAGAAACTGTTGTGGGGAAATATGATGAAACAAATAATTAAAGAACCCATATTGTTTTGTGTAGGAGGAATGGCATATAACGTCGTTGAGGTCTTATATAGAGGATACACTCACTGGACTATGTTTGTGGTTGGAGGATTGTGTTTCATCCTCATAGGGCTAATTAACGAGATATTCTCGTGGGAGACAGCTTTGTGGAAACAGATGTTAATCGGAGGCACAGTAATAACTGTTGTTGAGTTCGTGTCAGGGTGCGTTGTAAATTTGTTGCTAGGGTGGAAAGTATGGGACTATTCTCAACTTCCGCTTAACGTTCTGGGACAAATTTGTGTGCCGTTCTATTTTGTGTGGGTTTTATTATCCCTAGTAGGGATAGTTCTAGACGACATGATAAGATGGAAGTGTTTTGGCGAAGATAAGCCTAGATACAAAATATTTTAATATAGATTTTAAGAAACGAAAGGATTTTTTTTATTATGAAAATTACAATTGCAAATTTAATAAACTCAATAGCTCCTGTATTATCAAAAATGATGAGCAAGGAACTTTCCCCTGTCACCTCTTTTAAACTTGTCAAGATTGTCAAAGCCGTAAATGCAGAAATAGAAATCTTTAACGGCGAAAGAATTAAACTTCTTGAAAAGTATGGAACAAAGAGTGAGGATAAAAGCGACTATATTATTCCTGATGAAAATAAGGATGCCTTTAATAAAGGCATATCAGAGTTGCTTGCTCTCGAAGTTGATATTGCAGTAGAAAAAGTCAATCTTGCAAATGAAGATATAAAAATCTCACCTGCGGATATGATGAAAATTGAAGAGTTTGTAGAAATGTAATAGGAGGTGTTTTTATGTCATACTTACTTAAAAACGTAAAAAATCACGTTCTTGCTTCTAAGCAGGAATATTGCACTTGGGATTATGGTACAAGAGAACCTGATTACGCAGATCATCACGGTATAGATTTAATAAACAATGCTGGGGGTACTTGTGATGTAATAGCCGTTGCTGATGGGGAAGTTGTATATGTACAGGATGGTGTTCCCGGTCACGATGAACGTGTCTATACTGCTGGAAACTTTGTAAGAATCAGACACGAAAACGGTATGTATTCAAGATATTTACACATGGTTAATGGCAGTATTAAAGTCAAAATCGGGCAGAAAGTTAAAGCGGGTACGGTACTTGGACACGAAGGAGAAACGGGGTATAGTTTTGGTATTCATTTGCATTTTGATGTGAATGACGGGAAGAACTATGTCGATCCTCTTCCTTATCTTTTAGGACAGAAGAGCTTTTATAAAAATACATCAAGCAAAAAGAACACAACAAATTCAACAGCTACATCTGTAGCAAAAACTTTAACTACAGGAACTAAAGTTGCTTTAAACAAGGCTTCTCTGTATGGTTCTGCTACTACGAATACTAAAGCTAATACAATCACGGGAACTTATTATATCCATTCTAATGGAATTATAAATAACCGTATTCGTATAACTACTCCTAAAGGAAATTCTATTTGTACCGGGTGGGTTAAGACTTCAGATTGTAAAGTCAGTAATTCCACTGTTTCTACGGGTAACAAAAATAATCATTCCTCAACGGTAAAGCCTAAACCTACAACAAAAAAACTCACAACAGAGCAGATTGCATTAAAGGTAATTCGTGGTGACTATGGTTGTGGCGAAGAACGTAAGAAAAAACTTACCGCTGAAGGCTATGATTATAGCAAAGTGCAAGCAAAAGTAAACGAAATTTTGTATAAGTAAAAGTTAGAAATAAGGCTGTGGTAAAGTCCACAGCCTTTATTTTATAAAGAAATGGAGGGAAAGGTATGGAGTTAAATGTAATTCTTCAAACGGTCATTCAGAACTTAGAAACAGTGGGATTATGTCTAATGCTTTTAGTTTTGTTTAGAGTATCTGATATTTTGTTTGGTGTTGCACTTGCCAAAAAGAAAAAAATATCTTTTAATTGGAAGAAATTCTTGTTGGGGATATTTTATACTTTATGTGCCGTTGTTGGATTGGCTACATTAGTAACGGGCTTGTCTATGGTTATACCTATAATCAATTACTGCGGAATAGTCACCGATGAAACAGTAAATCAGACACTTGATGTTATAAATGTAGTTGCAATTTGTACAACCATTTTAGTTGTATCAATAGTTACATATGGCAAATCAGCCTTTGAAAAATTTAATACCTTCATAAAAAATTAAAGGAGGTATTAAAATGACACACGAAGATTTAGTGCTTAAAGTAACTGAAGTTGAGCAGAGAGAGAAATCAAGTTCTCATAGAATAGATAATCTTGAAACAGATGTAAAAGAACTTCAGGAAAGTAATAAGGCAATATATCAGATTAATGCCAATATTGAAAAAATCTGTACAAGTATGAGTTATACGAACAAGAAACTTGATGAAAACACAGAAGATATTAAGACTGTTAAAAAGGAAATTGCCGTGGTTAAAGCTGAACCTATGAAGAGGCGTTCCAAATGGGTTGATGCAATTGTCCAAATTATACTTGCTGCGGTTACAGGTGGTGTAATAGGTTTTATTCTTAGAGAAATTAGCCCTACAATTTGGGGTTAATAAATAAGGGGTAAGAGATTTTATTTCTCTTACCCCATTTTTTACATTTTTAATTTTAGATTTAGAGTTTTTGTTATGGATGGTTGATTACGCAGAAATGAATAGGTAAATTTCATTGTGACTAATGGTATCATCATTAAGAAGAT
>OCHN01001700.1_pt1 | contig 16703 bp, 8 predicted proteins | sample 1538911 | NCBI WGS metagenome assembly OCHN01 (sample SAMN04571736, study PRJEB22368) | human gut metagenome | biome: human gut; material: stool | host: Homo sapiens | place: Luxembourg | collected 2013-01-11 | reverse complement strand
CTACGATATCACCGTAGCATCTGAGATCATGGCAGTTCTGTGTCTGGCAAGCGACATCTCAGATCTGAAAGAAAGACTTTCCAAGATCATCATCGGATATACCTACGGAAAAGTAGCAGAGCAGAAACCGGTAACAGCAGGAGATCTGCATGCGCAGGGCGCTATGGCAGCACTCTTGAAGGATGCCCTGAAACCAAACCTGGTACAGACTCTGGAAGGAACTCCGGCTATCGTTCACGGCGGACCATTCGCAAACATCGCACACGGCTGCAACTCTGTAACAGCAACCAAAATGTGCCTGAAATTAGCAGATTACACTATCACAGAGGCAGGCTTCGGTGCTGACCTTGGTGCTGAGAAATTCCTCGACATCAAATGCCGTATGGCGGGCCTGAAACCGAATGCAGTTGTAGTCGTAGCAACTGTTCGTGCCCTGAAATACAACGGCGGCGTTCCGAAAGCAGAACTGAACGGCGAGAACCTGGAAGCTCTGGAGAAAGGTATGCCGAACCTTCTGAAACATGTAAGCAATATCACAAACGTATACAAACTGCCTTGCGTTGTTGCAATCAATGCATTCCCGACCGATACCGAAGCAGAACTGAAGCTGGTTGAGGAGAAATGTAAAGAGCTCGGCGTCAACGTTGTTCTGTCCGAGGTATGGGCAAAAGGCGGCGAGGGCGGCGTAGCCCTGGCAGAAGAAGTTGTCCGTCTTTGCGAGCAGCCGAACGATTTCACCTATGCATACGATCTGGAAGGCTCCATCGAAGAGAAACTGAACGCCATCGTTCAGAAGATCTACGGCGGAAGCAGAGTTGTCCTGACCGCAAATGCACAGAAACAGGCAAAACAGTTAGAGGCTCTCGGATTTGGCAACTGCCCGATCTGTATGGCAAAAACCCAGTACAGCCTGACCGATGATCAGACCAAACTCGGCGCACCGACCGGATTCGAAGTTACCGTACGTAACCTGAAAATCTCCGCAGGTGCAGGCTTCATCGTAGCCCTGACCGGTGACATCATGACCATGCCAGGTCTGCCGAAAGTTCCGGCAGCAGAGCGTATCGATGTAGACGCTACTGGAAAGATTACAGGACTGTTCTAATAACACAGGATATTGTCTTGAAAAGACAGAATAGAGCATGAAATGAAACACAGAAAAAAGAGACATTCCTTCGTGAATGTCTCTTTTTTTACGTTTTTATTGCAAAATATTACAAAAGATAATATAATTTCTAATGATAACATGGAGAGAAAAGCAGATATAATATAGTAAGGGAGTTACTTACCAATGACATCGAAGAAAAAATTGAGAAGTCTTCTGGGCGGTACACTTTTTATGGTGCTGATGCTCAGCGTACATCCGACGACTGTTTCCGCGAGTGCTGTGGGGAGCAGCACGGTGATGGACCAGTCTGTGGAGACAGAGGATCAGCAGAGCGGGATACAGAGTGAAACGCAGACACAGGCTTCACAGGACAGCGTTGCTGCTGTGCGGGCCAGTCAGAATGGCTGGGTTAAGGCAGGCGACGGCGGCTGGTATTTTTATGAGAACGGACAGCTGAAAACAGGATGGCTTTACCGGAATGGAAACTGGTACTGGCTGGATCCGGACCGGAACGGCCGCATGGCAGAAAACAGCTGGTTCACATACGATAATAATTTTTATTATGCCAAGGGAGACGGAGCAATCTATAAAAATGGTTTTCAGGAAGTAGATGGAAACCTCTATTATTTCCAGAGCTGGGGCGGCATTCAGAAAAATGTGTATCTCAGCATCAGCGGAAAAATGTACTATGTACAGGAAAATGGTATCGTTGCCCGTGGAATAGTCAGAACAATGAATGGACATGGTGATCTCTGCGCATTTGATGATACTACGGGAGCGCAGATCACACAAAAAGGCTGGCTGAAAAAAGGCACATCATATTATTGGGTAAGAGAAGACGGCGTCCTGCAGACCGGCTGGCTGCTGTACGATGATAACTGGTACTGGTTTGATGATAATGGTGTCATGATGACATCCGGCTGGAAAGAAATCAACAACAATCTGTATTACTTCCGGAGCTGGGGCGGCATTTATAAAAACGGTTTCCAGAGCATCGGAGGAAACGAGTATTATTTCAGGAGCTGGGGTGGTGTATATCGAAACACCTTCTTTACCGTAAAAGGGAAAACCTACATAGCGCAGAATGACGGATCGATCTATCATGCCAGCCAGACCGGCTGGGTTCAGCTGGGAGATCAGACTTACTGGATTAATCAGGATGGTTCTGTTCAGACCGGCTGGCTGAAGCTGGAAGGCAAATGGTACTGGCTGAAAGCGGACGGCACACGTGCTGCATCTGAATGGATCACGTATGACAACAACCGATACTATTTTGACGGTGACGGTGTGATGTACACCGGAATGAAAGAGGTTGACGGAACAAGATATTATTTCCACAGCTGGGGCGGCGTTTACCATAACGAATCTTTTACCTGGCAGGGAAAGAAATACTGGGCAAAGGATGACGGAACCTTCTATACAGGTGTCTGCGATATCAATGGAAAGAAATACTATTTTCTGGAAGACGGCGAGCAGATTACAAAAGAGGGCTGGTATCTGACCAACGGAACGTATTACTGGATCAACAAGGATACGTCGCTTCAGACCGGCTGGGTGAAATATGACAACAACTGGTACTGGATGAAAGAAGACGGTACGATGGCATCGTCTGAATGGATCACCTACGACAAAAACCGCTACTATTTCCGAAGCTGGGGCGGCATGTACACCGGAATTCATACCATCGGCGGAACAAAATACGCATTCCAGAGCTGGGGCGGTCTGTACCATGATCAGACATTTACCATCGGCGGTAAAACATACTATGCCAATTCAGATGGAACATTTGCCACCGGCTGGGTGCAGAACGGCGGAAAAACATATTATTTCGATGAGGACGGCACAAGCCATACGGGCTGGCTGCTTCTGGACGGAACGTATTACTGGATCAACGCCAATGGAACCAGAAGAGATGACGAGCTGTTTCAGTACGACGGAAACTATTATTATGTAGACAAAAACGGCGTTATGGCGACAAGCGGCTGGGTATACTGGGATTATAACTATTATTATCCGAGAAGCTGGGGCGGCATGTACAAGAATGCGTTTATTACCTATGATAATAACCTCTATTACCTTGGATCTGACTCGAAAATGGCAATCGGCTGGCAGTCGATTGGCGGAAATACATACTATTTCCGAAGCTGGGGCGGCATGATAACCGGAAAACAGGTGATCGACGGAAAAACGTATGTGTTCGATGAGGACGGCAAGCTGGTACAGAGTCCGGACGGATTTGAACCGTCCGCGCAGATCGGTGTCCGCACCGTACGGAACTTTCTGAAAAATGCACTGCTTCCGCTTGGAAACACCCTGTATATCTGGGGAGGCGGCCACACAGACGCAGAGGCAGAGAGTTACGGCGTCAATGCGCAGTGGAAACAATTCTTCAATACACAGAATTCCACCTACAACTATTCCGATCATCTGTATGAGTACGGAAAAGGTCTTGACTGTTCCGGCTATGTCGGATGGACCGCACATCAGGTGACGAAAGAGTATGCAACGACAACCTCCACTGGAATGCCGGCCTACTTTGCAAGAAAAGGCTGGGGAACCTGCGTGACAGGCGATACGTCCCAGAAATTTACGCCGGGTGATGTGGTCAGCAAGAGCGGTCATGTCTGGATTGTCATTGGCCAGTGCTCGGACGGCAGCGTGGTTGTCATTCATGCGACACCGCCGTATATTCAGCTTGGCGGAACCGTTTCTTCAACAGGAAGCATTAACAGTGAAGCTATTGAGCTGGCAAATGAATACATGAAAATGTATTATCCGGTTGCGTATGAGCGGTATGGTGTAAAAGTTCTTGACCGGTCCTATCTGACCGGTGTGAATCATTTCACCTGGAGCAGCAGTATCTTAAGTGACAGTGAAGGCTACCGCAGGAAGAAACCGGCAGAAATCCTGAACGATCTGTTCCAGTAAAATATCTTCTATAAAAAATAAGAGAGAATACAAAAAAACTTTGTAGTTCGTGTATTCTCTCTTTCTTTTTGCGCTGGAATTGTCTATACTAGAAGGTGCGTGAAAGACGCAGATCAGAAATACAAAAGAAAAAATCTGGAAAATAAAAATACAAGGGGAGTAAACATGCGAAAGAGCTGGAAATGGGCGCTCTGTCTTGGCGTAGTGTCGTTGCTGCTGCTGGGCGGCTGCGGAAAAGAAAAGACGGAACCAGTGGATCTGGTGCTGGTAACCGACGGCAGTGAGGTAGCTTCCGATGCCGTGTATCAGTCAGCATGGAACGGTCTTGCGCAGTATGGAGACGAGAGCGGTCTGAAATATGAAGCAAGTGTTCCGGCAGGACGGACAACAGAGGACTATGAAAACACCATCAAAGAGGCGGCGCAGAAGGGAGCATCCGTTATCGTCTGTGCCGGAACGAGCATGAGCCGCGCCGTTTACGATGCACAGCGCGACTGGAAGGATGTCCGTTTTCTGCTGCTGGAGGCAGAACCGGTCAGTGAGAGCGGCCGCAGCCGTCTCCGCGGAAATACAGAAAGCCTGGAAATTGATGCATCAGAGGCCGGCTACCTGGCAGGCTATGCGGCAGTACAGGCCGGCTACACGCACCTGGGCTATATCGGACAGAAAAACGAAGAGAACGGAACAAAGTACGGGACAGGTTATGCACTCGGTGCAGAGGCGGCCGCTGCGGATCTGGGACTTGGAGAAAACAGCATCACGCTGGATTATACGTATCGGAAAAGCAGCAGCGTATCACCGTCGTATTTGGAAAAAATCAAAAGCTGGTATGGTGAGGGCGGACAGATTCTCTTCTCGGACGGTGCATCGTATCAGAATGTACTTGGCGCAGCAGCATCTGCGGCAGGCGGAGCACTGATCGCAAACGGCGGCGTGGAGGAGTACGCCAATGCCGTGTTGAAAGTACGTCTGGATTATGGAACTGCAGTTTACAATGCGTTAAAAGAAATGAAACAAAAGGATTTTGAAGGCGGGAAAATTGTAACGCGCGGCGTGACCGATCAGGAAATCAGTCTGGAATGGAATCAGGATGCGGTGCCGTACTTTACAGAGGATCAGTACCGGGCACTCTGTGCGAAATTCTCCGCAGAGGACTTTTCAATCCCTGACGGCGATGCGCTTTCCTCGCCGGATCAATACAAATTGAGTTGTGTGAGTGTACAGAAGGTAAAATAACATGTATCGTTACTGTTCACGAATTGTTTACAAAAAGTCGGGATATTTTTCCTTGCATCCATTTGTGAATTGTGATATTATGTAAAAGAATTGGGAAAAATATTTCAAAATTGTTACAGAATAATTGAATTTCTAAGAAACAGGGAAACCTGAAACAAAGAAACCTACATACAACGAATCAATTTGGGAGTGAAAGAATGAGAAAAAAATTTCTTGCCTTAAGTTTAGCAGTGATCGTAAGTGCAGCTCAGGTAATGACAGTAAGCGCCTCGAAACAGGAGCAGTTACAGCAGCAGCAGGCAGCACAGGCAGAGACCAGCGCACAGCTTGACAACGCAAAAGCAGAAATCGACGATCTGGAAACCAAAAAGAATCAGATTACCGGCGAGATTGATGACCTGGACGCACAGCTTGTCGTAACCATGGCATCCGTGGAAAATCTGAAAAATGAAATTGCAGAGAAACAGACAGAAATTGAAACAACACAGGAAAAACTGGCACAGTCCCAGGCTGAAGAGGACGAGCAGTACGAGCTGATGAAAAAACGAATCCAGTTCCTCTATGAGAGCGGCGGAGACAACGGCTGGGCAGCACTTCTTCTGGAGGGAAAAGATTTAAGCAGCATTCTCAACCAGGCTGAGTACACCCAGAAGTTATACAAATACGACAGAGAGTGCCTGCAGGAGTACATGGATCTTGTACAGCAGGTAACAGACTACAGCAATCAGCTTGCAGATGAAAAAGCAGATCTCGAAGCTAGTGAGGCAGAGCAGGAAGCACAGCAGCAGTCCCTTGAGGCAATGCTTGAGCAGAAAAAAGCCGTTTCCGATGACTACGAAAACCAGATCGCAGACCTGAACGACATGGCTGCACAGTACAACGCAGTACTGGCAGAGCAGAACGCAAAGATCCAGCAGATCCAGGAGGAGATTGCAGCCGAAGAGGCAGCAAGAAAAGCCGAAGAGGCCCGTCAGGCAGCAGAAGCAGCCGAGGCAGCCCGCCAGGCAGAAGCAGCAAGACAGGCAGCAGCAGAAGCAGCCGCAAGCAGTGCTGCAAATAATACAACAACGGCAGACAACACACCGTCCAGCACAGGAAGCTCCACCACGACAACAACACCGTCTAACGGAGGAAGCTCTTACGATGATTCTTCGTCCAGCGATACCAGCAGCTCGGATGATTCCAGCAGCTCCAGCAGCACCGGAAGTGCAACAGGAAGCGCCATCGTATCCTATGCAACCCAGTTCATCGGCAACCCGTACGTATGGGGCGGCACAAGCCTTACCAACGGAGCTGACTGCTCCGGCTTTATCATGAGCGTTTACGCACACTTCGGATACGACCTTCCGCATTCCTCCAGTGCACTGCGTGGTGTAGGACGCGGTGTATCTTATGCAGAGGCTCAGCCGGGCGATATTATCTGCTACAGCGGCCACGTAGCCATCTACATCGGCGGCGGTGCAATCGTACACGCAAGCAATGAGCGCGACGGTATCAAGATCAGCAGCAACGCAGCGTATACCACGATTCTTGCGGTAAGACGTGTGGTTTAAAAAAGAATTACATAGTAAGAATTTTCAGATCCCGGGAGAGAAAAATCCCGGGATCTTTTGCGTTTTGCTTAAAATTGAGTGCATTCGCGTTAAAACTGTGATATACTAAAGCACATCGGAGATACAAGGGCGTATTGACCAACAGAAGGTCAGTATGCCCTTTTGCTTGTTAGGAAGAAGGGAGAATCGTTATGAAACTGGAAAATTATTTTCGTCGTTTCGGTATTCGGAACGGATCTGGTGCGGAAAGTAGCGTCAGTGCTGTCCATCTGCATTATCGCCGGTCTGCTGATCGTCTACGTCCCGAACATCATCGCCGGAGCCGGAAAGATCGGCGATACTGTAAACGCCATGAAAACCGCAGACCTCCCATTGGGCAAAGCCCTGTACGCCGCATTCCTCTACGGAACCTTCCAGCTTGCCAATGTCGCAGTCTTCGTCCAGCATGCCAAGTCCTTCGAAGAACCGCAGGCAAAATCAGACGCACCCAGATCCTCGCCGTCCTCGCTTACTGCATCGCAGACTTCCTCATCGCCCAGCTCGGCCTGCTGACGCTGATCCAGAAAGCGTACAGCATTCTCGCCTACCTTGCAATCCCGGTCATTCTCGTGCCGTATGTGGTGCATATGATTGCGACGAGGTTTGATACGAAATGAAATATGCTGCCTGTTATGCATCATAGAGTAAAAAGAAATTGCGGAGTCCTGCAAAGAAAAGGGCTTCGCAATTTTTGTGTTTACAGGAAGGTTTGACTTAAAATGCAGGATAGGCAAAAACGAAAAATTACGCTAAAATAAACATACAAGTATTCCGGATAAAACAGAAGAAAAATCAGGGGGGATCTGATATGGAGGAGCGGAAAAGACAACGGGAAAGAAAATCAGCGGCATACTGGCTGAGCAAATGTTCTGTTTTGTATCCGATAGGCATCTTGTATGTGATGTATGTAAAACAGGTTGAAGTACATATTACAGAACTGTCAGTTCATGTTTCGGCGGGGACAATGCTTTTTGCCTATGCGCTGTGCCTGATTTTGTGGCTGGCATCACCCATTCGAAGCTATTGTGCAGATGGAACTGGAAATGAGATTTTGTTCCATGCGTTTCTGCCGAATATACTGATGCTGTTTTTGTTTGCTCAGTATTCACTGAAAATTGTGTTGTTTCTTGCTGCGCTGGATGGGATGTTTCTTATTACGGTTCTAAGAGATTTGCATAGAAAAAAAGGAAAATACTCTCCGAAAAAATCCTGGAGATTAAAAAGAAGTGACATAAATACATTTCTGTTTGTTTCGGTATGCGTGTGTATGGTGCCGACGTGTATGATGATATATCAGAAGTTTGAATCTCCGTCCGGAGCGGCAGAACTTTACGAAAGAGAAAAGAACTATAACCTTGTTCAGAATCAGGAGACCATTTTTGGGGAAAATAAAGAATTTCTGCTGAGCTTAAAAGAGAGCGAGTGGAGTCAGAAAACGCTGAAAGAAAGAACAAGTGATGCACAGAGGATGATTCAGATTGAAACAAAACGGCTTGGAATTCCCGAAATTCCGCTGCGGATGAAAGAGATAGAGTCATCGAATTGCATTGCGCTGTATACAAACGCAAACGAACAGAAAGAAATCTGGTACGATCCAGGGTATTTAAGCTCACAGACGGCAGAAGAATTTTTTACAACGATTTGTGAAGAATGTTATCATGGAATGGAACATTATCTGATCGAGCATATGGACTGGAGTTCGGAAATTGCAAATACGGTTTATTTTGATGAAATGAGGAAGTGGAAGATCAATATAGATCATTACGTATCTGGAGATAAAGAGGGCGAATCCTTTGAAGCATATCATTCGCAGCCTCTGGAAGCCTCTGCAAAAAAGTATGCCAGTTCGGAAACGGAAGCACTGATTCATTTTATTGCTGTGTATGGCAATAAATAATTTCTTTTTGACGGAACCCAACACAAAGCGTGGTCCGAGAAAAATAAAAAAATTAGCACTCACCTCTTGACAGTGCTAATAACTAGTGTTATAGTACGACTAGAACAAAGAAAGAAAAGAAAATTCACATCAACGCTCTTTTTGTTCGGAGCGAATGTTAGCACCCAAATAGATAAGGAGGAAGCCGATTATGAATATCAGTAAATTCACACAAAAATCGCTGCAGGCTGTACAGGACCTGGAAAAGACCGCATACGATTTCGGCAACCAGGAAATAGAGCAGGAGCATCTGTTGTATAACCTCCTGCATCAGGACGACAGCCTGATTCTGAAAATGATCGAAAAGATGGAAATCAACAAAGATCATTTTCTGAACCGTGTCGAGACGGCGCTGAACGACCGCGTCAAAGTATCCGGCGGTCAGCCGTATATCGGTCAGTATCTGAATAAAGCACTGATAAATGCTGAGGATGAGGCGAAAGCCATGGGAGACGAGTATGTTTCCGTAGAACACCTCTTCCTGGCAATGCTGAAAACCCCAAGCCCGTCCATGAAAAAACTGTTTCAGGAGTACGGCATCACAAGAGAACGTTTCCTGCAGGCATTAAGCACCGTGCGCGGAAACCAGAGAGTTACCACCGACAACCCGGAGGCAACATATGACACCCTGGAAAAATATGGCCAGGATATCGTAGAAAAAGCCAGAAACCAGAAAATGGACCCGGTTATCGGCCGTGATACCGAAATTCGGAACGTTGTCCGTATCCTGTCCCGTAAGACAAAAAACAATCCGGTTCTGATCGGTGAGCCTGGTGTTGGTAAAACCGCAGTCGTAGAAGGCCTGGCCCAGCGAATCGCCAACGGCGATGTACCGGAGAGCCTGAAAGATAAAACCATTTTCTCCCTCGATATGGGAGCCCTGGTAGCCGGAGCAAAATACCGCGGCGAATTCGAGGAGCGTCTGAAAGCCGTTCTGGAGGAAGTCAGAAAGAGCGACGGAAAAATCATTCTGTTCATCGATGAGCTGCACCTGATCGTCGGCGCCGGAAAGACCGACGGCGCGATGGATGCCGGAAACATGCTGAAACCTATGCTGGCACGAGGCGAACTGCACTGCATCGGTGCCACAACGCTGGATGAGTACCGCCAGTACATCGAAAAAGATGCCGCCCTGGAGCGCCGTTTCCAGCCGGTTCAGGTTGATGAGCCGACCGTAGAGGATACGATTTCCATCCTGCGTGGCTTAAAAGAGCGCTACGAAGTTTACCACGGCGTAAAAATTACCGACGGTGCCCTCGTTGCAGCCGCAACCCTTTCGAACCGTTACATCAGCGACCGTTTCCTGCCGGATAAAGCAATCGACCTGGTCGACGAGGCATGCGCTCTGATCAAGACAGAACTGGATTCCATGCCGGCCGAGCTGGATGAGCAGCGCCGTAAGATTCTGCAGATGCAGATCGAGGAAGCCGCACTGAAAAAAGAGACCGACAATCTGAGCCGCGAGCGTTTGGAAACACTGCAGAAAGAGCTGGCTGAGTTAAAGGATACCTTCAATTCTGCAAAGGCACAGTGGGAAAATGAAAAGAGTTCCGTTGAGAAACTGTCCAAACTGCGTGAGCAGATCGAGGACATGAACCGCCAGATCCAGAAAGCAAAGAATGATTACGACCTGAACCGCGCCGCTGAACTGCAGTACGGTGAACTCCCGAAATTACAGCAGATGCTGGAAGCAGAAGAGAAAAAAGTTAAAAATGAAGATCTCTCCCTGGTACACGAGAGTGTAACGGATGAAGAGATTGCCAGAATTGTCTCCCGCTGGACCGGAATCCCGGTTGCAAAACTGACCGAAGGCGAGAGAACTAAGATCCTCGGCCTGGAAGATGAACTTCACACGAGAGTTATCGGCCAGAATGAGGCAGTCACCAAGGTTTCGGATGCGATCATCCGTTCCAAAGCCGGAATCAAGGATCCGACAAAACCGATCGGTTCGTTCCTGTTCCTTGGACCTACCGGTGTCGGTAAAACAGAGCTTGCGAAAACGTTGGCAGAAAAGCTGTTTGATGATGAGAACAACATGGTTCGAATCGATATGAGTGAATACATGGAGAAATACTCCGTCTCCCGTCTGATCGGAGCGCCTCCGGGATATGTAGGCTACGAGGAGGGCGGCCAGCTGACCGAGGCAGTGCGCAGAAAACCATATTCTGTTGTTCTGTTCGATGAGATCGAGAAAGCGCATCCGGACGTCTTCAACGTTCTGCTGCAGGTACTCGATGACGGCCGTATCACCGACTCCCAGGGCCGTACCGTAGACTTTAAAAATACGATCCTGATCATGACCTCCAATATCGGATCCCAGTATCTGCTGGACGGCATTCAGGACGACGGCAGCATCTCCGAAGAGGCGAGAAACCTGGTCATGCAGGATCTGCGTGCACACTTCCGTCCGGAGTTCCTGAACCGTCTGGATGAAACAATTATGTTCAAACCATTGACAAAAGACAACATTGGTCATATCGTAGATCTGTTGCTGAAAGGACTGAACAAACGTCTGGCAGACCAGGAGCTTACCGTCGAACTGAGCCCGGCTGCAAAACAGTTTGTCATCGAGGGCGGCTACGACCCTGTTTACGGCGCCCGTCCATTGAAACGTTTCGTACAGAAAGAGGTAGAAACCAGCACCGCAAAACTGATCCTTGGCGGTCAGGTCAGCGAGGGCGATACGATCCTTCTGGATGTGGAAAACGGCGGCCTGAAGGCAATGATCAAACCAGGTGTGGAGGTAGTAGACGAATGATGCCGAAAGATCCCGTAATGCTGCTGAGCTATGTCAATACGCAGTTAAGAGATTTTTACCCGTCGCTCGCAGAATTCTGCGCGGCCATGCAGACAGAGGAATCCGATCTGCGGGAAAAACTGGCGCTCATCGACTATGAGTACGATGAGAAAACGAACCAGTTTGTATAAGAATAACCAGGCCCTGAAAAAAATGGCGGAAAAAGGCGTGCCGTATGTGGAAAAAACACATACGGGGCGCCTTTTTTACGCAAAGCGTGTTTCTTATAACTGACAGGAAAAATCATATCTATAATAGAAGAAATGTGGTAAAATGGAGGAAAAGAAAATTCGCTGAAAATGGGGAAACAGCGGATCTGGAGAAGGAGGAAACAAATATGTATTTTGGTGTACAGATGTATGGGGTATCCAAAGAATGGAAACAGGATCCCGAAGGATTTTTAAAGAAAATCTATGAGGCAGGCTACCGCCAGATCGAGCCGTGTCTCGGATTCCGTGTTGATGCCAGGGACTACGGTTTCTGGATCCCGGAGGATCTGGAGCAGGCAATGCCGCTGCTTGCAAAATACCACATTGAGGTTCATGCGGTCCACATTTTCCTGGATGAATACCACTATGAAAGAGAACTTGCCATTCTTACAGAACTGGCGCAGAAATACCACATTTCCTGGTTTGTCGTAAAGAGCCCGGCACGCCTGACAAAAGATGTTCTGGACGAAACCGCTGCAAGATACCGCGAACTGGCAGAAGAACTGGAAAAAGCCGGAGCAGGTCTTCTGGTCCACAACGAAAAAGAAGATATCTGTATCCGCGTGAATGGAAAAACAGCGTACGAATATCTACTGGAAGCCTGCGGTGAAAAAGTCGGAGCAGAAGTAGATGCCGGCTGGATGTACTGCGGCGGCGTCGACCCGGAAGAGTTCCTCTGGGCGCATGCGGACCGAGTCAAAGCCGTTCATTATAAAGATATGAAAATCACCGGCCAGGAAGCGCCGCTTGGAAAAGGCATGGTTGATCTGAAAGCCTGCTTCCAGTTCGCCCGCGCAAACGGTGCACTGCAGATTGTGGATATGGATGCGGCAACACTGGAGGATACCTGCCGCGCCGGAAAAATGCTCTCCGGATGGACAGGGGACAGAGACAACACCGACAGCATTCTCTGCACGATGGATGTGGAGACCGGAGAAGAAACCGTGCTGCATGAGTTTCCGGGAATCATCGAGGCACCGAACTGGCTGAACGATGGAAACACCCTGCTTTATAATGCGGATGGAAAAATCTACCGCTATGAGATCGACAAAGACCATGTGGAGCAGGTTGATACCGGTTTCTGCGTGCAGTGCAACAATGACCACGTTCCGTCACCGGACAACCAGCTGCTGGCGGTAAGCTGCATGCCGCCGGAACTCACAGATGGAACGTATGAATCCCACATCTACGTGCTCCCGATGACAGGCGGTGAACCAAAAGACCTCACCGGACCGGGTCTCAGCTATCTGCACGGCTGGTCGCCGGACGGAAAAGAGCTTGCGTACTGTGCCTTCCGCAAAAAGCCGGAGGAGGAGATCATGCGCATTGAGATCTGTACGATTCCATCAGACGGCGGCGAGGAAACCTGCCTGACGGACGGCAAAGGCTACAACGACGGTCCGGAGTATTCACCGGACGGAAAGCACATCTGGTTCAACAGCACCAGAAGCGGTCTGATGCAGGTATGGCGGATGAACCGTGACGGCAGCGGTCTCACCCAGATGACCGATTCCGATGCCAACAACTGGTTCGGCCACGTTTCGCCGGATGGAAAACACGTCATTTACCTGACCTTCGCTAATGGTGAGCTGGAACCGAATGAGCATCTGCCGAACATGTATGTATCGCTTGGAATGATGGATTATGACGGACAGAATAAGAAAAAACTGCTGGATCTTTTCGGCGGCCAGGGCAGTATCAACGTCAACTCCTGGGCACCGGACAGCCGTAGAATTGCATATGTGAAATATGTGCTTCATCACAAATAAAGGAATATCTTAAGAAAATCTGACGGGCCGTAAAAATTCATGGAAGTATTGTGAAAAAACGTTGAAAGTATTTTAGCGGAAATGCACAAGAATTCTTACGAATTTTTACGGCCCGTTGACTCTTTTTCTGACACACGTATAATGAAAGTAACAAGAGAAACTGCGGTCCCTGGCGGCTGCAAAACAATCAAAAGGAAAGGAGGATTTGTGTTATGAAGAAAACGAAAAAAATGCTTTCGTTTGTACTGTCCATGCTTCTGATCGTGACGATGTTCCCAACCATGGCATTCGCAAAAGAGGAAGCCAAAACGTGGAAGTTCGGAGAGCTTTCGCTGAAAGCAGGCGACGTTCTCGGCAAAGATACGGAGATTAAAAATGATGCAGAGAACAGAGAAATCAGAATACTTTCAGAAAAAACAAATCCGGATGAAAAGAAAGATCAGAAAGATGACAAAGAAAGAATAAAAACAGAAAAAGAGGCTGTGATCGCAGCGGCGGCTTCCTGGAATCTGAAGGATCTTACGGAAAAGGCCAAAAAGGCTCCGGCAGATTATCTGCTTAAAAAGGCAGACAGCTGGAACGGAAGCTGGATTGTAACAAAGATCGCAGAAACGGAAACAAAAGATGCCATTGAAATCCAGATAAGAACCTATGAGTACGCAGCTGTAACAGAAATCCAGGGCATACCGAAAGAAATCCCGGGAACCACCGCACTGACGGGCAAAGCAGTTCCAGAAAATGCAGATCAGAAACAGATCACATGGGAAATCACGGATGCCGGAATGACAGGTGCTGTTTTAGACGGCACAAACCTGAAAGTAACGAATGCCGGAACCGTAAACCTTCTGGCGACAATCAAAGACGGAAAGAAAACCGGCGTTGACTTCACACAGGAATTCACTGTGATTGTAAAAGCCGCAGATTACACCAAAGTAACAGAAGCGCTGGCGCTGATCCCGGAGGACATGGGCCGGTATACAGAAGAAAGCGCGGCAGCTGTTCAGAAAGCAAAAGATGCGGTAAAAGAGAACCTGCCATCAGCTGAACAGGAAACCGTAAATGGTTATGCGGCAGCCATTCAGACAGCAGTAAACGCACTGACGCTTCTTGGCGCAGATTACACAGAAGTTGATGCAGTACTTGCCAAAGTTCCGGGAGATCTTTCTATCTATACGGAAGAGAGCGTGGAAGCACTGAATGCAGTCATCGCATCCATCGACCGCACCAAAACGATAGAAGAGCAGCAGGCAGTTGCTGCTTATGCGGAAGCACTGGAGAATGCAATTGCAGCACTGGTACGCAAACCGGTTCCGGCAGATTATCAGGGAGTGGAAGAACTCCTGGGAAAGATTCCGAAAGACTTATCCATTTATACCGAAAAGAGTGTAAAAGCACTGAATGTGGCAAAAGAAGCCATTGTATGGGATCTGGATGACAGCAGACAGGAGGAAGTCGATCAGTTTGCAGAAAACCTGAAAGCAGCTCTTGACGGACTGACCCTGAAACCGGCGGACTACAGCACCGTAGACGCGGCTCTTGCCAAAGTTTCGAATGATCTGAGTATTTATACGGAAGAAAGCATTCAGCCGCTTCAGACAGCGATCAACAGCGTAGAAAGCGGAAAAACCATTCTGGATCAGGCAGAAGTAGACGGCTGGGCAGCAGCAATTGAAAATGCACTGGCAGGACTGCAGGTTCGGAAAGCAGATTATTCCAAAGTAGAGGAAGCCATCAAAAAGATTCCGGCGGACCTCAGTCTGTATACCGATGCGTCTGTAAAATCACTGGAAGATGCAAAGAACAGCGTCGTAACCGAGCGGCCGGTCACAGAGCAGGAGAGCGTAGACGGTTACGCAAAAAAGATCGAGGCAGCGATTGCCGGCCTTACGTATAAAGATGCGGACTACAGCAAAGTAGATGCCGCAGTGAAGAAGATTCCAAACGATCTGAAGAAATACACGGACGAGAGCGTAAAAGCAGTCAATGATGCAAAAGCAGCGATTGTACGCGGAAAGAATATCACGGAGCAGAAGACGGTGGATGGTTATGCGGCAGCGCTGGAAAAAGCGATTGCCGGCCTGAAACAGAAACCGATGACTGCGCAGAATCTTCCGAAGATTACCAAAGGAGTCAATCAGTCAGGTATGCAGGGCAAGGAGCTTTCCTTCACCGCAGATTTTGAAGCAAAGGATCTCAAAAAGGTTCTCATCGACCAGAAAGAGATTGATGCGAAGAATTATGTGACGGCTGGAAAAGAGAATACGCAGGTTACGCTGAAGGCAGAGTATACAAAGAGTCTGGCAGAAGGCAAGCATACGATTTCGATCGTTTCAAGCAAGGGCCAGGCGGATACCGTATTCTATCTGAAGAAAGCAACAAAGAGTCCGGACACGGGAGACCGCACACAGGTGATGCTGTGGGTGATCCTGCTCGGCGTTTCTGCAGCAGCAGTGGTCGGAGCAGTTGTTTATCGTAAACGTGAGAAATAAGAGTTGAAAGGGAAAGGGCGCCGGAAGGCGCCTTTTCTTTTGGACGGTTTCGGATAGATTGTAAATAGTCAGATAAAATACAAAATATGCAGAATTAACTATATTTTTCTAAAAATAAGAAAATTCGAAAAAAGGTGTTGACTTTTGCTTTGGGCGGTGTTATTATAACTAAGCTGTCAGCGAGAGCTGATGCAAAAGAGTTCTTTTGAAACAGAAAAACCTAGTTCGGAGCCGGGTGGCTGCCGCGGGTTGCAAAAACTGCTTCAAAAAACTTGAAAAAAGTTCTTGACAAAAGCAAATGAGTTTGATAAAATAAACGAGTTGCTGATCGAGAGAACAGCAAAGAAGTTCGAAAGAGCTTCAAAAAATAAATTAAAAAAGTTCTTGACAAACGAAAAGCTCTGTGATAAAATAAATGAGCTGATCCGAGTCGGAACGGCAAAGATCCTTGATAATTAAACAGTGAAACACATCCTCGAAAGTTCTGAATAAGTAATTCAAAACGATCGAAAGATCCTTTAAAACAGTAAAAGGGATAAATTAGCTAGTATGTTGATTTTGAACTTGGAACAAACATTTTATCAGAGAGTTTGATCCTGGCTCAGGATGAACGCTGGCGGCGTGCTTAACACATGCAAG
>OCHN01001696.1_pt1 | contig 16743 bp, 10 predicted proteins | sample 1538911 | NCBI WGS metagenome assembly OCHN01 (sample SAMN04571736, study PRJEB22368) | human gut metagenome | biome: human gut; material: stool | host: Homo sapiens | place: Luxembourg | collected 2013-01-11 | reverse complement strand
GCAGACGGACTGGTCGAAAGGTTACAACTGGAACAAGGCCGCTGATGACAATACCGCGCCTACGGGAGATGTTACGGAGTGGACGGCATTCCTCAGGGACGAGACCGTAAGCAAGGACAATGATGATTACTTCAAGTTCCCGAAGGACGGTAACTACACTGTTACATTTGATCTTGAAGCGCTCAAGGTGACCATCAAATACAACGGCAAGCGTACAGACTGGAAGCCTGATACAAATTATGATATGGATGGAATGTATATGTTCGGCCCGACATGGGGATGGGGACTGGCAGATGTTCAGAAAATGACTACTACCGACAATGATACATATACTTACGAAGGCAATATCAAAAAGGGAGACGGATTCAAGATTATGTGCAAGAGCGGGGCATGGTGGCCTGCCTTTGTGCCGGATTCATCTGATCCGTCGAATAAGATGGTGTATCACAAATCTGGTGAAGGAGACGGATATTGGCCAATCGCCGAAGACGGTCACTACACCGTAACGGCAGTTGTAAGCACACTCAGCATTTCCATCGTCAGAAACGGCGATATGAAATAAATTGTTCATTCAAGTGTTTGACGCGGGCGGCAGAATTTCTGCTGCCCGTTATTTTTCAACTTTTTTCGGGGTTTAAAGTGTCTAACTTCCAATTATGGCCGTTGAAGGTCTTATTTTTTGTCTGATTTTGGGGAGATTTGAGAAATTTTGTAAAAAAATTGGAAAATCGGCTAATAATGTCGTATCTTTGCAAACCCAAAACCAATGTGCTATGTTCGTTGAATTCGCCACTCACAATTTCCTGTCATTCAAAAATGAGGTAGCATTTAGCATGCTTGCTGCAAAATCCGTAAAAGAAGGGGAAGCATTTCCTGACGGTGCATCAAATGTTTTTGAAATTGAAGATACTGGTAATAAGTTTGTTCGTATTGCATCTATCTACGGTGCGAATGGCTCTGGAAAAAGTAGTTTGATTAAGGCAATGTCTTTCTTTAGAAATATGATTTTGGGGTCAGTAGCCAATGATCATATTCTTTCGGGGTTTTCGCAGAACCAGTTTCGTCTTGATGCTGAATCATCTAAAGAACCGAGTGGTTTCCAGATGATATTCATCATCAACAAAGTTAAGTATAGATATGGCTTTGAAGTATTTGATGAAAGGGTAGATAGCGAATGGCTATTTCAGCAAGAGTATAGTAGTCAAAAAGAAAGTTATTGTTTCAAGAGAGCCAATGGGGAGATTCAAATTAACCCTAAGACTTTTAAAGAAGCAAAAGCGATTGAAAATATGACCCGAGACAATGCTTTGTTCTTGAGCACAGCGGCTCAGTTCAATGTTCCGACAGCTTTACTAATCAAAAACTGGATTGCGAAAAGGTTCAACATTCTTTCGGGTATCAATGATAATACTCTCAACTTTACCGCTCTTCAGTATTTGCAGAACGAAACCATGAGGGAGAGGATACTGAACTTCATTAAGATTATTGATCTTGGGATACAAGATATTGCCGTTAAAGAAAATTTCATCGATAACCTATCAGATAGTACAACTATCCCCAACGACCCTCTCTTGAAAAAGATAGTAGGAGGAATCAGCGAGGCGATGAATCCTTCTGGAAATAAGATTCGCGAACTTAACATTCTCGCCATGCATAACAAATATGAAGGTGATAATGTGGTTGACAAAGTAAACCTTCCTTTCCAGAATGAATCAATCGGTACAGTTAAGATATTTGCTTTGTTGGGGCCATGGCTTGACACTCTTGCAAACGGTGGTATTCTTATCGTCGATGAGTTTGGCGCTAGTATACATACAAAGCTCGCCCTTGAATTAATCCGTCTTTTCCAGAGTAAACTCAACAATGGTGATGCTCAGCTTATTGTAGCTACGCATGACACGAATTTGCTCCGCAAGGATCTTTTACGCAGGGATCAGATATGGTTTGCAGAGAAAGACGAGCGCGGTATTTCTGATCTGTACTCACTTGTTGAATATAAGATTAACCAAGCTACAAGTGTCAGGAATGACGCTACTTTTAGCAAGGATTACTTACATGGTAAATATGGCGCCATTCCGTATTTTGGGAATATTGAGAAGTTTATTGCTGATTATAGCGTAGAGAATCATGAGTAGCAGATTTGGCAATAACAAGTTTAAAGCGCGTTTAGGGCTTGAAGAACGTCCCCAGAATACACGTACAGAGAAAAAAGTAAAGGGAGAAATTCCGCTTCTGGCCTTTAGCTTCAAAGATTTTGACTCAAATCAGTGTCCCCCTGGACAAACTTTTCCACCTATGATTCATTTCCCACAGATAGTGATTTCAAGAAACCAAAGTTTATTGAGGGAGATGTTCAGTGGGCTACAATAAAGGATGTTGGAGGACAACTACATAGAGTTGCTGGATATATCGAAGATAATGTCTTTTACATTGTTTTCCTCGATAAAGATCACAAGTTTTATAAGATGAAGAACAAATAAGTTCCATAGTTCTTATTCTGAACCTCGGCATTCCTGACGGTCGTTCCCACGATGCGCATATCTTATCCATGTGCTCAATTTCTGAACAAGTTGGCAGCCTGGTTTTTGGCTAAATAATGGTGTATCAATGAGTTGCGAAGATGCGCCCATGCCAAGTCTCATGAAAAAACATGGGAGTTGGCATGGCGTTCCGTTACTTTAGTTGCTTATAATACTCTGATAATCAGAGAATAACACAGATAATACAAATCATTGACGCCTGCCAACTGGTTCAGAAACTGAGAAAGTGGAAATATATAGTGTTGTTTGTTTAAGCGGTGCGGTTTGATTATCTTTGCGCCCGATTATGACACAGACACTAATATATCGTCAACACATATAAACATTCGTTAACACTAAAAGTCATGAGTAAAAAACTAATTGTCGCATTATCTGCGGTATTGTTGTTCGTTGCAGCAGCCTGTCAGAAAGCGGAAGAAAAAATCGGTGGCTATGAATTCAATACGCCTGAACTTAAGGCAAGTGCTCCGGAAGTGAACATTCTTTCAATTCGCGACGGAGAAGCCTTGAAGGTTTCCTGGGCGGCAGCAGAGGAGAAAGGAGTTGTCTATCATCTGAATTATAGCCTTGAAGGAGCTGGCGAGGACGGAATTAAAAGCTTGAACTGCTACGGCAACAAGGGTGTCTCTTATTCTTACAAGGAACTCGATGCGTTGCGCGCGGCATTGGGCGTTGCGGAAGGAACAGACTTCAAACTGACATTCCAGGTAAAGGCCAAATCTGCATTCGAAGACCTTCCTAAGATTTCCGAGCCGCTGGTGGTCAATATCAAATATGATATCAAGCCGCTGGAACTTTATGGAATCGGGACTGCTTTCAAATGGGGAGACAACAAGGCGGAAGCTGAAAAGATGACCACCGAGGACCATGTCGTCTTTACTTGGGAAGGTTGGCTTGAAGCCGGTAAGGACAAGACCTTTAAATTCCTTACCAATGAGGCTATGGATACCGAAAGCGACATTCCTTGCTATGTGAAGGATCCTGATGACAGATGGGGTGACGGAGACATGTTGTTCATCGTTTCCAGTTCACAGAAAGAGGCTCTCTTTACCGTAGAAAAGTCTGGTATATACCGTCTTACTGTGGATACCGGGAGACTGAATATCAAGACCAAGTATCTTGGAGACGGCAAACCTCATTTCTATGGTTGCGGCGATGTGTTCAAATGGGGCTGGGAGTATTCAGCCGCTGAAGAATTTACGACTACGGACCAGAAAATTTGGACTTGGACCGGTGATTTGAACAAGGAAGAATTTATCATTTTGTCATCCAATAGAGATTATTATGATGGTTATGTGTGGGATAAAAGTGCAGATGGAGATTACCCTACCGGCGAGGAAACCGTTTGGTCAATGAAGAAATCTGACAGAGCTGCCTATGGTCCTAGTTTCGTGATTTCCCAGAACGGCAATTACACTTTGACCATCAACTCTGAAACCATGAAACTCACCATCAAGTGTAATCAGGTTTTCAAAGAGGAGCTCCATTTCTATGGCTTCGGCGATGCGTTCAGTTGGGGATGGAATACCACCAAAATGGAAGAATTTACCACTTCTGACGACAAGACTTGGACTTGGACCGGTGATTTGAAACAAGAAGATTTCGTCATTTTGGCATCCAGGACAGATGAGGGTGGTTATGTGTGGGATAAATCCGCAGATGGCAATGCTGCTCCTGTGGGACCAGAGACCGTCTGGACAATGAAGGCCATGAATGATGTGTTCGATAGAAATGCATATAGCTTTACGATTTCCAAGGCCGGCAATTATACTTTGACCATTAATGGCGAGACTCTCAAGTTGACCATCAAGTGCAATGACCCATGGGAATAGCGCAGGAATAAAACGCATTTATAATCATAACCCGGGGCGGGTGGCAGAACCGAAAACTGTCACCCGTTCTCGTATAATATTATGCTCCACGGACACGGGATTGAAGAAAAAAAATTTGTAATTCGCGCCACTTTCATTATATTCGCGCCGTAATTATGACGAACGGTTACTATATTTTCTTTATGACAGTCATGTCAATGCGAATGCATCGCTAAGATGCGTCCGTGTTTTTTCTATTCATAAGATTTAATGAAACAACATACTTACCGGATTGACGGCGGTTTCTCCTTTGAAGCGGGAGGAAGCGTCTCCACTTTACAAGTGGGTTATCATACATCCCCGTACGAATACAAGAAGGGGATGAAAGTTATATGGATCTGTCATGCGTTGACAGCTGACTCGAATGCCGAAGATTGGTGGTCTGCACTCGTCGGACCCGGAAAACTCTTCGACACGGACAAATATTTCATCGTCTGCGGAAACATGCTCGGCTCATGCTACGGCTCCAGCGGCCCGTCCAGCATTGACCCTGAAACCGGGAAACCGTATTATTTCTCTTTCCCGAAAGTAACGGTCAGGGACATTGTCAGAGCACTGGACGCGGTACGCGAACACATTGGCATTGAACATATTGACCTGCTGGTCGGCGCCAGCATCGGCGGCTTTCAGGCGTTGGAATGGTCGGTGATGAAACCGGAACTTTTCTCGCACTCGGTCTATATCGCGACCACTTCCCGCATCTCGCCTTGGGTCACGGCCTTCGAGGAATCGCAGAGGATGGCATTGGAAGCGGACCAGACTTTCCGCGCATGCGAGAGCCTGGACGGCGGGCGGAAGGGCCTGGAATGCGCCCGTACCATCGCATTGATTTCATATCGGTGCGAAGACGGGTATATCAGGAAGCAGCAGGAGGCGGATGCGGATACGTTGTTTGCCGACAGGGCGGCCTCTTATCAGCGCTATCAGGGCAAGAAATTGGCAGACAGATTCGATGCCTACTCGTATTACTATCTGTCCTACAGTGTCGACAGCAACAACCTCGGACGCGGACGTGGCGGCGAAGAGGCGGCGCTCGGCATGATACGCGCACAAGCCACGCTCATAGCCATTGACACGGACCTCATCTTCCCTGCACACAAGATGAAAGATATGGCGAAATATATCAAAGGCTCTGAGTATCATGAAATTACATCCCACTTCGGACATGACGGCTTCCTGCTGGAAACCGATCAGCTGGACCGGATAATCCGCCCGATTGTGGAGAAAATATAAAGGAGGCATTATGCAGGTACTGAAATTCGGCGGCTCGTCATTGGCGGACGCGAAAAACATGCTCAAGGCGGCGGACATCATCGCCAAGGCTACTGACCGGGACAGGACGATCGTCGTGGCATCGGCGATCTACAAATGTACGGATACATTGATCCGGATAGGCAATCTGGCGGCGGCACACGACAGCTCATATCTGGGACTCCTGGATGAACTTCAGGAGAAGCACCATCAAATCATCAGGGAACTCCTCCCGATCGAGAAATATGAGGAGTCCACGGAGGTCTGCGACGACACATTCGCATCGATCAGAGGCATTGCCCAAGGCGTTTTCCTGCTCGGAGAACTGAGCCCGGCTAGCTTGGACGCGATTCAGGGCTGCGGCGAACTGCTGTCCAGCCGGATTCTCGCGACGAAAATGGCTTCGGTAGGCATCCCGACCAAATGGGTGGACTCCAGGGAGATAATCCGCACCCGCGTCGAGGCCGGCAAGCACGTCGTCGACACTGCCGTGACTTATGCCAATGTCGAGGCAATGATCGAGTCCAATCCTATCATGTCATTGTTCATCGTACCTGGATTCATCGCGTCTGATGACAAGGGACGCATGGTGACGCTCGGCCGCGGCGGATCTGACTATTCAGCATCGCTTTATGCGGTCGGCAGCAAGGCCAGGGCGCTGGAAACCTGGAAGGATGTGCCCGGAATGATGACGGCGGACCCTAAGGTCGTGCCGCAGGCAATGCTTATCCGCCATATCTCCTACCGCGCTGCGCTGGAACTTTCGCATTTCGGAGCCAAGGTCATCTATCCTCCTACCATTCAGCCGGTTGTCTCTGAACGCATCCCGATTTTCGTGAAATGCACTTTCGACCCGGACGGTGAGGGGACAGAGATAGAGCAGAACCCTCCGCGCGGAAAGAACAAGATTATCGGCATTTCCAATTCGGATAACATTGCCCTGCTCTCATTGGAAGGCAGCGGCATGGTCGGTGTGCCGGGGTTCTCGTACCGTCTTTTCCAGACATTGAGCGAGAACAATATCAGCATCATCCTGATTACGCAGGCGTCTTCGGTCAATACCATGTGTGTGGCTGTGGCGGAGAAGGATGCTGCCAAGGCCAAGGCAGCCGCGGACAAATGCTTCGCTTATGAAATTTCACTTGGGAAGCTGAATCCGCTGAAGGTGGAGACCGGTTTCTCGATTGTCTGCCTGGTGGGCGATGACATTATAAATCAACGCGGTACGACGGGGCGCATGCTTGCTGCCCTGGGACGTAGAAGCGTCGGTGTACGTGCAGTGGCGCAGGGCTCTTCGGAAAGAAACATTTCTGTTATCGTGGCTTCCGAGGATGTGCAGTCGGCGATAAAGTATATCCACAAGGAGTTCTTCGAGACATCATCTTATAAGGACATCAATTTGTTCATCGCCGGTTACGGTACTGTGGGAAAGGCACTTGTGGACATCATTGCCCGAAATCGCGACAAGATCGCGGAGCGCACGGGCAAGCGCCTCCATATCGCCGGCATCTCGAATAGCCGCAAGTTCATCCTCGACAAGGAGGGGCTCGACATCGCATCCATCGGGACAATGCTGGCGGACGGCAAGTCTGCGGCCAATGATGCTTTCTTCGAGGCTCTGGCCAATGTCTCATTGCAGAATTCCATCTTCGTGGATTGCACGGCGTCGTCCGACATCTCTTATAAGTATCTGAATCTCTTCGAGAAAGGCTATTCGGTAGTGGCCAGCAACAAGATTACGTTTGCCGCTCCTTATGTGCAGTATCATAAGCTCAAGACTGCTGCCGTGGAGAATGGCGTTTCGCTCCGTTACGAGACGACAGTGGGTGCGGCGCTTCCGATTCTGGAATCGATTGCACGCAGCGTGAACAGCGGCGATAACATAGCACGTGTCGATGCAGTCCTCTCAGGGACATTGAATTACATATTCAGCACCTATAAGGGAGGCGAGGACGGAAAGACTTTCGCGGATGTGGTGAGGCAGGCGCAGGAGGCCGGTTATTCCGAGCCGGATCCGAGGCTGGATTTGAGCGGCAGGGACGTGCTCCGCAAGTTGCTGATTCTGTCGCGTGAGGCTGGTGCTGCAATCGACGAGGCTGATGTGGAAATCGACCCGATTCTCGGTCCGGAGTTCTTCAGCGGAAAGGTCCCGGCGTTCTATGAGATGCTTGCGGCCAATGAATCTTCGTTCGCTGCCGCTTATCGCGCTGCTGCCGATAAGGGCTTGAGACAGAGGTTTGTAGCTTCGCTCGTGGCAGTGCCGGAAGAAGGCGGCGTCCATTATAAGGCATCGATGGGATTGCAATGCGTCGGTCCGGAGAATCCGCTTTTCAACCTTTGTGGCACGGACAATGCAGCATTGATAAAAACCGCTTTTTATCCTTCACCTCTCGTGGTGCAGGGAGCCGGTGCCGGTGCTTATCAGACCGCATCCGGCGTATTGAATGATATATTGTTGTAAATTATAAGGTTATGAAAGTAGCAGTTGTGGGTGTCACCGGGCTGGTGGGCACGAGAATGATGGAAGTGCTGGCAGAGAGGAATTTCCCTGTGACGGAATTTCTTCCGGTCGCATCTGAGCGCTCCGTGGGGCGCAAGGTTACATTCAAGGGCAAGGAATACACTGTGATCAGCGCTGAAGATGCGATTGCGGCGAAACCGGACCTGGCGATTTTCTCGGCAGGCGGCGGCCCGTCCAGAGAACTTGCTCCGAAATTCGCGGCTGTGGGATGCCGTGTCGTGGACAATTCGTCATGCTGGCGTATGGATCCTGACAAGAAACTCGTGGTGCCGGAAGTGAACGCGGATGTGCTCACCAAGGACGACTATATCATTGCCAATCCGAATTGCTCGACGATCCAGATGCTTCTGCCGCTGGCTCCGTTACACAAGGCCTACCGCATCAAGAGGGTGGTGGTTTCGACATATCAGAGCGTGACCGGCGCCGGAAACAAGGCAGTGGCGCAGATGGAGGCGGAACGTGGCGGTGCCAAGTGGGGCGAATATGCAGCGAAGTTCCCTTATCCTATCGACCAGAACATAATTCCTCATATTGATGATTTTACCGAGAACGGCTACACCAAGGAGGAGATGAAGATGGTGAATGAGACTCATAAGATTCTGGGTGATAATACGATAGGTGTTACGGCTACTACCGCGCGTGTCCCTGTCATCGGAGGTCATTCCGAGTCTGTGAACCTGGAGTTCGAGAAGGATTTCGAGCTGGATGATGTCCGCAGGATTCTGGAAAACACGCCGGGCGTCACTGTCCAGGATGATCCTGCCGAAAAGGTTTACCCGATGCCGCTCTACTCGCTGGGTCATGATGATGTTTTTGTAGGACGCATCCGTCGTGATTTTTCCGTCAAGTCCGGACTCAATTTCTGGTGCGTTTCCGACAATATCCGCAAGGGTGCCGCGACCAATGCCATCCAGATTGCCGAGGTCTTGCTCCAGAAAGGTTTCCTCCCGACGGAGTAGCGTTATGGTGTCGGGACGCGTCCCGCCGGCGCGCGTGACTCAGAAACAGGCGATAAACAGGAAAAGTGATACGGGGAGAGCTGCTCTCAACTCCTTCAGTGCGAGGTTGAGGTGGTTCTCCACCGTTTTCTTTTTGATGTTCAGCAATGACGCGATCTCGTCATTGGAACGATTCTCGAAGCGGCTCATTATGAACACTTTGCGCCGCTGCTCCGGCATGCGCTCCACCACGGACGCGATGAAGGCCTCTTTTCCTTTCATGTCAATGACTTCCTCCACCATCTGGTCGTATGGAATATCCGCCAGTGCCACACCGTTGTGGAGCCGGTTCTTCTTGATGTAGTTGATGGTCTGGTTCAGACTCATCCGGTATAGATAGAAACGGAGGGAAGTGATGTCGGGAAGTGCCGCACGCATGAGCCAAAGCTTGATGAAAACCTCTTGCGCCACATCCGATGCGTCCTCTTCCGTATGCAGCAGACTCCTCATAAAACCATATACCACAGGATAATAGGCATCGAAAAGCGACCTGAACGCGCGTCTGTCACCGGCAGCTGTGCGTTCCATCAATATTCTTTCTTCGCTATCCGTAATCATCTGTGTGATATTATGGTGCTATGTCTTTTGTCGATATTTGCAAATATAAGTAACATTCAAAAAAAATCGAAATTTCCATTGGGTGCAAATCGCGGTTTCGTTGTCTTATATATGTTTTGACCACCAGACAACACGCAGAATATGACTGATAACGACATACGAAACGAATGGGAGCGGCATTTCGCCGACACATTACCGGAAAACGAATTGGACAAAGCCTTCACGAAAGTAATGTACGCGGCAGACAAGCGCGAAAAAGCCCAGTCTGAAATCATGCGCAGAGGAATCAGGCAGAAGATACGCAAAATTGCATTGACATGCGCATCCGCTGCCGCAATGCTGTTATTCGTCCCTTGGGTGACATTGAAAATCAACGACAAAGTCACTGACAACCAGTCGGTTGCCGAAGCAGGCGCGAAGCTGTGCGAAGTCTCTACGCGCAACGGCGAAACCCGCGAAGTCATATTGCCGGACAACTCCAGAATCACGCTCAATGCCGGGTCGGTGCTGATTTATCCGGAAAAATTCAGCGCTGCCGAGCGCACTGTTTTCCTCTCCGGTGAAGCCATCTTCGAAGTAACTCATAATGAGGAACTTCCATTCGTGGTAAATACTGCCGACCTCGCCATACAGGTTCATGGAACGACATTCAATGTGGATGCATATCCGGAATCGCGCAACACTGCCGCGACATTGTGCGAAGGCAGCATTTCGGCGACATTGAAAGAAAGCGGCGAAAGCATTCTCATGGTCCCTGACGAGCGGTTCTCTTACGACCGCGAGACAGGGAAATCTACCATATCGCGCGTGAACCCGGCTGAAGACACGGCATGGAAGCGCGGTGACATGTGTTTCCGCTCCGAAAACATCCACGCTATTGCCAAGGCGATTGAGCGCAAATATGGCATAAATACTTATGTCACCTCGGGGAAATACGATGATATGATATTGACAGCCAAGTTCGTACAGGGTGAGACATTGGAACAGATGCTCGGCGCCATATGCAAGCTCGTCCCTGGAATGCGGTACAGCATCGTGAACGGCTCCGTATATATAAGGTAGGCCCGCAAGACCACGCCGCAAGACCACGCCGCCCTGCCGCCCGACCACAACGGAAAACAACTAAACTAATAATAACAGTCTATGAAGCAGATTAAACATTATCTGATTACGCTTCTCCTGACCATAATGCCGGTCATCGGACTTCACGCCCAGAACAGGGTGGTGAACTTCCCGTCCGGTACAATGACGGTCAGGCAGGCGTTCGAAGTTATTGAGCATCAGCTAGGTATGACAATAGCTTACAACGAGAGCCTTCTCGACGTGAACAGGCAGGTCACTCCGCCATCCGGAAAACCTGTGCTGGAAACGATGACTGCAATCCTCGACGGAACGGGAATGCAGGCCAGCATTGACGGGAAAATGATACTCATCGTGCAAGCGGACCGGAAGGCAGCCGCTCCGGTGGAGTACAAAGGAAAAATCGTCGACGCGTCAGGACCGGTTCCCGGCGCAATGATCATGCTCGACGGCAAGAAGGACAATGTCGCCATGACCGATATCGACGGCCAGTTCTCCATCCAGGCTACACCGGGCCGCACTTTCGTAGTGTCAATGATGGGCTACAAGGATTACACGTCCAGGTTCGGCAGCCAGACCGCCGGCATTGTCATAAACCTGGAAGAAGACATTGACCTTCTCGAAGAATCGGTCGTGGTCGGCTATGGTGTCCAGAAGAAAGTGAACCTCACCGGAGCGGTGGGTGTCATCAGTGGTAAAGACTTGAACAACAGGCCGGTAACCAATGCTGCGCAGGCTCTTCAGGGCGCGGATCCGTCACTTCTCATGAGCATGAGCAGCGGTTCCATCGAGGGCAAGCAGTACAATGTGAAAATCCGCGGACAGGTGTCATTGAACTCGGGCAGCCCGCTGATTCTTGTGGATGGTATCGAGTCCTCATTGACACAAGTGAATCCTAATGACATCGAATCTGTGTCGGTGCTCAAGGATGCTTCGTCTTGCGCCATCTACGGTGCTACGGCATCTGCCGGTGTGGTTCTCATCACTACCAAGAGCGGCAAGTCCGGAGACCTGAAAGTGACTTACAACGGACGCGGCGGCGTGGCATTCAACACCACCCGCACCGATTTCGTGACTACGGGTTATGACTATGTGACCCTTTCCAATGAATTTACCAAGAACTCGCCAAAGGGCTACAACGCATGGAATTACACCGATGAAGAAATGCAGATGCTCTATGACCGCAGATTCGACAAGACGGAAAACGCTGACAGACCTTGGGTCTATACCAATGAAAAAGGCAAATACCGCTATCTTGGAAACTTCGACTGGTACGGCTATGTGCTCAAGAGGACAAGGCCGGAAACAGAACACAATGTCACCATCAATGGTGGAAATGACAAGATAAACTACTATGTCAGTGGCCGTTACCTCTATCGCGAGGGCGTATTCAACAATGCCAGCGAGGATATTCTGAACGGATATTCTTTCCGCGCGAAGGTAAACGCGAAAGTGAAGCCATGGCTCCGCTACACCGGAAACTTAAGCTATGAAGGATCTGCCTACAACTACGGCGGATTCTGGGAGCAGGACGGCTCCGAGGACCTGAAGTCAGAGGGTATTCTCTGGAATATCACCCAGAATATCAGCCCGACAATCGTCCCGGTAAACCCTGACGGCACTACCACAATGTACACCAACGGCATCCAGTTCGCCGATTCTCCTATCGCATCAGGACGTGGCGGCGTGTTCACGGACGGCAGGAACAAGAACTCCAGAAAGGTCGGCTACTGGGTGGTCACCAACAGACTCGTGTTCGACCTTACCAAGTGGCTGAACATCACAGCAGACTACACTTACAGAAGACGTGACAACCTGAACAGCTACCGTTCTTATCCTACCGCCAACACCTGGGACAAGAACATGAAGAAGATTACGGAAATGACAAACGGTTCCGTCTACGACTTCTATCAGGAGGGCCGTTCCTACCTCAACGGGCATGTCGCCAATGCTTATCTCAATGTGAACAAGTCTTGGGGAAAACATAATTTCACGGCAGTGGCCGGAGCGCAGCTTCAGGACTACAGGTCATCCACATCGACCATCCGCCAGAAAGGCTCCATCTCCGACAAGCTTGCATTCATCAACATGGCGCAGGGCACCATCGAGAGAGCCGACGAAAGCAACACCGCTTACAGGACATTGGGCTTCTTCGCCAGAGTGAACTATGACTATGCGGGCAAATATTTGTTCGAGATTTCCGGCAGGCAGGACGGTTCTTCCCGTTTCGCAAGAGGAAACAGATGGGCATTCTACCCGTCCGCGTCAGCCGGCTGGCGTATCTCCGAAGAAAAATTCTGGGGCAACCTGAAAAGCTGGTGGGACAATGCCAAGATCCGTGTCTCCTACGGTTCCCTCGGCAACCAGCAGGTAAGCAACTACTCGTATATCAGCACATTGTCCACGTCAATGATGAACTATACCTTCGACAGCACCAATCTTGCCGGCAAGGTCAGCACACCCGGTGCCATCACTGAAGGCCTCACATGGGAAACGGTCATCACCTACAACCTGGGATTTGACCTCGGTTTCCTCAGCAACAGATTGACGGCCAGTGCCGATTTCTATATCAGGGACACCAAGGACATGCTTACCTCTTCGCAGGAACTTCCGGCAGTGTTCGGAACCAGCTCCCCGAAGATCAATGGAGCGGACCTCCGTACCAAGGGATATGAAATTACATTGACCTGGAAAGACCAGGTGAAACTGGCGGGCCGTCCGTTCTATTACTCGGTTTCCGGTTCCCTCGGCGACTACGTGACTACCATCACGAAATTCGACAACCCTACCAAGTCCCTCAGCCAGCACTATGTGGGCAAGAGACTCGGAGAAATCTGGGGATACCAGGTGGAAGGACTGTTCAAGACGGATGCGGAAGCCGCTGAGTATCAGGCCAGGATCAATGACAGGGCGGTCAACAACTCCGTCTATTCCTGCGGCGTGGCTGCGCTTGCCAAACTGAAGGCCGGCGATGTCAAGTTTGTGGACAGAAACGGTGACGGCGTCATCAACACCGGCGACAACACGGTGGGCAAGCCGGGAGACCGCTACATCATCGGAAACAGCCTTCCGCGATACACCTATTCATTCAGAGGAGACATTGACTGGTATGGTTTCAACCTCTCGGTATTCTTCCAGGGAATAGGACACTGCGACTGGATGCCTCCTAAGACCTGCTCCTATTTCTGGAGCCTCTACGGCTTCCCTGCATCCTCGTTCGTGCCTACGGACTTCGAGTCGAAAACGTGGACTGAGGACCGCAGAAACGCATATTTCCCTAGAAGACGTGGTTATTCCACATATTCAGGTGCCGCTCTCGGCGTAAATACCGACAGGTATCTCCAGAATGCCGCCTACATCCGCTTGAAGAACATAACGCTGGGCTATACCCTCCCTATCAAGCAGAACAAGGCTGTGGAGAAAGTCCGCATCTATGCTACCGGAGAAAACCTCTGGTACTGGTCTCCAATGAAGAGACACTCCAAATACATCGACCCTGAGGTGGCTACGGCATCTTCCAACCAGAGTGATGACTGTATCTATCCATTCTCAAGGACCGTATCTCTCGGAATTGACATAACCTTCTAAATCAGAGAATGAACATGAAAAAGATATATGCTGTTTTTATTTCAGGGCTGTCAGTGCTCGCGTTCTCGTCATGCGAGGGCTTTCTGGACAAATTCCCTGAAACGAGCCTCTCTCCGGAGACGTTCTACACCAGCGAGAAAGAGCTCGAACTGGCCACCAATGGCTTCTACACGATACTGCCTTCCCCGGACAACACGACCGACGGCGCACTTCAGGACAATGACCTCGAATACCATGTCGCCCTGAGCAGCTTGCAGATGGGCAACCGCTCCGCTGAAAACGAAACTTGGAGTTCAAGCACATGGTCCAACCTGAGGGCATTGAACTACTATCTCGAACATTCGGTGAACTGCACGAGCGAGGACATCCGCAAGAAATACGACGGCGTCGCCTATTTCTTCAGGGCAATGTTCTATTATGAAAAAGTCCGCAAATATGGCGACATCCCTTGGTATGACCATGTGATTTCAGCCAATGACAAGGCTTCGCTCTACCGAGCACGCGACAGCAGGGGCTTCGTGATGCAGAAAATCATGGAAGACCTGGACAAAGCCATTGACGGACTGCCTGTTACATGGACGGAAGGCGTCTACAGGATAAACAAATATGCTGCATACGCATTCAAATCCCGCGTAGCCCTCTTCGAAGGAACATGGAGAAAATACCATGACGTTCCGGACGAGACCTACACGAAGGACGACGGCACGCAGCTGACATTGTCATCAGAATATTTCCTCCGTCAGTCGGCAGATGCCGCGAAGGCCGTCATTGACTACGGAAAATACAAGATGTACAAGGGCGAGACCATCGTCAAGGGCCAGCCTTACAGGGACTTCTTCGTGCTGGAAGAAGCCGAGACCAGTGAGACGATCCTGTCCAGAAGGTATCTCTATACCGATGAGATGAACATCCGCCACGGAGTGCAGTTCAAATACAAGAACCAGAGGCACTCCCTCACCAGAGCGCTTGCATATCACTATCTTATGGCAGACGGCACGCCGTTCCAGAGCCAGGAAGGATGGCAGACGATGCAGTATAGCCAGGAGTTCAAGAATCGTGACCCCCGTATGGCCCAGACCATCGCGGCTCCTGACTATGTGGCCGTGGGCACGGATGCTTCCACCAAATATTATCCGAGCTGCAAGGACTATGACAGAAGCGGCTACAGGCCTATCAAGTACTTCTCTGATGATACTCATGACGGCGCGGGCACATCGACTACCGACTATGCCATATTCAGATATGGCGAGGTCCTCCTGAACTACGCCGAAGCCAAGGCCGAACTCGGAGAAGCCGACCAGACCGTCATTGACCAGACTGTCAATGTCATACGCGCCCGCGTAGGCATGCCTGCCCTTGACGTGACGAAGGCGAACGGCACTCCTGACGCATTCCTCAGCTCATACTACACCGACAAGCATCTGGACGGACCGGACAAGGGCCTCATCCTGGAAATCAGGCGTGAGCGCACCGTGGAACTGGTGAATGAAGGCTTCCGACTCTGGGACATGTTGCGCTGGCACGAAGGTCAGCAGCTCTGTCCGGCTTCCAACACATTGGGACCTGGCTTCATCGGCTGCTGGTTCCCGGGACTCGGCGAATATGACATGAACAATGATGGTACTCCTGACCTCTGCATCTACACCGGCACCAAGCCGTCTACGGACTGCGAGAACACATTGGACGTATCAGAAGGCAAGGAAAACACTCTTTCAGAAGGCACGAGCGGATATCTCATCCAGTTCAAGGACCAGTCTTACAAGTGGGAGGAGAAGGACTATCTCTATCCTATTCCTGTGAAACAGATACAGATATACCCTAAGGACGAGGCGACGGGAGAGAGCGTATTGACACAGAATCCGGGATATTAACAGACATTGACAACATGAAAAGTTCTAGAATATTATTATCAGTATTTGCCGCAGCTCTGGTAATGGGCTGCAGCGAGTACGACGATTCCGCCCTTTGGAAAAAGGTGGATGAGGCCCAGAAGCAGCTGGCGGAACTTTCCGCTTCTCTGACGCAGCTGGAGGGCCAGGTAGCTCTCCTTACCGCTGCCAAGACCGGAGGAGTCATCACGGACATCAAGGAAAATCCGGATGGCGGCGTGACCGTTACCTACACCACGGCTGACGGCAATACGGCCACGGCGTCGGTTGCTACCAAGGATGACCTTTCCGATAGCGATATCATCGGCACGACTGAAGAAAATGGAGTGCTCTATTGGACCATTACCGTCAAGGGAAAGACCACCGTCCTGACAGACAAGGACGGGGCGAAGATTCCTGTTTCCGGACGCGAGCCGTCTTTCACCACCGACAAGGAAGGATATTGGA
>OCHN01001689.1_pt1 | contig 16782 bp, 19 predicted proteins | sample 1538911 | NCBI WGS metagenome assembly OCHN01 (sample SAMN04571736, study PRJEB22368) | human gut metagenome | biome: human gut; material: stool | host: Homo sapiens | place: Luxembourg | collected 2013-01-11 | reverse complement strand
AAAATCCAAATGGATATGGCTGGGCTACAAGTGAAGGATATGGTATTGATATTGAAAAAATGGTGAAGAATCTGCAAACATATTAAAGAAATAATAGTTTGGGCGTCTATTGTAAGTTCAATAGGCGCCTTCTTAGTAAAACGATATTCATTGTTTACTATGCAGATGGAGAATATTCAGAATGAAAAAAATATGTTTTGTTAATTATGATATGACAGTAACAGGAGGAGTTGAGCAAGTCACAACAACTCTTGCCAATGAGTTTTGTAAAGAATATGAAGTATATATTTATGCAATCTTTGGAAAAGGAGGGCATGTTCCATATGACCTGGATCCGAGAATCACATACAGAGCAGAACTAGAAGAAGAGTGTCGAGTACGCGACAGAATTAAGAAGACATTTCGACCATTTAGAGAATTTGTTAGACAAAATCAAATAGATGTAGTTTTCCTTATGGAGAATTATCCTGCTATGACGGTTTCACCGGTTCGTTTTTTTACGAAAGCAAAGTATGTGTTTTGCGATCATGGTGCATTGATGAATGAATGGGAGAAGAAAGATATCCGCTTTTTCCGTTTCTGGGATTCGTTAATTTCACATTGTACAGTGACATTGACGGAGCAGAACAGACAGGATTATATTAGAAAATTTCATATAAATCCAAAGAAAATCCGAAGTATATATAATTGGATCAAACCAGAAATCCTGACTATGCGAAAGAAATACAAAGCGGATTCGAGAAAAATTATCACAGTTGGAAGATTCAGTGAAGAAAAGGGATATGATCTTCTGGTAGAAGTGGCGAAAAAAGTATTGCCTTCTCATCCTGAGTGGGAATGGCATTTATACGGGACGGGAGATACTTTTGACGAGATACACCAAAAGGTGGTAGAATACGATTTAACGTCTCAATTGATTCAGAAAGGGAATGTAAAAGATGTGTATAAGTTGTATAATGAATATGCATTTTTGGTATTACCATCTTACAGGGAAGGATTGCCGTTAGTATTGCTTGAGGCAAAGGCAAGTGGACTTCCTATGGTGAGTTTTGATGTGACAACAGGGCCAAGAGAAATCGTTGAGGAGGGAAAGGATGGCTATTTAATCCCCCCTTATGATTTGGACAAGATGGCAAATCGTATAGAATTGTTGATGGATAGTGAAGAAGGAAGAATTGCGTTTTCAAATCATACGATATCGGGTGTAAAAAAATTTGAAAAAGAAGAGATTTATCGACAGTGGACGAATCTGATAGATGAACTGACAATGGAAAGGAAGTAATTGGAAAGTAAATGAAAGTATTACAAGTTGGATTATCCTTTAATCCCGGAGGTATTGAAAGTTTTGTGATGACCTATTATAGGGAATTGAGTAAGCAAGGAGTAAGATTTGATTTTATAAGTATGTTTCCACACCTTGCGTATGAAGAAGAAATCAAGTCACTTGGAGGAAAAGTGTTTCATATGTGTGATGCAAGAAAACATCCATTGAAGTTCAGCAGACAAATGAGAAAGATACTTCGAATCGGAAGATATGATGCAGTTCATGTAAATATGCTGTCAGCAGCGAATATAGTACCGCTGATTGTGGCAAGCTATGGAAAGGTTCCAACAGTGATTGCACACTCACATAATTCTTCGACTCCGGGAGTGGTGAGAAATTTGTTGCACAGAATTAACCGACCGTTGATTCCAATGTTTGCTACAAAGTATTTTGCATGCAGTGAATTGGCTGGAGAATGGCTCTTTTCAAAAAAGATCAGAAAGAGTAACAATTATCATCTTATCCACAATGCTCTTGATCTGAAAAAATTTGCTTTCAGTTTGTCAGAACGTGAAGAAATCCGCCGTGAACTGGGAGTAGAAGGAAAATTTGTGCTCGGACATGTGGGACGTTTTGAAGAACAGAAGAATCATAAATTTCTCTTAGAAATCTTTCGTGAGGTTGCATCTGCCTGTGAAGAAGCTATACTTTTGTTAGTTGGAGAAGGGGAACTTCAGGAAATGATCCAAAAGAAAGCTGAGGAATACGGAATAGAAGATAGGATCAGATTTCTAGGGATCAGAAAAGATGTTGCAAAATTATGGAAAGGAATGGACATTTTTGTATTCCCATCTCTTTTTGAGGGACTTCCTATTGTTGCGTTAGAAGCGCAGGCGTCCGGAATCAGAAGTGTAATGGCAGATACAATTACAACAGAAGTGAAGATAGTAAATAAAGTGAAATTTCTGTCACTCCAGGATTCACCAAAGGAATGGAGCCGTGTGATTCTTTCTTATAAAGAAGAAGACAGGAGCGAAGAAGAAAATTCAGGAATCAGGCAGGCATTTGCAAAAGCAGGATATGATATTGAAAGTGCTGCGCACAGACTTTGCTTTCATACTATGAATAAAATGGAGGAGATATCATGCCGACAATCAGTGTGATCGTACCGGTTTATAAAGTTGAACCATATATAAGAAAGTGTGTGGATTCCATTTTGGGACAGACATTTTCTGATATTCAGGTGATTCTGGTAGATGATGGGAGTCCCGACCAGTGTGGAAAAATATGTGATGAATATGCAAAACAGGACAATCGAGTGGAAGTGATACATAAGGAAAATGGTGGACTTAGTGATGCCAGAAATGCTGGAATTCCCTATGCAAAAGGAGAATATATCATTTTTTTAGACAGTGATGACTATATTGAAAATGATATGTTTGAATATATGTATACACGTATCAAAGATAGCGGAGCAGATATGGCAACATGTGGCTTATATGAAGTGTATAAAGACAGAATCGAGACACAAAAGGAAGAGGTGGATTTTGTCTGCACAGGAGAAGAGGCTTTTCGCTGTATCCTCAGGGGGCATACGATCCGTGGAGAAATATGGAATAAGCTGATCCGGAAAAGCTGTATCGAAGATCTTCGTTTTCCGAAGGGAAGATTGTATGAAGATATTTATTATACAGTAGACCTTATGCAGCGAATTAAGAAAGTGGCAGTAGGAACAAAGCCGAAGTATTATTATCTTCATCGGGAAGACAGTATTACCGGAAAGGCATACCGCCCGAAAGTATTTGACATAATAGATGGCTATACAAAGAATTATGAAGTAGTGAAAGAAAAATTTCCATCATTAACACAGGAGGCAGAGTGCCTCTGGATCTGGTCTCGATTTATTGTTCTGGATAAGATGCTGTTACAGGAGGATTATAAGAAGTTAGAAGGATATCAGGATTTAAAACGCTTTATTCGTGGGCATATCCTGACAATCCTGCGAAATCCATATTTTCAGCCAAAAAGAAAGATTTCATCTGTTGTATTGTGCGTAAATACGAGCTTGTACAGGAAGATGGTATTCATGAGTGAGGAAAAGAAAAAGTAGAGGAAAGGAAATCTCATGAGAGGAAAACAGGCATTAAAAAATATGGTGGCAAGTCTGCTTTTACAGGTAATTGTTCTTTTGTCTGGATTGATATTGCCACGTTTTATTCTTGAGGCGTATGGATCGAGTGTGAATGGAATGATCACTTCGGTAAATCAGTTTTTAACATATCTGGGCCTGGCAGAAGCAGGAGTAGGAACGGCAACAGTTGTTGCGCTCTATACACCTCTTGCGTTGAACCAGACGGAAGAAGTGAATTCAATTCTTTCAGCATCAAGAAAATTTTATAACAAATCCGGAATGTTATTTCTGGCATTAACACTGGTACTTGTAGGGGTCTATCCGTTTTTTATTTCAGGACAGCTTGAGAACAGTCTTGTGCGTTGTATGATACTTGTTTTGGCAGGAAGTACTTTAGTGGATTATTTTTTTCTGGGTAAATATAGAGTTTTATTGACTGCAAATCAGGAAGGGTATGTGGTTGCACTGATTCAGGCAGCAGGAACGATTGTTAATATGGTTGTTTCTATTTTTCTGATTTATATTGGTGCAGGTGTTCTTTTTGTAAAGGCAGTTGCAACTGGTGTGTATATGCTTCGTCTTGTATTGGTTAAAATCTATGCGAAACGAAAATACCCGTCATTAAATTTCCATGCAGAACCGAATGAGGGCGCTTTAAAGCAAAAAAACGCGGCACTGCTTCATCAGGTTGTTGGTATTATTGTAAATAATACTGATACGACAGTGCTGACCATTTGTCTGGGAGCAAAGTCTCTTCTTGAAGTCAGTGTGTATGGAATTTATATGATGGTGGTTAATGCAGTGAATCAGCTGATGACCTCTTTTTCGAATGGTCTGACAGCAGGATTTGGAGAAGTGATCGCCAAGAATGAGGAAGAGACATTAAAGAAGAGCTATTCAAGTTATGAGTATATGTATTTTGTAATTATGTTTATTGTGATAGCCTGTATGGGAGTCCTGATTCTGCCTTTTGTCGGGGTATATACCATTAACCTTACAGACGTACAGTATGTACGTCCGGTTCTTGGAATTTTATTTACATTAATTGTTTTTATGCAAAATGTAAGGATTCCAGGATTGACGATTATCTGCGCGGCAGGGCATTATAAAGAAACGAGATATCAGGCGATTTTAGAAGCAGTGATAAATATCACGGTTTCTCTTGGGCTGGTATGGAAGTTCGGCATGGCAGGAGTTCTTCTTGGTACAGTATGTTCTTATGGATATCGTTCTTTTGAAATTGTGTTCTATACAAGTCGACATCTGGTAAAAGGATGTGCAAAAAAATCTATGTTCCGAATTTTTAGAAATGTACTTGTCGTTGCACTTCTTTGTATTGTTGGAATATATGTTATTCCGCAGAATATAGCATCTTTTATCACATGGTTCCTCTATGCGATCGGAATGGTGGCTGTAAGCGTATTTACTATTGTTGGGGTAAATTATGTGGTTGAACCGGATGAGTTCAAAGAACTTGTACTTAGGGTGAAGGGGATTTTAAGAACAAAGTGAAAATGAGATAAATATATTAGTTATAGATATGAATGGAAGGAGTGAAGTGAAAATATGGAAAAAAGTGTTCAATCCACAAAGATAATTAATCGTAATACTTCAATTGAGTTACTTCGAATCATCTCTATGATTATGATCATGTTTCACCATTTTGCTTATCATGGAAATTTTGAATGGAATTTTAATGAGGTTACACTTCCACATCTTTGGTATGATTTTATTCTCATGGGTGGGAAAGTTGGTGTAGATATTTTCGTATTGATTTCTGGATATTTTCTGATTGAAAATACAGAAAAGTTATTTCAGCCTAAAAAACTTTTGAAATTTTGGGGACAGGTTGTTTTTTATTCAATTATGACATATCTTTTATCGGTAATGTTACGATTGAATGCTTTTGAGATAAAGCAATTGATTAAAGTTTGTCTTCCTATCACGTATCCGGGTTGGTGGTTTGCAAGTACATATTTTATGTTATATTTAATACATCCGTTTTTAAATAAACTGTTGCATGGGTTGAGTAAGACAGAATATCAGTACTTGATCTTGATGATGGTTTTGTGCTGGTCAATCATACCTACGGCTACAACTCAGTTATTTGAGAGTAATTCATTATTGTGGTTTGTAACATTATATGGAATTGCAGGATATGTAAATTTGTATGGAGGTAATCAGAAACTTCAATCGAAACATTATTTTTCTCTTTATTTTATGGTGTTAATTATAACATATACAGTAAGTACGACGTTTCTTTTTCTTGGAACAAAAAAAGAAGAGTGGTCAACACATGCAATTGATTTTTTTGAAATAGAGAGACTTCCAATTTTGTTGATGGCGATTACACTTTTTATGGGATTTGTAACATTGAAAATGAACTATCATAAATGGATTAATATGATTGCATCAGCAACATTTGGGGTATACCTAATTCACGACAGTTCTTATATTCGTTATTATTTATGGACGAATATCTTTAAAATCAATCAATATCAGGATAGTACTTTTCTGATATTATATTCAATTTTGGTTGTGTTTATTTTATATGTTTCTTGTACTATGATTGATTTAATTCGAAAAAAATTGGTTGAAAAACCGTATATGCTATTTGTGAACCATTATACATATTATTTTTTGAAATCGTTTAAGATAATCTGCGAAATGTTCAGAAAGTGGATTTTCGGATAGTATATTGGAATAGCTTCAAGGAAAAAAGGAAATCTGTAAATAATGATTCATACAAGATTTCTTTCGCTTCCGGGTGGACAACTCCATTCAAACAGTGTACAATAGGATGGTATATAAGTTTAAGACAACAAAAGAAGGGGTAATTATATGAAAGCAAAGAAATTAGCGGCAGTAGCATTATCACTGTGTCTTACAGTGCCAATGTTCAGCACAATCGTAAGTGCAGCTGATGGTTCTCTGATGTTCTCTGATCCACAGACAAAGGTTGGAGAGGAAGTAAGTGTAGATCTTGTTGTGAGATCCGGTGATTCAGCTGTTGGTGATGCAGATATTACAATGAGTTATGATACTTCTGCACTTCAGTTTGAAAGCGGAGAGGGTGTAACAGCAGACAGTGATGGCAAGCTTACATACTCAGGAAGCGGAGACGGAACAGCGACAGAGCTTCGTACTACAATGAAGTTTAAAGCCTTGAAGATGGGAGACACAACGATCACAGTTGACAGCTCAAAGGCTTATCTGTATTCTGATGAGACGCTGACATTAGATCAGGGATCTTCCGCAATTAAGATTGAACAGGCAGATGATGGTTCAACAGAAGTTGAAGGAACCGGCAATACAGCAAGTACAGCAACAACTGGTACAGCCACAGATATCACAGTAAGTGTGAACGGAACAGATTACAATTTCTCAGAAGGATTTGCAACATCTGCAATCCCGGTAGGATACAGTGAGACTACAAAGACATTCAATGGAGAAGAGCACAAGTTTGTTGCTAATGAGGCTGGTGTTACACTTGGATATTTGGTAGATGCTTCCGGAGAAGGAAAGTTCTTCCTGTACAATGAAGATGATTCAACATTCGTTCCATATACAGAATTGAAGATTTCTGACACAACATCTATTATTCTTTTAACAGATAATGGAGGAGCAAAACTTCCGAATTCTTATCAGGAAGGGGAACTTACAGTAGCAGATCAGACGTATCCATATTGGGCAAACCCGGAGAATGATCGTTATGATCTCCTGTATGCGGTGAATACAAGAACCGGTGAAAAAGGGTTCTATCAGTATGATTCACAGGATGGAACTTATCAGAGTGTAGATGTTCAGACAACAGACAGTACAAAGAAGGAAGCAAAAGGGATTGTTGGAAAACTGGAGTCGCTTGTAAAAGAGCATCCAATTGTTCTTCTGGCTGGAGGAGCACTCATCGTAGTTGTATTACTTGTTCTTATGATTATGTTTGCAGTAAAACTTGTGCATAGAAATCAGGAACTTGATGATTTGTATGACGAGTATGATATTCCTTTTGAAGATGAAGATGAAGAAGATGACGAGCCGGTTGCTGCTAAGAAGTCAGATAGAAAGGCGTTTGGACGTAAAAAAGTAAAAGATGATGATTATGACGATGGTTATGATGATGATTTTAATGATGATTACGATGCCTTTGATGATGAGTATGCTGATTATGATTTTGATGATGATTACGATGATGATTATGACGATGAATATGATGCACCGACAGGAAATACAAGAAATTTAGGAAGATCAGCTAAAAAATCAAAAAAAGGAAGAAAATCAGATGATTATGATGTAGATTTCATTGATCTGTAAGTTTGAGAGTCAGATGAAAGATACTGGTTAGCTGGTTGAAAAAATATAGACAGGATTAGAACGGATTAAGAAGGAAGTTCTGATCCTGTTTTTCTATCATTCTTTTCAATCTTTATTAATTGATTATACACAGATTTATCACAATGCGGAGTTACTATGTAAACATCAAAGAAAAAGAATAAACAAGAGAAGAGGTAATCTTTATGGAGAATCAATATAATTATTATAATTCGGATGGAATGAATGGAAACGGACAGAGTGAAACACCATTTCATGATGACAATGGTGGTCAGAAACATCAAGTACCGCATGGTAAGAAACCACAAAAGAAAATTCCCAAAGCAGTGGCAGTGACAGGATTTGCACTATTGTTTGGAGTTGTTTCCAGTGGTACATTTTTGGCATCAAATGTTGTTGGAAGTAAAGTGCTGGGATTGACCGGTGTGACGAAGACTAATACTACGGCAACCAAATCTTTGAGCAGCAATGCTTCATTATCCAAATCTTCCAGTGTTGTAACTTCAGATGTTTCAAGTATTGTGGGAAATGTAATGCCATCAATCGTATCAATTACAAATATGAGTGTGCAGCAGGTTCAGGATTTCTTTGGTGGTGTGTCACAGCAACAGAGCGAAAGTGCTGGAACAGGAATCATTATTTCCCAGAATGATTCAGAACTTCTGGTTGTTACAAATAATCATGTAGTAGCAGGAAGCGATACATTAACGGTTACTTTTGATGATGGAACAAGTGTTGAGGCGAATATCAAAGGAACAAACTCAGAGTATGATATTGCTGTTGTGGCTGTTCCGCTTGACTCTATTTCAGATGATACGATGAAAGCAATTTCGGTAGCAACACTCGGAGATTCCACGCAGCTAAAGGTTGGAGAACCTGCGATTGCAATCGGTAATGCACTTGGCTATGGACAGTCAGTAACAACTGGTGTAATTAGTGCTTTGAATCGTTCTGTTTCTGAAACAAACGAGCAGACTGGTGAGACAACAGAGAGTGATGCCAAACTGATTCAGACAGATGCAGCCATTAATCCTGGAAACAGTGGTGGAGCACTTGTAAATGCAAGTGGCGAAGTGATTGGAATCAACTCATCCAAGCTGGTTGGTGATTCTGTAGAAGGTGTCGGATATGCAATTCCAATCAGTGATGTATCCGATCTGATCCAGAATCTGATGAATCAGGCAACAAAGACAAAGGTTGCAGAAAAAGATCAGGGCGCAATTGGCATCAAAGGAATGAGCGTACCGACTGAATATTCCAAACAGTTGAATATGCCGGAAGGCGTTTATGTATCAGAAATTACAAAAGGCGGTGGAGCAGAGGCGGCCGGAATGGCAAAAGGAAGTGTTATCACAGCAATTGACGGAACAACCGTATCAAGCATGGATGATCTTCAGGAACAGCTTCAATATTATGCCAAAGGAGATAAGGTGTCACTGACAATTCAGATTCCACAGAGTAATGGAGAATATGAAGAGAAGACAGTGGAAGTTACTTTAGGTGCGAAATAAATACTACTTTTAAGTGAATGTATTATGCTTAGGGATTGTCACGTGGCAATCCCTTTTGCTGTTGTTCACAATTTTTCTTATCTTCCATACAATAACAAAAAAGATATAAGGATTTATTTTATGGCACCATATTGTTCTAATAGGAATACGAACTGTTATTGTCAGAATGGAAATTACAGGCCACAAACAAGGCAAGAAAATGAAAGACAGCTTCATTGCAATATTCCTGTTCCTCCACTTCCGGAGCAGAAGTCGAAAAATTACTGTTGCGATGAGTGTGTTGGTGATTACAGCAAAACGGATGTTTTGCAAGAGTTTCCGGTTGCGATGGCTTATGTCCCATGGCAGCAGTGGAGAAAACTTCACGATCTCGGTTATGGATTTCAGTGTGGAACTATTTTTCAAGAGCTTGAAAAACCATTTCGTGGAAAAGGAGGATGCTGTAAATGAGTTGCAATTGTCATGAAATGAATCGAAGAGAACTTTTTGAATATATAAATCAGATAAGTTTTGCAGTAGATGATGTTAAATTATTTTTAGATACACATCCTGGAAATCAGAAAGCACTTGAATATTTTCAAAAATATAAAGAGAAACGTATTGAAGCACTCAAAGAATATGCAGAGGTATATGGACCTTTAACTGTAGATACAGTCAGCGAAAACAGTGACTGCTGGAATTGGATCAATGAACCATGGCCGTGGCAGGAAGGGGGATGCTGATTTATGTGGAATTATGAAAAAAGACTTCAATATCCTGTGAAGATAACCCAGACGAATCCGAAACTGGCGAAGATCATTATAAGTCAGTTCGGTGGGCCGGATGGCGAATTAGCTGCATCTATGCGTTATCTTTCACAGCGATATACGATGCCATATAAAGAGGTAACAGGAATACTGACTGATATTGGTACAGAAGAATAATCCCGTTTCTTTTGGAAATAACGAAAAAACCCTTTATTTGCGCGGAATTCTGGGCTTTATGGTCAATTCAAAGTTAGGCTCATTCAGATGACCGCGCTTATTTTTTGTTAATTTCTTGTATTCTATAGATTCTATGAGTAATTTCAACAACCGGTTGCGTTCCGGAATAGATAAATCCCAATAACAGGAAAGCAGATCTTCACAAGCCGGCAGGAACTGTTCTATATTGGCTTCTCTTTGGCGTTCCTTGTCAAGTTCGAGTTTCAGCTGGGCAACGTTTGATTCAGCTTCAGAAATTCGGTTTTGTAAACTGTCAGATCGCTCAAGAAAGACTTCTGTCGAGTAGACACCTTGTTCAAGCAGATCATACATGGTTCCCTTTTGCCGTAGAAGTTGATCGAGTGTCTGTTGAGCTGATTCCAAAAGAACTTCTTTTTCCGGAATAAGACTCTTACTTGGCATCTGACCACTCAGACGATATCCTTCAACCCAGTCAGAAAGCGCATTATAAACTTCTCGCTCAACAAGATCCAAAGGGCTGCCAATGGTAGGACAATCATATGTACTGCACAACATCAGATCATAAGGCACACGACTGGCGGTTCCGGAAGGCGGCCGGCGAATCATTTTCTTTTTGCACTCACTACAGACAATGATTCCGGCAAGTGGATTTTTGATAATATTAGAACCGGCAGGTTTTGGGAATCCACAGCCAAGATAACTCTGAGCTTCTGCAAATACATCGTGATCGATCAAGCGCGGATGCCGGCCGGAAACAATGGTATAGTCACTGGTTCTCGGACGCGTGGTTGTGAGAACACCGTTTTCAACTGTCCTGACCACTTTTCGTTCGCCGATCTTAACGCATTGATCATACACAACATTAGAGAGAATTCCACGGACGGTGCTCTCACTCCAAAGTTTGGAATTACGCGGCTTTGTACCGTAACTGTTTAAAGTGCGAGTGATCGACCGGATACCGACACGTTCCGGACCGGTAAACATAGAAAAGATAAGCCGCACAACAGGAGCCTCGTTTTCATCAAAAGCAAGAGTCCATCCTTTCTCTTTTTCAAGTTTCACTCTCCGGAAACCGTATGGCGCGGAGTTGTATGGCCACTTTCCCTCAGAGATAGCGGCATAACGTCCATTCTGCATCCTGCGCTTGATCGTCTTATATTCACGACGACTCATGAATAATCCAAACTCAAAATACTCTTCATCGAATTCATTGGCAGGATCATAGGTTTTGGAAGGCGTGATGATTAGTGTGTTGGAATACTGAAATGCTCTCTGTACAACTCCCTGATCTATTGTATCACCACGAGCAAGACGTTCTACTTCCATAACGAGCACACCGTCCCACAGGTTTTGTTCTACTTCGTGAAGTAACTGCTGCATAACAGGACGCGCAGCTATGGTTTCTCCGGACACAACTTCTCGATAAATATTGCTGATAATAAGGTTATTTTTCTTAGCAAGAGAAAGAAGTGCACGTTCGTGTCTGGCAAGAGTTTCCCCTTCACCATGCTGCTCGGCTTCAAGATCCTTTCTTGATTTCCTCAAATAAATACAATACGACATGATATCACCTCCGTATATATTATGTAAAAAAGTACAAAAATAACAGCCATACACAGAACGTAAGTTCTGATTGTGCGACTGCACCGAAGATGATACAATATTCTTTGGCAAGACAGTATCTCTTCGGAGTTACTAAAGCACATTGGCGTGTGCTTCCCCAGTTGACCGTTCCTGTTGGCGCAGGAGCGGTTTTTATTTAAGATATAAAACCATCATCTTTTATCTGGAATATCTTTTTGTGTAGTGTTATCGTTGTCTTGAAACTTCTGGCCATCAAGAAGAACAGAACTCCGAATATAATAAAGAAAGCACCGATTCCAACAGATGTTGAGAGTCCGGCAAGTCCGAAAGCCAGTAAAACAACTGACATGATCATGGCGATTACACGGCACAATGAGAATGTAGAAATTTTTGTGCGTTTTCCATTTGCTTTTATGATTGCATCTCTGTCCTGATCAAGTACACATCCAGTTTGAACAAGCGAAATGTATTTTTTCTTCTCACTTGATGTCAGCACTTTCTCAAGCTTAGATGGAATCCGTACCTCAGGGATTTCTGCGGCAGATCCACTGAAAGAACTGTTGGAAGATGAACGCGATCCATTTCCACCGATCCCACGATATACATCACCGACTCCCAAGGTTGTCTTGTTATAGACTTTATTGTATGCTGCCTTCTTCGGATCCTTTATCCATCCGACACCTTTCTGTCCGTATCCAGGAGACACGGATTTCTTAACAGCTCTTTTTACTTTTCCAGTTGTCTGAGCCTTAACGCTTTTCTTCAAGCTCGGTGTTCTCATTCCTACTTTCATTGTTATCACCTTTTCCTTCATGTAGGCATTGCAGCGTTTTGCAGATTGCCTGAATATCATCGTCTGACAGTTCGTCAAAATTGTTCAACTGGTTCTGTATCGAACTGATCAGCATATCTTTTACAGTAGATTTTTCAGTATTACTTGTCTTTTGGAAGAAAATTGCTGTGATTGTACTAGTCAGAGAGCCAATCAGACCGATTCCAACAAGCATCAGCACAGTTGCTATGATTCTTCCTGGGATTGTTGTTGGTGAGATATCTCCATATCCAACAGTTGTTGCTGTGACAAAGCTCCACCAAAAGCCATCTGAAAAGCTCATACCTTCCGCAAAATGGATGGATATTCCACCGATTGCAATACAGATCAGCGTTGCTCCGACCATATACTTAAATCCATTCAAGTCAAAGAAGAACTTTATATGTTTGTAGAGCCTTGCAAATCGTGCGGACGCTTTTGCTAGCTTCAAGAGTTTTAGCATCTTGAATACTTTGAATACCCTGAAAACTTTGAACAAAGAGTTGAACGGAATAATTGCAATCAGATCCAGTATGTTATTCCGAAAAAACTCTTTTTTATTTTTAGCAATCAGCAATCGTAACGCATAGTCTGCAATAAATATTGTGTTGATCGCAAAGTCAATGTCGCGCTGAATTGCAGAACATCCAGTTGTCATGTCATAGATTGCAAAGTAGACAGCTACGATTGCAAGTACGCTGAAAAGGAGATCATACAGAACAGAAAGTCGTTCTTTGTGTTTCATAAAACAAATTCTCCTGATTTCATTTAATATAATAAGCACCCCATCTCTATGCAAGAACAAATGTTCGATAAAACCATTGATTTCTAAATACAAATGTCGTATGATGAAATCAAGGAATTTCGAAGAGTGTTCTTGCTGGGAACGGAGGGATCCATAATGAATTATAAAAAACTCATAATAAAAATGCTTGACGAATTGGACGACACACGATTAAAAAATGTATATTTTTTCATTCGCGGAATCTTAGGACTGAAATAAATCAGTCCTTTTTTATTTGTATAGAATCCAAAAAGTCTTCCAATACTTTCCATCCAGTTTCGTCAAGAGCCGCCAATCCGGAAACAAGTCTCTTTTTAAAAGAATCATCTTCCTCAGTCATGAGCTGTCCGACAAACTGTGCGATTTCATCAGAGTAGGACAGTTTCACAAACATATCACCCTCTCCAGTACGGAGCCAATTTTCGTTGACATTATATTTTGTACATATAAGAGAAATAACTGCATCACTTGGAGCATTTTTTCCAACTTCATAAGCACTAATGTTACCTCTTGCGATTCCAATACCATCAGCGAATTCTTGCTGAGTCATATCTAGTTCTTTTCTTATTTTTTTTAGGCGTTTATACATTTTCTCACCTCTTTTCTTGATATTGATTATACAACATGGCAGGAAAAAATGCAATAAAAAATGTTGGTAAATTGCAAAATGTTGGATAATAGCAAAAAAGAGATTGACAAAAGCAATCAACCAACATATAATTGACATATACCAACAAAACAGCAGACACAGAAAGGAGTAAGAAATGTCAGAGAAAGAAAAACAGATTATCAAGACACTTGCCGATAAGTTACCAGCAATGAGCGAAAGAGAAAGAGGATACCTCGAAGGAACGATCGCAACTGCAGCGGCAATGAGCAGTAAGAAAGAGGAACAGGAGAAAAACAATTCAGAGAAAAAGGTTGGATAAGATCAGGGAGGCGAAAACAATGAAGAGAAGTATTAATCACAAGAGATACAGCGGATATCCAGAAGAATTAAGTCTGCTGAAAGGATTTAAGGTTGTTGGAGTCGGATGCGGAGATATCGAAAAAGAGGGTGCAACAAGCATCATGCTGATGAATGACCACAATGTCGCTGTTGACCTGAACATCACGGATGAAGGAACATACATCAGCGAGTTTTACGCACTTACACAGGACTTTATTCCAAGAACCTATGAGGATGATTAGAGAGGAGAAAAAAATAGCAACAAGTACAAACCGTAACACATAAACTTTTCTAGGAGATCAAAAAGACAGAAAGCGGATGCACATACAAATTCGATGATTCTGCTTATCTGGGGAAAAGCGAAAAAGAGCATGAAAAAGTGATCAATGATGTATCAACTATCATAAACGAACATCTGAGATCAAGAAAGGATAAAACCGCTTAGGCGGTGGAAAGAAGGACAAGCATGGAGGATTGTTGCTACTGTCAGCATAGAAACAGTTGTATGGAACGCAGTCGATGTTATCCGTGCACATCATACAAAAAGGAAGAAAGGAGAAAGACCACATATGGATTATCAGATGGACGAAAACACAGGAACTGGGCTGCTGCTCTGGGACATGGGAAGAAGCGGACGAGTACGCCAGGAAGAAGAACAAAGGAGATTACATCATATTAGAATGAGTCTTTGGCGAACAAGATTTATTACAGGGATAGGAATGCTTGTTGGACTCTTCTATGCTTCCGGAGCAGCAATTACATATTCCATATCAGTCAAAGTGCCAGGGTCAACGCTGGAGCGCGTCCTGATCGGACTGGCTGTATCAGCAAGCTTCTACGCGCTGAATTCGATTGCAAGGACGCTGGAAAAACAGATAAAAAAATAACACTTCCGGAGGTAACGGAAGTGTTGAATGCAAGACTTTTGTCTCGCAGATATTAAAGACATTATTATCTTAACATCTATGGGGCAGGAAGTCAAGAAAAACGGGGGTTCTGCCCCATTTTAGTACTCGATTAAGATATTAAAGATAGAGGTACATGATGGCGACAAAGAGAGTAACACACACCTTCCGGAAGGGAGACATCCTGGAGGTGAAGGAATACCATGATGGCAGGTATGGAGCAAGAGGACTGCCAAGAGAAAAGAAGAGAAAGCCGACACCGGAGCAGATGGCAGTAGTGAACGCCATGAATAAGGCGGAGACAGCCAGACATAGATTGTTGGAGTACTTTGGAAAGGGGGACTACTTCCTGACGTTGACGTACAGAGTTGAGGCAAGACCTCCGGACATGGCGAAAGCAAAGAAGGATTTCACGAATCTGATAAGCAAGCTAAGGACAAGATACAAGAAAGAACAGATCGAATTGCGCTGGATCCGGAACATTGAGAAGGGAACCAAGGGAGCATGGCACGTTCACATGGTCATCACCGGATGCCGGGATACGATCCGCTGGGTAGAGGAATGTTGGCCACACGGTGGAATCTATGCAGAACAACTGGAGAAAAGCAAATACTACGAAGAGGATTTCTCACAGCTTGCATCCTACATCACCAAAAATGAGAAGGTGGGAGAAAAGAGGGAGGATGGAAAGAGGGACAAGCCAAGGCTCAGTGAATCCAGTTACAGTACTTCGCGGAACATGCCACTGAAACCACCAAAGAAGAAAAAACTGGCAAGATGGCCGAAAGAAATCAAACAGAAGAATGGATATTACATTGCCAAGAGCTATGAAGGAATCAATCCGGCTACAGGATTCAAATACCGGAGATATACATTGATCAGGCTGAACAGGAGGATTTGAAGAATGAAGACGGTGAAGATCTACATAGAAACCACGATCACAGGACCGGCAGCACCAAAGAGAGGAGGATATGCTGCAGCCTTAACATTTACAAGGAGAAACGGAGATATTGAAGACCGATTCCTGAAAGGAGAAGAGGAAGGAACAACTTATAACCGCAGCGTGCTTCTGGCAATGATCTTGAAGACTGCATTTAATGCCAAAGCACGGTTGGACGACAGGATCACAAAGGCAGCAGGACTGACACCACCGTTGTATATCAGCATTCCGGGAAAGGCACAGATCAAAGAGATTGTGAGAGGGTATTATCTAGGTGAGAAGAAATGAGAGTATACAAAGGGTTCAATAAAAAAATTCAGGCAAAATACGGAAAAGGGACATTCCAGTACGAGAAAGGGAAGACCTACAAAGAAGAGAAAAGCAAAACAAGGTCAACTGGATTCCATGCGGCGGAGTACATCCTGGATTGCCTGCAGTGGTATCCGATCGATGGAAAGAACAAATTCTTCCTGTGCGAAGCTGGCGGAAGTATAGACGAAGAGGATGGATGCTCGATGGTCGTATCTACAGAGCTGACATTATTAAGAGAACTGACACTTATGGAGATTGCAATGGCGGCAATGGAATATATGATCATCCATCCAAAGAGGGCATGGGAGAAAAGAGAAA
>OCHN01001683.1_pt1 | contig 16835 bp, 17 predicted proteins | sample 1538911 | NCBI WGS metagenome assembly OCHN01 (sample SAMN04571736, study PRJEB22368) | human gut metagenome | biome: human gut; material: stool | host: Homo sapiens | place: Luxembourg | collected 2013-01-11 | reverse complement strand
TGGTCTGGCAATTATGGCTTTTGAGCTGAAATGTAATGCAGCAGGTCAGTCTTATCAGGATGCCATCTATCAGTTCCGTACTGACCGAAATCCGAAGACGAGACTCTTCCGCTTCAAAGCCGGAACACTTGTAAACTTTGCTATGGATTTAGAAGAAGTGTATATGACCACTAAACTTGATGGTCAGGCCACATTCTTTTTGCCTTTTAACATGGGAAATGGTCATGGTGTTACTGCAGGAGCTGGGAATCCGGCATTTAAAGATAAATACAGTGTGTCCTATATGTGGGAAGATATTCTTACAAAGGATACGATTCTCGATCTGATCAGCAAGTTTATCTTTGTGGAAGTAAAAGAAAAGGTCGATGAAGAAACCGGAAAAGTAAAGCGTTCGGAAAATCTGATTTTTCCACGTTATCACCAACTGGATGTTATACGTAAGGTACTGGCTGATGTACGTGAGAACAAAACAGCACAGAATTATCTGATTCAGCATAGCGCAGGTTCTGGTAAGACTAATTCAATCGCCTGGTTAGCACATCGTCTAACATCTCTGCATGATGCCAACAACAAGATTATCTTTGACAATGTTGTTATTGTTACAGATCGTGTTGTCGTAGATAGACAGCTTCAGAAAGCTATTATGGGAATGGAGCATAAGGCTGGTCTGATTCGTGTGATGGATGACAAGTGTGTATCTGCTGACCTTGCCATTGCTTTGAACGGCAATACAAAGATCATTGCTACGACGATTCAGAAGTTTCCATATATTGTGGACAGTGTGGCGAATCTTAAGAATAAGCGGTTTGCTGTCATTATTGACGAGGCACATTCTTCAACTGCTGGTAAGGATATGGCCGCAATTACCATGACGTTAGGTTCTGGAGAAGATACAGAATATGATGTGGAAAATTTAATTTACAGTGAAATCAAGCGAAATGGTAAGCAGTCCAATGTGTCCATGTTTGCTTTTACGGCAACACCAAAGCCTACAACCATTCAGCTCTTCGGGCATCAGAATACAAAGGGTCAGAAGGAAGCTTTCCATGTGTATTCTATGAAGCAAGCTATTGAAGAAGGATTCATTCTGGATGTGCTGCAAAACTACACGGAATACTCAACATTTTACCAAATTAATAAAGAAATTGAAGAAGATCCTCGTTGCAAGACCAATGAGGCAAAACGTCAGATTGCTCGTTTTATAGAGCTGCATGATACGAATATCGCGCAGCGCGTAGAAGTAATTGTAGAGCATTTTCGTACTACAGTCATGAAGGAACTGGGCGGGCAGGCGAAGGCAATGGTGATTACTGCTTCTCGTCAGAGTGCTGTAAAGTATCGTCAGGCATTTGAAGATTATATTGCAAAGAAAGGATACGAGGGCATTCATGCATTGGTGGCGTTCTCTGGAAAAGTAAAGCTTCCGGATGATGAGCAGGAGTATACGGAAAGTTCTTTGAATGGATTTCCGGAGGATCGTCTTACAAAGGAATTTGATACGGATAAATATCAGGTTCTTCTGGTAGCAAATAAATATCAGACCGGATTTGACCAGCCGAAGCTTTGTGCTATGTATGTGCTGAAAAAACTAAAGGGTGTCAATGCGGTGCAGACTTTATCTAGATTAAATCGTATCTGTGCACCGTATGACAAAAAAACATTTGTATTGGATTTTGTAAATAGCTATAAAGATATCAAGTCCGCGTTCGCTCCATATTACACAACGACGTTGCTGGCCAATTCAGTAACGCCAAGTGCAGTATATGATCTAGAAGCGAAAATTGATTCTTATGGCATTTTAGACCCAGCTGATATCGAAGCAGCTAACGATATCCTATATGCTGAAAAGGTGAATGGTAAGCAGAAACAGAGACTGACGTTTTTCCTTCAGAAAAGCAAGAAGCTGATTGAACATTATGAATACAATACACAGCGCCAGTGCGTAGCAGATATGAAAAGCTTTGTACGCTTCTATGAATTTCTGTTGCAGGTGTCCAGTTTTGAGGACACGGATTTACATAAGAAATATAACTTTGTATCTTATCTATTAGCTTATATTAATATTAAGCATCCAGGTGGTGGATTCAATCTGGATGGAAAGATTAAAGCAACGAACTTTGTGCAGAAGAAGGGTGAGGAGCATAAATCGGCAGATCTGGTGGCGGCTCCGGTTATGAAGCTTCCGACAGCAGAGCACTTCGGTTTGACGGAAGACAAGGAAAAAAGACTTTCTGAGATTATCGATGAAATTAACAGTCGCACCGGCAAAAAATATGACAACGATGTTGTTGTGAAGGCAATGCTGCAGATCAGGGATATTTTGATGAAGTCAGATAAGCTTAAGACCAGTGCTCGCAACAATACACAGCAGGATTTCGAGTTCACCTATTTTGATGATATCGATGATGCTTTGATCGAAGGATTGTCGCAGAATCAGGATTTCTTCTCTATGCTTCTGTCAAATGATGAAATGAAGCGACAGGTGCTTGGAATATTTTCAGATGAAATATATAAGAGCCTTCGCAACTCAGAAAGATAAGGGGTGATTTTCAATGTTCAATAAAATGCGGCTTAAGGCAGCACTCGTTGAATACAAGAAACGGTTTGTACAGATTCAATGGCCAGATGAAAAATATAAATGGGAAGCTGTGAAATGCTTTCAAGTGAACTGGAATGTAAATGCTGATGACTTTGCGGCGATGCTTACAAAGGCACTGTCGCAGACAAGCAATCTTCTGGCTTCCGTGAATAATTTTCCAGCAAAAATGATTACCAAGTTTGGTGAGGTTGCTCAGGAAGAAGTAAGAGGTATGTTCATTGAGCTGTTTGATGAAGACAAGGATGTATATGAGCGTATTGATGCATTCAAGCAGAAATCAAACAGTCTCCTTGAAAGATACGGCAATGGTGCAGCGCAGCATTATCAATATGAGAATGCGATAAGCACGTATCTGTGGCTGCGCTATCCAGACAAATATTATATTTATAAGCTAATGGAAGTAAAGGCAGTTTCAAATGAATTGGAAAGCAGCTATACATTCAAAAAAGGAGCGTATGCAGATAACATCCGTAATTTCCTTGCTTTTTATAATGAAATTTGTGACGAGCTGAAGCAAGATGATGAACTAAAGAATCTGCTGACTTCGCAGATTACCGGAACGTGCTACCCTGATCCAGAATTAAGGACGCTTACGATGGATGTCGGATTTTTTATCAGCAGATATCTAAATAAGGATGAGACAGATTCGTCATCAGGCGAGTGGTGGCCGACAGATTATACACCAGCATTATCGGCAGATGACTGGGAGGCACTTTTAAATGATGCAGAGATATTTACTGAGAGCAGTCTTGAAATCATGAAGCGTATGCTTGATTATGGTGGGCAAGCCACATGTACGCAGCTTGCCATAAAGTATGGTGAGAGCCAAAACTTCTATAATGGAGGTTCATCAGCTTTAGCAAGAAGAGTTGTTAATAAGACAGGATGTCCAATATTGTTGCGTGACAACGATAATAGCAAATGGTGGCCAGTTCTTTATGTTGGTAAAGCTGCCAAGAAGGATGAAGAAGGAATCTATGTTTGGAAACTTAGAAATGAGCTGGAAGAAGCTCTTGGACGAGTCGATTTGTCAAAAGTCAATTTGTATGCAAATTTGAAGCCTAATTTTTGGAAGATAAGTCATGGTAATGACTGTATTTCAGAAGCAGAAGCCGAAGCATTTGAGAAGAGACAGGTCATTGTTGTTCATAGGGATACAGCTGCAAAGGGTAAGTCAAAAGTGTCGCAGGGTGAAGATTTCATGGCGACAATGAAGAAAGGCGATTTCTTTTATTTGTGTCGTGGCAATAGCATAAGACTTTTGGGACGCATTGACTCGGATGAGGTTAATGAAAATCCTGAGAAACAAGATGGTTGGTGTGAGAGAAGTTATACTGTTATCGCTAAGTCTCGTGATACAAGTGCTTATACTGGAGATAAGAAGTGGTGGACTCCTAATGATAATTCTACTTGTATTATTGTGCCGATAAGTGAAACACAGCTATTTGAAGATTATATTTTGAAACCATATTTTGATATTACAAAAGAAGATCTTTTGAAAAATGATACATCGGGATTGCATTATTGGTTTTTGAATGCAAATCCTAAGATTTGGAGCATGTCAAGCATGCCAATCGGCGAAGTACAGGATTATACACTTTACAACGATAACGGCAATAAGCGAAGGATATTCCAAAATTTTCTTGATGCAAAGGCTGGGGATATGGTAATTGGTTATGAATCAACGCCGGTAAAGCAGATTGTAGCGATTCTTCGTGTCAGTGCAGAACAGGATGGACAGAAAATCTACTTTGAAAAGGTGGAAGGATTGTCTTCACCGATTGATTTTTCAACGTTGAAAGAATGCCCAGAACTTGAGAAAATGGAATATTTCTCTATGACACAAGGCAGCTTGTTTAAGCTTACGCGCGGAGAGTATGACTTCATTATCGATATGATTCGAGAAGAAAATCTAACTCCATCAGATAATGGTAATGCGAAATATACAAAAGCAGATTTCCTGAGAGATGTTTATATGACAGAAGCAAAATATGATCGGTTGAAAGCTGTATTGGAGAAGAAAAAGAATATCATTCTTCAGGGAGCACCTGGTGTTGGAAAGACTTTTGCAGCTAAAAGGTTAGCGTATTCTGTCATGGGAGAAGTTGATGATGACAGAATTGAATTTGTTCAGTTTCATCAAAACTATTCTTATGAAGATTTCATGATGGGATACAAGCCTGTGGGAGAAGGCTTCGAGCTAAAATATGGCATTTTTTATAGATTCTGTCAGAAAGCAGCCAACCATCCGGACAAGGATTATTTTTTCATCATTGACGAAATCAATCGTGGCAATATGAGCAAGATTTTCGGTGAATTGCTGATGCTGATAGAAGCAGATTATCGTGACAAGAAAGCAACACTTGCGTATAATGGGCTGAGTTTTTCAGTTCCAAAGAGAGTACATATCATAGGAATGATGAATACTGCAGACCGAAGTCTGGCTATGATTGATTACGCTTTGAGACGTAGATTTAGTTTCTTTGATATGGAGCCGGGCTTTAATTCAGAGGGATTTATCAATTACCAGAATAGCCTTGCAAATGATACATTCAATACACTTATTGAACGCATTAAGGAACTAAATAGGGAAATTGCAGCGGACAAGTCGCTGGGGAAAGGTTTTTGTATTGGCCACAGTTATTTCTGTAATGCGGATGATTGCATAGAAGAATGGATGAAGGACGTTGTTGATTTTGATATTTTGCCGATGCTCAGTGAATATTGGTTTGACGATAGTTCAAAATTGCAGCGGTGGGAGAACATCTTGCACGGTGTATTTCAATGACAAAGGATAAGAGTATATTAATAAACAACATATACCATATGCTGTCCTATGCCTTCCAAACTTTGAATCAGGGAAATTATGATGATTTAGCAGTGGAATCTTTTGATGAGATGTATGATCTGTTGGCGGCAATTCTCGCAAAAGGTATTGGAATTCAGTTGAAGCAAGGTCTCTATAGAGAATATATAAATCGTCAGGAAGAATTGCCTGTTATGCGTGGGAAAATCAACATGTCAGGAACAATTAAAAATCGTCTGGCGCATAAGCTATTGCTGACATGTGATTTTGATGAGCTGTCTGAGAATAATTTATTGAACCAAATACTCAAGACAACAGTCATGTTGCTGTTGAAAAATGCAAAGGTAAAAGCTGAGTATAAAGATGATTTGAAAAAGAAAATGCTGTTCTTTTCTAATGTGGATATGCTGGAGCCAACCGCCATTCGGTGGTCAGCGATTCGATTTCAACGGAACAATCAGACCTATAGAATGCTGGTCAGCATTTGTCAGTTAATAATCGAGGGTATGCTTATAACGACAGATTCTGGTGGATATAGGCTAGCGTCATTTGTTGATGAGCAGCGTATGTGCAGATTATATGAAAAATTTATCTTGGAGTATTATATTCGACATTATCCTATGCTGTCGGTTAACGCATCACAGATCCCTTGGGATGTAGAGGATGGTTTCAGGACAATGCTGCCTGTCATGCAAAGTGATATTCATTTGCAAAAGGACAATACGGTTCTTATTATTGATGCAAAATATTACAGCCATACAACGCAGTTACAATTTGACAAGCATACTCTGCATTCAAATAATATGTACCAGATATTTACATATGTAAAGAATCGTGATTATGCTTTTAAAGAGCAGGAACATAAGGTATCTGGAATGCTTCTCTATGCAAAGACGGAGGAATTAATTCAACCGGATAATGTATATCAGATGCACGGCAATCAAATTACAGTCAGGACATTAGATCTGAATCTTCCATTTGCTGACATTGCCAAGCAGTTAGATGATATTGCAGAGGCTCATTTTGGAGTTAAGAAGGTATCGTAAAGTTACATAATAAAAGAAAGTACTCAGCAAAAAATATAAAAAAGAAGTGAGGACAGATAGTATTTGCAGAGAATAGCAATATTCTGAGTTCTTTGGATAGTTCCAATCGTAGTAATATTTGAAAGCAAATGGCAACCGGATCAGCGGTTCTATCAGCTGATCTAATGAGTGCATTTCAGCTGATTCCATATCAAAGTGCAGAGGATGCGGTGTTTAAGGCGTTGGGGGTAGAGTAATTGAAGAAAGGTCTAATTGGACTTATGGATTCATAAAAGTAGTTATAAAGTAAACGCTCAATAGTGGTAGCATCATGGCTCCATATTTCTTTATTGATTGCTGGTTGATATTGTATAACTTCCATGTGTACTGTATTTGAATCAGGCATGCCATCTTACTTTCCTCTCAGCATTTGTAAGTGCTCCATGGGTTCTTTCCAGATATAGTTGATTGTAAAGAGCCGTGCCTCACAAAACTTAAAGCGATTTGGTCTTTTTCTGAAAAATTGATAAGTTGGTTACGGAGAAAAAGTAGATCATCGCTAATGTGGAGATTATCCGAAAGAAGGTAGGCAGAGACAAGGAGATCACGGTCACCTTCAGGGGCACAGAGATACAGGCATAAAAGAATAGAGATTTAGCAGGCGCTCAGCAGAAAGTCAGGTGTCTTTTTATGCGTTTGGGGAAAATTCGGTAGAAATAAATTTCAAACAGTGTTATAATAAATGACATTATTAGTATAACTTTAGTTCAATTATTCGATTAAAAACAACTTTGAAGTCGATGTAAAGGTAAAGTGCATAGAGGCAGACATGACACAGGCAAAGCTTGGAGAAACGGTCGGCACAACGGGGCAGTATGTGAATCAACTTATTAAAAAGGGATATTCCATTGTAGATGCTCGAAGCTTTCGGCTATGATATTCAGCTTACCTATGTAAAACGGGATGAGTAATAATATGCAGCATGAATGCAGAATAACAGTTCTGGAAACAAAGGTATTCCCGGAACTGCAGGAAAAATATCTGGCTGATCCAAAGTCGGGACCGTGTCCCTGCTTCAAGGTAGGCGATACATTTTTGCTAAAGAGAACGCCGCAGCAGGACGATTTCTATCATCTGATGAACGGCAAGTTTTGCGGTGAGGCATGGGACGCAGTGAGCCGATATGTCTATACTGCTTTGCAGGGCGGCTCCATCATGCACGGCTGGACAAATGACGAGCGCATGATGATCACCTGCTGTAATGATGGGACAAGACCTGTCATATTCAAAATAGAAAGAATTGACATCCCGGAAAGCGAAGAGGAAAGGCAGTGGCTGGAAAAACAGAATTTCAGGAACACTGCGGAGGATGCTTATACGGGATAAATCAGAATTTATTGAGGTATATATTATGAGAACAATAATTTCAATCATTCTTATGGTAATTTCAGCGTTGGTCGGTTTTTTCTTTGGTGCTGGAATGAACGAAGCAATGGGTGGAGCAATACTACTTTCAATGATTACAGGTTTTGCTTGCACTATTAGTGCTATTGAAAAGAACAAGAAGGAATGACAAACTTGAATTTGACGAGGAGGTGCTTTACGTGAAAAAGAATATATCAAGGATTATTGGTTTGATAATGCTGATTATAGCTATTGTATTTATAATGTTTGCATTGAACCATCCAGAAAAGAGTTTTCCTTGGAACAATACAATTACGTGGTTACTGTATGGTGTATATTTTCTTGTGACAGTAGTGCTGCTTATTGCTCCTAAAATGAAGAAGTGAGAAATTCCAGTTTGGGGTATGTCGGCACTGTTGAAGCTCATTATTGATAAATGTTATTGCAAAGGACTCCATCTAAAAAACAAGAAGGTCGGTGTCATTGTTGTCGGAGCTGCTCGGGTCGGCAGCATCCAATATGAGCTGATCAATAAGCAGTTTCAGTGCATGGCAGATTATTTGTTTTGGGATATGCTGTTTATAAAATCATACTCCGCAAGTGACAGAGCGGATTTGAGTAATAACACAGATGCTATTGCTGAATTGAAAGAACTGGGCAGTAATCTGTGTTGAATAGTATCCAAGCAATTTTAGAAAAGGAATGTGATAGAAAATGAACTTATCAGAAGAACAAAGTAAATTTGTCGAAATTGCGCAAAAAGGCAAGAATATTCTTGTTGATGCATGTATTGGTAGCGGTAAAACCACAGCAATTCAGGCACTTTGTAAAGAACTTCCGCGAGATAAAAAGATATTATATTTGACATATAATAAGTTGCTGAAAATTGATGCAAAATCTAAAATACATGAAAAAAATGTTTTAGTAACAAATTATCATGGATTTGCTTATATGTATTTGATTCGCATGGGAGTTAAAGCTGGAATTTCGGATCTTATTCAAAAGTTTATTGATATAAAACCTAATATTGTACCATACGATGTTTTGATCATTGATGAATATCAGGATATAGAGCTTGAGTTGGCGGAATTATTAAAGATGGTTAAAGCCGCGAATCCTAAGATGCAGATAATTGCCGTTGGTGATATGCAACAAAAAATATATGATAAGACAACACTGAACGTATCAGAATTTATTAATGAGTTTCTGGATGATTATGTCTTATTAGAATTTACTCGATGTTTTCGATTGTCTTCGGAACTAGCGGAACGTTTGGGACGCATTTGGAACAAGCCTATTATTGGTGTAAATAGTGAGTGCCGCGTAGAAAGAATGAACATAGATCAAGTAGTAGAGTTTTTGGCGCAGCAGGAGCCAGAGGATCTTCTTTGTTTGGGATCACGAAATGGGGATTTGTCCAAAACGCTTAACAGATTGGAAGAGGAATATCCTGTGATTTATAACAAAGCTACGGTATATGCAAGTATTTCAGATTCGGATTCTATGGGTTCAACAGAACCGAAAAAAGACTCTGCAATATTTACAACATATGATAGTAGTAAGGGACTAGAAAGAAAGATTGTTGTTATTTTTGATTATACAGAAAGCTACTGGTCCGTAAGAATTAATAAACCTTATCAGTCTTATGAGATTTTGAGAAATATTTTTTGTGTTGCTGCAAGTAGAGGCAAAAATCAAATTATATTTGTTGATAGTGATGAAGCAGAATTATCAGAAAAAACACTATCTACGCCGGTAAATATGAATATGAAATTCGAAAATATGGAGATATCAGATATGTTCGAATTCAAATTCAAAGAAAATGTGGAGCAATGTTTTGAAACAATTAAAACTAAGAAAATTGAGTCTGAAGACAATAGCATTATTCGAATTAAGAATAGTGACGGTTTGATTGATCTTTCGCCATGCATAGGCATTTTTCAGGAAGCGACTTACTTTAATGGATATTCGATAGATGACAGTATTGAATTCCACATGGCAATTGATGAGGATAAGAGGTTTTTATATACAGATGAGGTGAAGAATTCAACTCTTGAAGAAAAGATATTATTTGTCACATCTCTTGAAACAAAGCAGAACCGGTATAGAAACCAAGTGGCAGTTCCTTTTATTAGTGATACTGAGGAAAATGCTATTTGTGAACGATTGGCTACCAGATTGTCTAGGGATGAAGATGTTCAGAGTGGATGCGCACTTTATTTTTCCAATAAAAAAAATGGTGATTTGCTTTTTACAGCATTTGGAATGGCAGATGCTGTAAAGGATGATGTCATCTATGAACTGAAATTTGTTTCTGAACTTACGCACGAGCATTTCCTTCAGTGCGCAAGTTACGTTGTTGCGATGGGAAAGAAGAAAGGAATACTCTGGAATACAAGGGATAACACTTTATATGAGATAACTGTGCCAAACAAAACACTTTTTATGGATGCTGTTACAAATGCGATAACAAAAGGTGCTATCAAGAAATACAATAAACCATCGGATAAGAATATTCAATTGAATGAGCTAGAGATTGAACTTTCTAAAACGGCTAAGAAAGGATGATTAAATGGATTATTTTGCTGTAATTGATACTGAGACAAACTGGAACAATGAAGTAATGTCAATAGGCGTTGTGATAGCGGAGAAGGATACATTCAAAAAAGTCGATGATCTATATTTTATATTTGATCCAGAGTATAAGATTGGCGGTATGTTTTCTATGGTACTTCCGGTAAAAGGACGAACACCTAAAGATCTTTTATTTACACGTAAGATAGCTATGGAAAAATTTAAAGAAGCTTTTGAAAAATATGGCGTAAAAGATTTATTTGCTTATAATGGCGCTTTTGATAAGAATTTGCTGAACGAATTAGCGTCCTATAGATGGTTTGACATTATGAAAATTGCTGCATATAGGCAGTATAACGATAAGATTCCTGCCAGTATAGAATGCTGCAAAACAGGAAAAATGAAGCGCAATTATGGCGTGGAACCTATGATGCAGTTGCTATCTGGCAATTGTAGATATACGGAAGTACATAACGCTTTATATGACGCAGCTGATGAACTTGAGATTATGCGGTTACTTGGAAAAACATTTGAAGAGTATATCGTTGCGAAAATTTGATTGATATTAAAATCTGGTATTTCAAAGCTTATCACATCAACAGTGGGCAACACTGAAATTTCAGGAAAGGAGATTGCGTATGATGACAGCAAATCCGATTTTACTTCAGAAAAAATATGCTCGCGTCATTGAGTGCTTTGCCAAACAGCAGGGACTTTCATTGGATGAGGCATTGGGTTTATTTTACCATTCTGAAGTCTATCAGTTAATGCGTGACGGTGTTTCCAATATGCACTGCATGAGTGATGCGTATCTAGCAGAGGAACTAGAACAGGAATATCAGACGAAAAAGTAATTTTATAAACTAAAAAGATATGAAGATATATGACAAATAAGTTGATTTTTATTGTAAGCGGGGAAAGGATATTATAAGATGAATGATATAACGAAATCAGATTGGAAATTGTTTCAGGAACGCGTTCCAGAATGGCAGGAACACTATATGGAACGGCTTATAAAAGAGTATGTGGAGTTATTGACTTCTCCGGGAAAAGCATCAGATCATTTTTTGAAGTATATTAGCTGCATGGTAAACCACACCAGAGATAGCTAGAAAATTTGAGATGAAGCAGAAAGATGTGGGTTAAAGGATGAATTTGGAGCAGTATGAGAGGTATTATGAAAAGTTTATCCATATGAAAGGGGAAAGTCTGCTTCCCAAAGGAAATGCAAACAAAAAATATGAAGACAATACGAGTAGTAGCAGCCGTCATTCGCCAGAATGGAAAGATATTTGCCACGCAGCGCGGTTACGGTGAATGGAAAGATGGATGGGAATTCCCTGGTGGAAAGATAGAAACCGGGGAAACACCCGAGGCAGCATTAAAAAGAGAAATACAGGAAGAACTCGATACTGAGATATCGGTGAGGGAACGCATTGATACGATTGAATACGATTATCCGAATTTCCATTTGTCAATGGATTGCTTTTGGTGTGAAATCGTAAGCGGCAAACTTGAGCTAAAAGAACACGAAGCGGCAAGGTGGCTGACGAAGGAATCTCTTGATAGTGTGGATTGGCTTCCAGCGGATAAAGCATTGATAGAGAAAATCAGGTTGATGCTTTGATAAGAGTCTGTATAGTAGCTGTTTCATAATAGCTATAATAGCAAATAATGAGAGAGGACATATAGTAGTATATATGGAAAGAGAAAAAAATAGATGTCGCGCGTGGTATGAGGGCGATCCGATATTGGAGGAATATCACGACAATGAATGGTGCAAAGTGAATCATGATGACAACTTTCAGTTTGAGATGCTTTGTCTTGAAGGAGCAAGTGTAGGTTTATCGTGGAAAACAATTTTGCATAAGAGAGCAAATTATCGTGATGCATTCCATGATTTTCAAATCGATGCATGCAGTGAAATGACAGATGAGGAACTTGAGAATCTTATGCTGAATCCAGGAATCATACGCAATCGCAGTAAGATATTCAGTGTGCGCAAGAATGCACAGGCAGTAAAAAAAATTCAAGCTCAATACGGATCATTTGACGCGTACTTGTGGCATTTTACTGGGAATAATGTCATAGATGGTCATTGGAAGATGGTAGAGCAGATACCGACAGTTTCAGATGTGTCTCGTAAGATGGCTCTTGACATGAAGAAAAAAGGAATTGCTTTTGTAGGCCCTGTGATTACCTATTCATTCTTACAATCCATAGGGATGGTAAATGATCATCTGGAAGGTTGCAAATACAGAGATCGTTGATTCTTCATTCAGCATGTGCCTTTATTATTACATTTTCAATGGTAAAAGAAGTACTTCAATCAGGTGGATATCTTCTGGTGGATGAGATCGAAAATCATTTCAATAAAGAAATAGTGACAACTTTGGTTCGTTTCTTTATGGACAGCCGCTTTAACAAAAATGGGGGGACCTTGATTTTTACAACACATTATCCTGAGTTGTTAGATGAGTATGATCGAAATGACGGAATATACATTGTAAGGAATCGTAATGGAATTACAGTAGAAAACTTAAGTTATATTTTGATTCGTAATGATATTAAAAGAAGTGACGCTTATCAAAGTGGTTTCCTTGAGGGAACAACGCCTACTTATGAGGCATATATACGTTTGAAAAAAAGCTTGGCTAATTGTAAAATTTATTTTGAATAGATGATAAAAACGAAATGAACACGGAGGAAAATGTAAGATGACAAAAGATACAATAGAAAGAATTCGAAAGTTCACTGAAGATCGTGAGTGGGATCAATTCCATTCGCCAGCGAATTTAGCGAAATCAATTGTAATTGAAGCTGCAGAGTTATTGGAGTGTTTTCAATGGTCCGATGAAGAATATGATTTGCAGCACGTTAAAGAGGAGCTTGCAGACGTAATGGTCTATTGCCAAAATTTGTTGGATAAGCTTGGCTTGGATGCAGATGAGATTATTAATATGAAAATGACTCAAAATGAAGTAAAGTATCCGGTCGATAAAGCAAAGGGAAAAAGTGACAAATATGATCAATTATGAAATATATGATCAATTATGAAATTCGTGCAGAGGCTTGATGCATTTGCAGGAACTTGCACGAATTGATCTGGTAACTTTGGATACGAAGGCAAAAAGGCATATTCAGAAAGAAGATAGCAAGTAACGAAGGAGGATAAAATGTTTAACAAGGTTCGACTGAAATAGGTCGTTGCCGAATACAAGAAGTGTTTACGGATAGTAGTCTTGCGATTATGAAGCGAATGCTTGATTATGGTGGACAGGTCACCTGTACTCAACTGGCAATGAAATATGGTGAGGATAAGAACTTTTATAATTCTGGTTCATCATCATTGGCTAGAAGAATGGCATTTTTTATCAGTTTTGTAAAAAGGCGGCAAGTTGGATCTGAATTTGCCATTTACAGAAATTGCGAAGCAGTTAGATGAGATTGTTGAGGCGCATTTTGGTATATCAAGAGAAGAATGAAAGGAAAAATGAAATGAATAAAAAATGTCCACATTGTGGCAGTTCAAAAACTGCACCTATTTTATACGGATATCCTATATTAAATGAAGAAACAAAGCAAGCTCTTGATGAAAAGAAACTTTATCTGGGAGGCTGTTGTGTATGTGGGATAGAACCCGAGTTTCATTGCTTTGATTGTAAAAAAGATTTTGGAACACCACCTGTTTTTGTTTGTAAAAACGAAACGGAAAAGTACCGCGATATAATTGTATCAATCAGTTTCTATGACGGCGGTTATTTTGAAGGTTATCCAGAGGTATTTATGGAAAAAAGAATAGACTCCATCATGGTAAGCGTTTATGCTGGACATCGTAAAGAACCTGTTTTTCAACGTACGATGTCGGAAAATGAATGGTTCATGATAATTGACCAGTTATATGAAACGTTATATATTCATGAATGGGAAGAAAAATATAATAATCCAGATATTCTTGATGGTGAACAATGGGGAGTATGGATAAAGCTAACAGAGAATCGTGAAAAAAGATATTGTGGCAATAATGCGTATCCTGCATTATGGATGGAATTAAAGGAATTATTTCGAACATATTTCAATGAAGCCAGTGTCAGATTATGTGCCACTATAATTTCAGAATAGAAGTAATCAGAAACGTGAAAAAAAGAAAACGCTTTTTTCGTATTTTCTGGCGGCTATGATAGAAACAAGTTTTACACAAATTTGACAAAAAGAGTGTAGTGAATTTGACAAAATCCTGATAAACTCCGAGATAATGATAAAAAAGGAGACAGGAATGAAGCAAATGAAAAATAGAAAAGTAATGTTAGGTATCATAGTTTTGACAGCAATCTGTGGCTGCCGTTCAGTTGGAACACATGAAAGCATATTAAAAGAGCAGATATCTGGTCTTGATAAATTAGGAAATGTAATGGTAATTACAAGAGAGGATGGATCAGGTACACGAAACACGTTTTCGCAGCTTACAGGCTTTGATGAAAAAAATAAAGAAACTGGTGCATCAGATTTAACAAGAACAGATGCTGAAACTGCAGACTCGGCAAGCTTGGTACTTGAGACGATTGCACAAGAGAAAAATGCAATTGGATATGTTTCAATGGGTGCACTTGATGATGCACAGGGAGTAAAAGTATTGCAGATAGATGGCAAGACATTGAATGCCGAAACCGTACAAAAAGGAACCTATCCGCTGTCACGTTCTTTTTACATTGCTTATTATGAAAATGATAATGAGCTTGAACAGGAATTTCTAAGGTTTATTAGAGGAAAGGGACAGGAAACTGTAGAAAAACAGTATGTGGCAGTTGGAAAGGCAAGCACATTTGTTTCATTGAGACCAAAGGGAACAATAATGGTAGATGGTTCGACTTCAATAGCACCGCTTATGGAGGTAATAGCAGAAGAATATATGCAGCAGAATCCAGAAGCAGAGATTGTAATTGAGGAATCTGATTCTTCAAAGGGAATTGATTCTGTAATAAAACGTAACGCAGAAATTGCAATGTCATCGAGAGAATTGAAGGATTATGAAAAAGAACTCCTTGACTATGAAACAATAGCAAAAGAAGGCATTGCGGTAGTTGTTAATGAAGAAAATCCATTAGAGACAATTACGCTTGAACAACTTAGAAAAATCTATATTGGTGAAATTGATAGTTGGAAGCAATTAAATGAATAAAAAATAATACCATAGCCATTAGGATCAGGGAAAACGATTTTTTATCTGGTTCTAGTGGCTATTTTTTTATTGCAGCCTCTTCTTCAAAAACGAAAAACAAAACGAAATTTAAATTGATTAAATTCATTGCATAGGATATAATTATAGCAGAATATTTGTTTGGAGGTTAGCAATGAAAAATGAGAACGATAAGTGGATTATGGACGGTATAGATTGGAATAATCCAGAATGCATCCATACCGTTGATGAAGCAATTGCGTATATAAACAAAGTAGGATTTTTACCATTATTTAAGAATGAAATTCCGGGCCTTTCGTTGGAAGAACGAACTGCTTCAGAATATTGGTGGTCAAAGAATCCAGAAGTCGATCCTTGGGAGTGGAGAGCGATTATTGCCCGTAGTGGAAATGTTGCTTATGGAAAATTTTTTGATAAGAAAGCTGGATTTATTTCTAAAGAATGGTTGCCATGTTTTGTGAATTATCGAAGAGATGGGTATGATTTCGATGCCCTTTGGGACGATGAAAAAGCTTCCAGACGTCAAAAGAAAATAATGGATTTGTTTGCACAAGAGAATGCAAATGCAGAATATTATTCGTCAGAAGTGAAACAAAAGGCTGGATTTGGCAAAGATGGTGAAAAGGGCTTTGAGGGTACAATCACAGACTTACAGATGCAGATGTATTTGTGCGTTCGAGATTTTCGCCAGCGTAAAAATAAAAAAGGTGAGAAATATGGTTGGGCGATTGCAGTCTATTCGACTTTGGAGCATGTATTTGGATATGAGTATGTGACATCTGCTTATAGTGAAGACCCAGTTGAATCAGGAAAAAGAGTTGTTAATCGAATCATGGAGCTGTACCCAAGTGTACCAGTTGATCAGCTAAGCAAACTGTTAGGTCGGAAAAGTTAATGTGAAAGCAGAGAAAAGAAAGAGGAGAAGAAATATGGGAAGAATATTTTATCTGGATGCTGTGAATGGAAATGATGAAAACAGTGGAATTACACCGGATGCAGCGCTGAAAAGTCTTGAAGCTGCGAATCAGATTTTATTTGGGGCTGGAGATAAGTTGCTTTTAAAATGTGGTTGTGAGTGGAAAGGAATGCTTTGCCCACACGGGGATGGAGATCGTTTTCAATTTGCACAGATTGGAACATATGGGGATGGAGAAGCACCGTTAATTGATGGAAACGGTGCATATGCAGCGATATTACTGGATGGAGTGAGCTATTGGAAAGTAAAGGGAC
>OCHN01001642.1_pt1 | contig 17215 bp, 13 predicted proteins | sample 1538911 | NCBI WGS metagenome assembly OCHN01 (sample SAMN04571736, study PRJEB22368) | human gut metagenome | biome: human gut; material: stool | host: Homo sapiens | place: Luxembourg | collected 2013-01-11 | reverse complement strand
AGGTAATGTTGAGAGCAGATATCTCTTTCTTTAACTCATCATCTCTTTTGTCATCGTAGTAGTTGAAACCGGAATCTCCGAGAATAATAAGCACATCCTTTCGGCGCGTATTCATTTCGCGGCAAAACTCCTTGACACGATCAAAATGACGGTGCTTGTCCCCCGTAATGAAGAATTTTGCGGGAGATCCGTCGTCGTAATACGAAATAACGGTATCCTTTTTATATGCCTGTTTGATCGTGAGGACAAATAGGAAAAGCAGTTCTCCAACAACACCGCCCATCAAGGCGAACAGGATAATGTTTTGAACGGTAATAGCGGAGAGCATAAGGGATAAGCCGGCTCCTACGGGAATACCCGAAAGATATTTCAGGTAACTTTTCCAAGTAAGGTTGTCCATATCCTTAAGCAGGATATGGATCGACCACATACAAATTGCGTTTAACAGAACGCATACAGTGATTAAAATGAAATGTAACATAACAAATTCCTTTCTTTTTTAGTTTTAGATTTAATCTTTCTTTTTTGATTGAACGTACAGTTGATTGACGTAAACACTGGCACCTGCAGATAGGATACCCTGCGTTACGGAAATGAACAAGGCATAGGCAACGTCCTTTAACGTGGAAATGTCGCTTGTTGCGATCACCCAAGCGGCAGACAGAACAATAGCGATTCCTCCCAAAACGAGTGGGATAAGTGTATTGGATAACTTGCTTTTCTTAAGTCCGATACCGACAACGTACAGTACCGGAATCAGTATGAGAAGCTCCGGCTTGATAAATTCTTTCAGTTCCATACCGTCACTTCTCATGCAAGAACCATTCCGATAACCGCAGAGATCAATCCACCCGCCAACGCCGCAATGATCGCCGTAACGATCTGCTGCATTCGTAATCGAGGCTGACTCTCGATCGCATCGATCTTCTGTTCGTGTCGTGCCAGATGTTCATTTGTGTGTTTTAGTTCGGTGGCAAGAGTAACGAGCGTTTCATTCATCGTGCGGATCTCGGTTTGAACGGCTTTCAAATCAGAAATATCTCGTTCAATGGCTTTGATTCGCTGCTCGTGTCTTTCCAAGACAATCTGTGCATCTTCCATGAGATTTCTCCTTTCTTTTGTTTTTAGCCCGGCTGTACTTGTATTATAAGGTTTAACGTGGACAGGTACTGTCGGCGTTAAAAACTTTATGCAGCTTTTGTATATGCTTTAATGATCTGAGCGAGAAGGACCTTTTCTTTCTCGGATAACTGATCTTTCACCAATTCTTGAACCTTTGATAGTAATGTAAGCTCCTCGTCGTGCATATAAGCACGGTCAAAGCTGTAATCTCCAATCACGAATACACCTCCGTCATATTTGCCGCAACGAACGTCAAGCGGTACGTGGAACGTGGCTTCAATCTCCAATATGTCACGTTGGATGGTTCTGACGGAAACACCGAACATCTCTGCAAGCTGAGGCATCGTTGCCCGTCTGTACTTGCAGAGATATTTTAATATTTCCAGTCTTCTCTCGGCTGTTCCCATCAGACTCCTCCTTTCCGCAAAATAAAAAAGCATGACAAATAGCTTGTATCGCTACTTGTCATGCTCGTATATTTTACATCGTGCTATGTACGAAGTTTAGATTTTATTGCTTGTTGTTTTCGAAGACGCCATATGTTGAATTACAACCAAGTCGGTGGTTACGTTTACCGCCAACGTGCTTTTGCAGCATTGGCATTTGATGATAACGTCAGCTTGGGTTTCGTTGCTTGAGGATAGCTTGGCAAGTGAAAGAGTCTTAGCGGAATCGCAGGCTCTCTTACTGCAAACAGGGCATTGATATTTTGTCATATATCTCCTTTTCCTTAACTAATATCTTTGATTACCTTTAATGCAACTCCTTGAATCGTTAATGTTTTAGGATATATGTCCCGATTCTTGGGTTTATATCGTTTATTTTCCGCGTGAAGTCTGGGGCAACCGTTTTCCCAAAACAGTCTTTTCAATGTGTTGCCTTCTTCTGTCAGTGCAACCACCACCTTACCGTCTTCTGCCGTGCAGGTCTTTTTAACCAGAATGAGATCGTCCTTCTCAATTCCGATATCGATCATTGAATCACCGTATGCGCGAAGCAAGAAGCATTCACCGTCTATCCATTCTTCGGGGATAGCCAGATAGCCGCTGACGTGTTCCTCCTGTTCCTCGGGAGAACCGCACACGATCTGTCCGATGATCGGGATCCGTTTGAACCCGCATCTCATTTTACGCTGAAGCTCGGTTTCCAGGGTGTTTTTGCCGGAGTAGGAAACAAGTCCTCGTTTTTCCAACTCAAGAATATATCTGTATGCGGTGGAACGCGACATACTCATATATTCCATAATTTCAGAAAGGCTTGGAGAAGCGCCGTTGTTATCTCTTGCATACTGATTAACATAAGCGGCAAGTCTTTCTACTTTTTCTTGATTCATTGTTCTCATCTGAGGTCTCCTTTAATGAATTGTGGAACTTGTTGTTTTATTATAGCACATTAAAATGATCCTGTCAAGAGGAAAATGAAACTAATTGTTTTATTTACAAATTGTTTTTAAATGGTGGTGGGAAATAAAAACTCTGCGTTAAGCTATGTATTAAGCAAAACATAACTTAACGCAGAGAACTTATTTAATTGATCAAATGAAGCGATGATGCGATAAACATGATCAATATAAATGTTTTTAGTGTCGTAAATAGTAGAATACAGAAGTACATACGATGTCCGTCATGTAAATGTTCTTCGTATGTTCTCGGAGAGTATGTGTCTCGATTCCATTTTGAAAAGTATTTGCCAATAATATTGAGAAACAATGGAGCAATGAAATGGGTAACAATACCTAACAGTGTAAGACAGGAAAATGAAATAAGCAAGAGGAGGGATAATTCAGAGATATCTGTGAGTAACAACCACATCCAGCAGGCTATGTTTATGCACACATTAGTAAGAATTTTGTATCCATATTTGAAGGGGAATTTCATAACAAAATATGCACTTATTCCTGAAAAAACAAGCAGTAGTATAATTATCCAAACCATAAATAGCTCCTCCTTATGCATTCAAACTTTTTACAGCGTATTTAACCCAGTTGCCAAGTGAAATTTTAATGTTTTTAACGGACGCCTTAAACTTTGCAGTGATTCTTGCCACTCTACGAGAGTCAAAAAACTTGCTAAGGAGATAGCTTATTAGCCATCCTGCAATAAGTCCGATTAAGAATCCCATGTATGGAATAAATCTTGCTATCCATTCAAAGAGTTTTCCAGCACCAATTTCGATCAGGGAAATAAAAGTTTCAATTCCAAGTTCGATAAGAGAAGTTGCCAGGTTGCGACCAGTACTATACGAAGCTGCAAATCCAATTACCAATGTAAGGAATGTAATTCCATAGCCGATCCAACCAAGACGCTTGCTGAGTTTTCCGGTTTCTTTTTGAAGGGATTTAATATTTGATAGCTGTCTTCTCTGCTTTTTTGTCAAAAGCTTCACGGAGTTTTCCAGAGCTTTGCGTTCCTTATTATAGGAATTTCCAATCATATCGATTATTTTTGCAAGGATATCAATACTGGCGTTGAGCACACTTAACAAAGTATCTATTCCGCCGAAACCTACTTCATCAGAGAGGTTTACGCAATCATTTTTACAATACACAAAGATATTGGTTTCGATGATACGTTCGTTGGTTCCTAACCATTCAATACTATCAGCGTTAATGAATCGACCTAAATCGGGATTATAATAACGACTCAGGAGATAGTAAAGCCCGGTTTCTTCATCGTAGAAATATCCGTGATAACGGAAGGGGTTGATGGTTGCGATCTTGCAATTGGAAGAATCAAATTTAACTTCAGGCACGCCCCACGCATCATAAGAGTATCTCGCAACAGTTTGAGCATCCTTATCAACGATAGCGATTACGTCGCCCTGAAGATTCTTGATGAAGTAATAGGGAATGTTGTTATGGATAATACCACAAACGCCGTCCTCGTTGTCGTAGAGAGGAATTAGAGTGTTGCCATCCCAAGTCTCACGGAGGATCTTGGTACTGTCGAGCGTGTAAGTGTGGAGAACACCGTTTATCTTCTTGCTCGTTCTAATACCGTTTGCATTGTAGGTATATTCGATGTTATCAAACTTCTTGAGCTGACGTCCCTTTTCCCAGGTCAGAGTGTGACCAAGGTACTTAACAGGGTTTCCCTGCGTATCGTATTCAATGGTCTTGCCATCAAAGCCGGTGAGAAGATCCTCCCAAGTTGCATCACCATAGGTGTACGCCTTGCCGTTCTTCTTGGTGATGTTACCGTAGTTATCATACTCCATAGAGTTGACAACTTCACCGTTTACGATTTCTGTAAGAAGCTGACCGAGAGCATCGTAGGTATATTCGGTTGTGCCGTCAATACTGTCGGTTACTTTGGTGATTCTTTCTTCTGCGTCATACTCATAAGAAAGTGTTCTTCCGTCCGAGAGAATGATCTGGCTGACAAGCTGAGTAGTGGCAGAGGACTTAACCTTTGCCTTTTCCTTATGCGCGGCAGTTACCTTACCAGCGTGGTAAACGAACTGTCTGGAAACAAAGTCGGTTCCGAGCTGGAGCTCGTCGAACACCTTACGACCGAAAGAGTCGGTCTTGGAGTGGCTGGTTACTGTTCTGCCACCTGCAGAGAACTTCACAATGATCTTGTCATCATTGGTCTCGTAGTAGATGGTCTGAGCAGATCCGCTTGCGGGAGCGATCACCTTCTTGGTCATCTTACCTTCGGTATCGTAATAATACTTGACGGTATTGACAATCACCTTGGAGGTTACAATCTCGCCATTCAGTTCGATATCTGCCTCGGTTGCACGGACGATTCTGCCTTCCTCGTACTCATAATTATACTCTTTTTTGCTCGTAAGGTCAATAGAACGGACGATGTTTCCGTCACTGTCGTAGACATATTTATAGTGAGCGATAGGAGTGGCCGTCGAATCGGCTGCCTGCGCCTCGGTTTCAAACCACTTTTCAGCGACCATCTGACCGATGGAGTTGTAAACCGCTTTCATCGTGTGACCGTTTGCGTAGGTCATCTGCTTAAGTCTACCGTTGCCGTTCTTGTAGGTGTACTGAATCAGCTTTTCGCTCTTGCCTTCGATGCCGATGGATTCCAGGTTATGGAAGGCATTGTAGGCAAGCGCATACTTCATGCCGTCGCCACGGACGATCTCGGTCATAAAAACTCCGCACCTCGTAATGAAGTGCGGAGAACAAAACTCAATTTGTTTTTGTAACAATTACAGGAGATGCGGGTGTTGTGTAGAATACCGTGCCTACAGGAGCAACAAGCTCAATCGAGGCTTCATCCACTACAGTTGCATATGATTGTAAAATCAACTTTTCAGAAGATCCGCTGATATCATAGATTTCAACATAGGGAACTTTTTCGTGTAAATACATTCGTACCGGAACGACAGAACCGTTAGTGTTCCATTCACCTATCATTGTAGAACCATCGATCCATAGATTTGCGAGTTCACAAGAAAACTTACAACCGGCGCGATTAGATGTGTAATTAGTATACGTATCCGGTACAAAATCCATATCACTCAATACAGTGTCAAACGGAATGATATTATCGTCAGGGATGCTCGTTTTTGTCATCACAACAGTATGTTCGGGGTCAATAAACATTTCGTTAGTATAAATCTTGTCAGGAGATATCGTAGCGACAGTTCCGTTGTCTGAAAACTCGCAACTTCCACTGAAAACCATTTTTCCATTGTAGAATGAAGCTAATCCATCATTTCGCTCAACCATAGACTCATAGTAGGATTGCTGAGTCGCAACATAGATCATCAGTGCACCGCCGCCTTGTACTTCGGGAACATAGTCAAAATCAAATAGTTGTTTTTCTCCTTTGTTCAACCAGACACCATATTGCTCATTAATGAAATAGATAGCAGAATGATCATTTCCTAAATATATTTCTATTGCATTGAATCTGTTGCTCGAGGTATCTTTGTAGAAATTAAGCACCATGTCATCATATTTTTTACAACTTGTTAAAGATAAACTTAAAACTATACATACTGTAAGAAATATAACTGTCCCAAATCTTCGCTTTGAATATTTCATATTGGCCTCCTATGCATGTAATAGATTCGTTGTGAGTAATGAAAAGTGTAACTTTATTATGTTTATTGCTGGAAATTGGAGTTAACCGATTTTATACGCACAAATCAAGCCACCGGTTCGGTCAGTTCTATAAGAAATAACCGAAGCAAAATTGTTGTATCTGTATAGATTTCCATTATTTGCCGATGCACTATAATTATATGCTGCATTGTATGGTATCAACTGTCCATTGCGTTCTTCAATCGCGTAGAAATGAGCACCTTTAGTAATGTTGGTAATATCGTTCCATTGACAAACGATATATTTTCCATTCTGTATTTTTGCATTTTCTAATTCTGACAAATCAGTATAGAGAGTGTATGGTACCATAATATTATCGTAGAACGATTTGATAGCGTAAGGATTGAGACCAAAGACACCATTTAAAACAAATCCATCGTTTTGCTCAAACCAATATATAATACTTCTCATATCCATGTGTTCGTTTAAGAGAACGCCGATGTTATATACTGCAACAAGACCGCAACCAACATCCGCCAAATCTCTATTGTTACAGCATTTAAGCAAAATAGCTTCATCATTGACATTTGGATATGTCGATGGCGACTTTTCATAATCAGGCATATAACCTTGATTAAAGATCAAGCCTTTAGATTGCGCCCATGTTTTCTGCATACATATAGATGTATTATGTTTTAAGTTTTTATTAGATTGCTCGATAGAAGTTGTGGTTATGGTTAATTTTTCTTGATTAACAATCAATTTGGATATTGTATTCATCAGCCATGTGTTACTCTTCTTCCATGCGCCAACAAGAACCGTTTGCCAGACCCACTTTTTACAGAAGGTTTCCCAAACCCAGTCCTTGCAGAAGGTCTCCCAAACCCAGTCTTTACAGAAAGTTTCCCAGACCCAATCCTTACAGAATGTTTCCCAAACTCCTCCGACGACCCATTTCTTCCAGACTGTTTCACTGAAGAAATTGCCGACCGCAGGGAGCGCCTTTTTAGTGGTCCAGTTCCAAGCCTCGACTACTGCTTCCTTGGCTTTTGTTGCTACGTTCTTAACACCCTTGGTAATGTCGTTGATCTTGTTCTTTGTCCAGTCAACAGCATCCTTCGCTGCGCCGCTTACCGTAGTCACCAAGCTCTTGGTTGCATTTGTAACGGTGGTCGCTACTTTCTTCGCAGTGTTAACAACAGCATTTTTTACAGTGGTCGTTACATTTTTAGCGGTCGAGACAACTTTCTGTGCCGTGTTCGAAACCGCTTTGGCAATTTTCTTGGCGGCATTCTTAACATCGTTGAAACGATCACTGATCCAAGAGTGTCCATTAACATCGGAGCGGTTAACCGGATTGTTATCACAGTAAGAGAAGAGGTTAAATCCAATGGAGGTATCGGTTGTTCCCAGATATTTGATATCATCAGAGTTCAGGAATCTACCTGTTGCAGGATCGTAGTAACGGGTCTGCAGGTAGTAATATCCGGTTTCGATATCACAGTAGTATCCGCGATATCTAAAGGGGTTGATAGATGCAATTTCGCTTTCGCCCGATGCAAAGATACAAGCACCCCAAGCATCATAAGCATAACGTGCTACTGTATTTCCGGCTTTATCTACGATTGCGATAATATCATCCTGAAGGTTTCTATGGAAATAGTAGGGAACATTGTTGTAAACAATACCACAAACAATATCTTCGTTGTCGTAAAGCGGAATCAAGACATTGTTATTCCATTTTTCACAAACGATTTTTGTTCCTTCAAGGAAGAAACTGTGGAGAACGCCGTTAACGTTTTTTGATACACGTACACCGTTGGCATTGTAGGTATATACGTTATTGTCAATACGCTTAAGCTGACGTCCTTTTTCCCAAGTCAGAGTGTGACCGAGATAAGATGTCGGGTTGCCCTGCGCATCATATTCTATTGCCTGACCATTGTAAGAGGTAAGAATGTCTTTCCAAGTATCATTGCCATATGTGTAACTGATCTTGGTTGCTTCTACGATATCGCCGGACTCATCAACTACTCCTTTTTCAAGGATGTTGCCGTAGGCATCATAAATAAACTTAGTGGTTACGCCATTGATTGTTTCGGACTTGAGCAGATTGAGAGCATTATAGGTGTAATCAACAACTCCGGAGATACTGTCATCAATGTGAATGATGCGATCTTCGGCATCATACTTGTACGAAATCGTTCTTTCATCGGAGAAGACGATCTGGCTTACCAACTGAGTGGTAGCGGTTGATTTGAGCTTTTCGGATGTCTGATGCTGACTTGTTACTGCTCCCGCAAGGTAATTAAACTGTCTTGAAACAAAGGTTGTTCCTGTTTCAAGTTCATCAAACACCTTTCTTAAGAACTTGTCAGTCTTAGAGTGCGAAGTAACCGTAGATGAACCAATCTTAAACCTAACGACTTCATCTTCCGTTTCATTGATTTCATAGGAATAAGAGGATATGACGCCGTTTTTATCTTCAGAATTCTTTGAAATGAGATTTCCGTCAGCATCATATTTGTACTTAATCGTAGAGACGATAACCTTAGAGATTACGATCTCGCCATTCAGCTCGATATCTGCCTCAGTAGCGCGGACAATTCTGCCTTCCTCGTATTCATAATTATACTCTTTTTTGCTCGTAATGTCAATAGAACGGACGATGTTACCGTCGCCATCATAGACATATTTGTAGTGAGCAATGGGAGTTGCGGTCGAATCAGCAGCCTTTGCCTCGGTCTCAAACCACTTTTCGGCGACCATCTGACCGATGGAGTTGTAAACAGCCTTCATCGTATGACCGTTTGCGTAGGTCATCTGCTTAAGACGTCCGTTGCCGTTCTTATAAGCATACTTGATGAGCTTTTCAGCCTTTCCTTCGATACCGATGGACTGAAGGTTATGGAACTCATTGTATGCAAGAGCATACTTCATACCGTCGCCTCGAACGATTTCAGTCATGTTGTCAAAGGTGTCGTAAGCGTAGGAGACATGCGCAAGCTCGGTGCCATTAGTATCCTTGCTGGTTACCTTGGTGGTTCTGCCGGAGTCGTCATACTCGTAGGCAGTCTTGTTGCCAAGGCGGTCGGTTACTTCCTCGTTACGGGAGGTGTCGCCGTCAACCGTGTAGGAGGTCTTGCGACCGCGAGCATCGGTTTCCTCAACGAGGTTGTTACCCGCATCGTCACCTGCCATACAGTCATCGTCGGCATTGAACTTGAAGGAGCGATAGATCGTACCAAAATCGCCGTCAGTGAACGTAGTCTCTGTGAGAGCGTTACCGAACTTATCCTTTGCCTCGTTGAAGGTAGGAGTGGTATCGGCTGCTTCCGCTACCGCATCATCCGAGGTTCCCGTGCTTTCCACAACGAAATCCGAAGCGGAGAGATAGGTCTCAAGGCTGTTGCGAATGAGCTGAACGTCGTCGAAGTAAACGGTGCCGCTGTTGTAGCCGTAGTCACAGTATACGCGGATGTACTGAATGGTTCTGTACTTGCTCTTAGAGAACTGAACAGAAGCAAACTGCCATTCCTCGGTGCAGGGAGAGAAGTCGGCGGTAAATTCCTCGGTGCCGTATTCGCGATAGGCGGTATCGTAGTACTTGATCACCGCACGGAGTCTGAAACGAGGTGTATTTGCCACGTCCTCTCTGTCGTGGTCCGGAAGTCCGTAGCCCTTTGCCCAACCGGAGAGCGTGAAGGTCTCGCGAGTGGAACGTGTGGTACGAACGGCAGGGGTCTGGTATGCGTATCTATCGGAGGAAACTGCGCCGTTCATACAGAGCGACTTGCTCATATTGAAGCAGGTTCCTGTGGTAGAATATACACCGCCCGAGCAAGTCCAACCCGAAGTGCCGCGCTCAAAGTTGCCGTTTTCAAGCATATTGTAGGCGTTGGTGTAAGGATTGTTTTCAAGCTGCGCCGCGTCTGCGTAGATCGTACCCTTACCGTTTACAATAATCTGTACCTGAACGCTCTGTGCGGCATCAAGCCCAAAGGGAACGATAAGACGGGTATATTCGCTGTCATACTTTGTGAGATGCTCACTGACACCGAGAATATTGCCCTTGGTATCGGTTACACGGATGAATGCGCCTGCATCGGTTCCACTAAATGCGGAAAGCACGCGGAGATATGCGGAGAAGGTGTACTGACCCTTGGGAAGAGTATTCGTCACCTGATATACGCCGTTTTCGGTGCAAACTGCATACGGAGAACCTTCTTGCCAAACTTGGCATAGGTCTCATAAGCGTAGTTGCTGATGTAAAGATCGCCGCAGTTGCCGGGCATTTCAGACCAGGCGGAAAGTGACTCAAAGTTATGACCGATCAGAAGGTTGTTGATATTGCTTACAATACCTGCGCCGCCGTCACCGGAGTGAGGATTGATACCGCTTTCCTCGCCATTGCCGCCAACCTTGCCGGTGTCGGTAGAGTAAACGTATTCGCTGACTACGTTTCCGTCATCGTCAAAGGTGTATGTAGTTGTGATTACGTTATTGGCGGTCTCGCCCTCGTCCGCATCTTTCTGCTCAGTAGTGGTCACGAGAGTTCTCGCGGAAGCCACGGAGTAGGAGTAGGTGGACTTTGCGCCAATGGTGCCGTCAGCGCCGTATTCGGTCACGCTGTAAAGGCGGTTGCCGCTGAAGGAGTAGGTTACCTTGTAAACCTGTTTGTCGGACGCATCCTTAAGCGTTACGCTTGTGGGCTTATTCGAGGAGTAAGCGATTACCGCCTTCTTGCCTTCGGGATAAGAAACACCGGTAAGCAGATTACCCGAATAGGTATAGTTGACGGTAGTGAGATCGGGAGCGACGATAGAGGTCAACTGACCGTTTGTGTTGTAAGCAAAGCCGAACTCACGGCCTGCACCGTCGGTTACGGAGGAAATGCGGTTCGAGGTATAGGTGATATCCATATGGTTGCCCGCTGCATCGGTGATCTTAATGAGCCTGCCGGATGCGTCAAACTGATAGGTATCCTCACCCTGCTTCAGCGTAAGCTTTACGGGATCGTAGAGCATATCGCCGCCGTTTACGTCCTCATAGAGGTTGTAGCACTGAGAATTGCTGTCGCAGCATACCTGCGTTTCGCTCTTCTTGAAGAAGGTTTCCTCGCCGTTTTCGCCTACGTAGACATAGCCGGAGAAAGACGTGCCTTCGTGAGTAAAGTTAGATGCAACCATACTCTGCATAACGTTGAGCTTAAAGCCGTAGCCAAGCTTCATTGCAGAGAATGCTGCGCTTGCGAGCTCGATTGCACTGTTGTTCGTGTAGGTGTATCCTGCAAGTGCACTGTTGAAGAGATGCTTGATTGTTACAGGCATTCTGTTACCGGCCCAAGCAAAGTCCTCAGACTCGAACATAAGGTTGCCGCACTGGAGATCCACGGAGCCCTGACCGAATCTGCCAAGCTCGTGAGTATGAGTACGGTAAGAGGTGTTTACACCGTAGCTCGACTCGTAGGTGATTACGATCTTAGGCGCATAGTCACCGCCGTAGGAGCTGCCGTAAAGGGTAATGTTGTTCTGAGAGGTGATCGACTCGTCGAGCATCTTGAGAACAAGCTGAGGATAATAGCTTTCGTTCTTATTGATCTTGTCCACGAGAGTGGTGATATCAAAGGTGTAGCTGATAACCTCGCCGTCCTCGCAGTGTCCCATTCTCATTCTCGCATAGTCGATAAGGTTAGAATCGTCGATAGGTGTGCAAGCACCGGTGCAGATCTCATCGGTTACCTGATACAGACCGAACAGAGGATAGGTTCCATACTCGGATACCGAGGAGGACTGGAATACCTGAAGCTCTGCCTTCTTGATTCTCGGATTGCGGGGAAGAGTAGGCATTGCGAAGCTCATATACATACGGTTTGCATTGAAGCAGGTCGTGCAGGAGTCGATGCTGTCGGCGGATGCTGCAACGATTACGTTGTAGGTACCGGTATTGCTGCTCCAAGCCTTGACCTTGAGATAATAGGTTGCGCCGTATGTAAGCGTTGCGGTAATGCTGAAGTTCAGACCGTTACAGTCGTCGTTGCTGGCAACGAGATTGCCGTTGCTGTCATACAGATAACCCATCGTATCAAGCGAGCCCTGCGTATAGATTGTGTACTGACCTGCGCTGCCGTTCGAATGTGCGGTTGCGGAGTTGGCAACAAACTTGTACCAAACTTCGTCGCCGGAACAGCCGATAGAGCCGTTCTTCCAGCTGTTGAGTTCGATGGAGATTGCGGTCTTCATACTGTTTGCGGTGCTTCCGTTACAATCGGAATCACACGCGGGACTTACCGTATAGGTCGTATCGGTTGCAACCGTACCGATCGTGTGCAGGGAAGCATTGAAGAGAGAGCCGTTGTCCCAGCTGTACGTGCTCATGCTAGCAGTGCCGGAGAGTTTGATCTGCGGGTCAATGGCAACGGGAAATGCACGCTTAGGCGAGTTCATCCAATCGGCATCTGCGGTAACGGTAAGAAGCACTGTTCCGTTATCGCTCGTTTTAACCTCAAAGTTAACGGCAGTGGAAGTAACACCGTTTGCATCGGTCATAAAGGGGGCGGGGATGAAGAATACTTCGTCGCCGGTTTCGTTGCTGACAAAAGCAATTCGCTTGGCACGCTCATCAAACTGAGCGGTTACGTTATCGCATCTGAGAGCAAAGGAATAACGGTAAATAGCGGCAGGCTTCTTGACAACGATATTTTCCTTTACGCCGCTTCCTTCAACGGAATACTCGTAATCCGTGTCGGGAGTAACGTCGGCAAAGGTGAGGATGTCCGCTGCACGGATACCTTTCTTGGGATTCTTGTGAAGATGGGGCTTCACACCTTTGTTTTTGTTTTTCTTGTTCTTTCTTGCAGAGACCGTTACCTTGTGCATACCCTGCTCAATGGAGAAGAGATCGTCGTTATCCTCTTCACGGCTGAATTTTGCAACGAAGTGGTTCTTACCGCAAGTAAAGTGTCTACCGTCTTCGTCCTCGAAAAGAGTGCTTTCAACATCCTCAAAGGTGCGTGTTTCGTCATCAAACACGTGAATTGCAGAGGGCGAGAAAACGGCCTGTTCGGTTCCGTCATTCATACGGAACACCTTGACGTTGTTTCCTCTCTCTTCGGGAATCTCTTCGATTCTCTTAAGCTTTTTGAGCTTGTCCGATGTATCCTCAATAGGATTCGATGCCTCAAGCTCAATTTCGGACGTGTCGGAGAGAACGACATTATCCGATTCTTTTGTGTCTTCGGGTGCAAGATAAAGCTCTTCTACACCCATGTCTTCGTTTTTCATGATAATAAATCCTTTCTTTTGAAATTTTGTTGTATTTTGCAGCTGCAAGTGTATTATAGAGGTTAACCCTGACAACGAGTGTCATGGTTAATTATCTTTTTTAAAAAATTTAGATTGGTTCATAATCGCAATTGCCGTTTTCGGCGTTGCACATATACCCGTTTCGATGCTGACACGTCATACACATGCTGTCATAGTAGAGCTCATCGTACATATATTCGTCATAGAACTCATGGGGATTATCGTGATCCCGTGTTGCATCAGACGCAGGATGAATATCATGTTCAACAGTAGCAATGTTGGGAGTTGAACTAATGCTCGGATTTTGGTTTTCGTCCATATTGACTATCCTCCTTTATGTTTTGGCTTGAATAAATGAAAGCTTAACGCTTTATTTCAAAATGACATCCGAAATGGATCATATCGCAAATACTGTTATTCCAGTGCTTGCATCCATCGCAGAGTGCAAGTGGAGCACCGAATGTTCTGGTTATCTCATCATCAACTATTTCAATTGGATGGGAATTTACGATGCTCATTATATATTCGAGTATTTTATCCTCATTTTGACGTAAGGATTTTATCTCCTGGATATAAGCAGTGATTGCTGCTCTTTTGCTTTCCATATGTACCTCCTAACGATAATTGATTTCAAGAATTTGAGGAAAGAAGTAGTTGTCTCCGGTGGCAACTACTGAAAAACCTGAATTTTTCTTTTTTGCTTTCAAGATAAACCCTTCGCCTCTTTGAAGTCTTCCTTGTTTATCTGTCAACACAGGCATTAAATTCAAATCGATATAACGATCTGTAATCTGAGATTCGTTAAAGGAAGATGCCTCCGCAATCTTGTTGTCCCACGTAGATCCAAAGCTACAAAAGCGTGCGGCAACCTTGGAAGCGGTCAATTCAACGGCACCCGTGTTAAGCTTTGGAAGGTGAAGAATAGCACGCAGTATCTTTTTGTCATTCAGTTCTGACATCTTTGTAAAATCGGGTCTGGAGTATAACCATTGCTCTCCAAATTCCTTTGTACTTCCGATAAAACCGATACTTCCGAAAGCGTTATTGACCTTTGCGTTTTTGCTTTCTACCGTTGTGTCCTGAAAAAGCTTAGGCTCGTACAGATTGGCTTCTATCAAAACGGATTTACCGAGCGAGGAGCAGGGAACTACGGAAAGAGTGTATTTGCGGTCGGTTATCTTTTGGTATGAGATTTTTGCGGGAGAAATGATGTTTCCATTAGCATCAGAAGTTCCAATGCAAGAAAAAGCCACAAAGGGACGGAATCGCTCGCTCATCAGCGCAAAGCATTTATCGTTTGCTCTTGCCTCCAAAAAAGGTTTGCTGATTTCAATCGAAAACGTGCATCCGTTTCCATCGCTGCACAAGTTGCGAATAGCAATTCCGTTTGTGGTAGGATAAAAGCGTTTGTTCGCGCATACGATCTCGGTTCCCGATACGTGAGAGATGTGTTCGGATAGAGAAATGACACAAGAGCCCTCCGGATTCTCCATTCGAATATTGCTTCCGACGGTGATATTCGAGTTGCTTCCGGTCGTATAAGCAACTCCACCTTTTGAGTGGAATTTCATATCAACGGCTTTTCTCGTTCGGCTATTGTAAATTGGCGAAGTAAAGTAATATGCGGTTTTGGTTCCGTTCGGTTCGGTTGCAACAAGACGGTAACGATTACTGTTTTTGTAGTCGATTACCAGAGGTGCACCTTTTCTTAAAGTGGAGATTTCTCCAAGAATAGAATTCATTTTGTTCTCCTTTCATAGTGTTTGTTTTGTTTGTTTTCTGTTAATAGTGCTCGTAATAGCAAGAACCGGATGGGGACTGACACGAGTAACCGTCGAAGTTTCCACAAGACAGACACACACTTTCACCGGGCATCATTGAGTCGAAGTAGTCGTGCATATAATCGTCGGGATCCGAATAATCGAATATGCTGTTATTGTTCCGTGAAGCATCAACAGCGGTTGATTGCGCGTCGGGTCTTGTATTACTCATTCTCTCGAAAAATCTACTCGACTTGCTTGGAACATCGGTTGCTTCCTTAAGGCTTTCTTTATAAACAAGAAAGCACTTGCGGCGTGTGAGCATATCTTTGAAAATCTTCAAGATTGCCTGCGCATCTTTTTCGTGATCCGGAGTATACTCGATTTCAAGCTCAAAGTCTTTGTGACCAAGATACTCGTTCTTATCGAGCACGACTTCGCAGTCGGCGTCCTTGAACACGATACAGCGTTTGGTAACAAGTTCCCCCTGAAGCTTCAATCCCATATCGGTAAATGCGTTGCTTTCAAGTCCATTGCGGATCTCCATTTCGGTTTCCGTACTTTGATCACCGCCCGATGCGTGCTTTTTCATCGTTGCCTTATACTTTCCGTCCTTTAAACGGATACGACAGGTCGTGTTTTGCCGGTGCATCGAGAAGTCGTCGGTGTCAAAGTAGTAATTGACCTGTGTGGTGACGGGCTTTTGGATCAAAGGACTCTCATAGCCCAAGTGTTCCATCAGATAGTCATACTCATCTTCTGTGAGCAGTAGTTTCTTTTCAAGCTCAGTCATAATGTTTTCCTCCTGACAATTTTTCCGGAGCCGTTTTTGGGAAGCTCGTCCACCAGCTCAATAATAGACGGTACTTGGAAAGAGGGAAGAGACTTCATACAAAGCTGCTTGACCTCTTCCGTCGAAGCAAACTCTCCGACAAGCTTCATACCGATCTGTGTACCGAATGAATTGTGAAATCCGTAAACGAGGACTTCCTTGACACGGGAATCCTGTTTGATAACGCCCTCAATTTCAGCAGGGTATACGTTCATACCCGATTTGATGATCAAGTCGTCGTTTCGTCCCTTGATTTTAAGGAACCCTGCATCGTTGATTACCGCAATATCTCCCGTACAAAGCCAGCCGTCTTTGAGTACCTTTGCCGTCTTTTCGGGTTCGCGATAGTATCCGAGCATTACGTTGTCACCCTTTACGTAAAGAATGCCTTCCTCATTTGTGCGGCAGAGATTGCCTTGCTCGATCATAATCTTGATTGATACCGACTTCAAGGGTATTCCCACACAATCGGGATAATCGTGAAAATGTTCAGGCGGCAAATAGCTGACACGCGGGCAAGCCTCGGTAAGACCATAGATGTGATAGATCCTACAAGCAGGAAAAGTAGCGCGGATCTTTCTGCCGAGTTCGGTGCCCATACATTCACCGCTGATGCAGATATGGTGAAGTGTTTCGGTTGCGTTGCTTCTGTTGAATCTCGCCATAATGGAGAGAAGTGTCGGTGTTCCGCAGAAAGCGGTGATACCGTACTTCTTGATCAGCTCAAGCATCTTAGTAGGATTGAACTGTTCGGAGTAGAATCGAATATTTGCGCCTCTTACGATTGCAGTCAAAAACTCTCCGGTGAGGACAGCACAGTGATAGAGCGGTCGGGCGATCAGAATGGTGTCACTATCATCCATAGTGAAATAATCGGCGATATCCGAAACGTTCGTCAAGATGTTTTTTTCCGCTCGTTGCGATGAACATCTTGTCCGGGAAGTTCCGGAGGTACACATAATCAAGGCGGGATGCTCTTCGGGAGCAATGTATTGGCAGTCCTTGAGCTTATACACCGTGAGCTCGCCGTTGGTGTCCATAATAATGGCATCGGGGCTGATGGTGTCGAGGATCTTATTGCAGTGAGCCTCACCGTACCTCATAGAAAGCGGAACGGCGGTTACACCTGCCGCAAAGCAAGCAAGAAGAGACATTGCGGCAGCCATTTCGGAAGAGCAGAGAATGG
>OCHN01001629.1_pt1 | contig 17287 bp, 14 predicted proteins | sample 1538911 | NCBI WGS metagenome assembly OCHN01 (sample SAMN04571736, study PRJEB22368) | human gut metagenome | biome: human gut; material: stool | host: Homo sapiens | place: Luxembourg | collected 2013-01-11 | reverse complement strand
TCTGGACGAGCTGGAAGAACTTGCTACCATGGTTCAGAGCATGGCTCTGTGCGGTCTCGGCAAGAGTGCCCCGCTTCCTGTTATCAGTACACTGAAACGCTTCCGTGATGAATATGAGGAGCATATCCGCGACAAGAAATGCCGTGCAAAAGTCTGTACAGCACTTCGTAAATTCCACATTAATCCGGAATTCTGTATCGGCTGCGGCAAATGTGCAAAGAACTGCCCGGCAGGTGCGATCAGCGGAAAGATCAAATCCCCATATCACATCAACAATGACGTATGTATCAAGTGCGGTTCCTGTAAGGACAACTGTAACTTTGATGCGGTTTATGTGGAAGCATAGGAAGGAGGCTGACTTATGGGTACAATGACAATTGACGGTAGAAAAGTTGAATTTACCGATGAAAGAAATGTCCTGACCGTTATCCGTAACGCAGGCATCGATATTCCGACACTGTGCTATCATTCGGAGCTCTCTACATTTGGAGCATGCCGTTTATGTACAGTAGAGGACGACAGAGGCAAAACCTTTGCTTCCTGTTCAGAAGTACCGCGCGATGGTATGGTCATCCATACCAACACCAACAAATTAAGAAACTATCGTAAACTGATCGTGGAACTGCTCCTTGCAGCACATTGCCGTGACTGTACGACCTGTATCAAGAGCGGTGAGTGCGTTCTCCAGGAACTGGCGCATCGTCTCGGTGTAAGAACCGTCCGTTTCCAGAACACCAGAGAGCAGCATGAACTGGATTTCAGTTCTCCATCTATCGTTCGCGATCCGAATAAATGTATCCTCTGCGGAAACTGTGTACGTGCCTGCGAGGAAATCCAGGGAATCGGCGCACTCGGATTTGCATTCCGTGGAACAGAAGCCATGGTTATGCCGGCGTTCAACAAGAAGATTGCCGAGACACAGTGCGTAAACTGCGGACAGTGCCGCGCATTCTGTCCGACAGGAGCTATTTCCATTCATACCAACACAGACAAAGTCTTTAAGGCACTCGCAGATCCGGATATCCGTGTAGTTGCACAGATCGCACCTGCAGTACGTGTTGCAGTAGGTGATCATTACGGACTCCAGAAGGGCCGCAGTGTAATGGGCAAGATTGTCAATGCACTTCACCGTATGGGCTTTGACGAAGTTTATGACACTACTTTCAGTGCTGACCTTACTATCATGGAAGAAAGCGCAGAATTCCTTAACCGTATCGAGAAAGGTGAGAAACTTCCGCTTCTGACATCTTGCTGTCCGGCATGGGTTAAATTTATCACAGATCAGTACAAGGATTACATCCCGAATATTTCTACCTGCAGGTCCCCACAGGGAATGCTTTCCGCAGTTATCAAGGAATACTTCCGTGATCCGGAACATGCCCAGGGCAAGAAGACCGTTATGGTTTCCATCATGCCATGTACTGCTAAGAAAGCAGAGGCAGTTCGTCCGAACAGCTACACACATGGTGAGAAAGATACCGATATTGTTATTACAACCACAGAGCTTCTCCGCATGATCGACAACTTTGGCCTTGATTTTGCAGGACTTGAGCCAGAAGCATGTGATATGCCATTTGGATTCGGTTCCGGCGGTGGTGTTATCTTTGGTGTTACCGGTGGTGTTACAGAGGCAGTCCTCCGCCGTCTGACTCCGGATCACAGTAAAGAAACAATGCGAGAGATCGCTGAATGTGGTGTTCGTGGAGATGAGGGAATCAAGGAATTCTCCATCCCATACAAAGGAATGGAAGTCAAGATCTGCGTAGCCAGCGGACTTGCCAATGCAAGGATCGTTATGGACCGTGTAAAGAACGGCGAAGCAGAATACCATCTGATCGAAGTTATGGCATGCCGTCGTGGCTGTATCATGGGTGGCGGTCAGCCGACCAGATCCGGTGACAGGACCAAGGCAGCCAGAGCAAGAGGTCTGTACAATGCAGACAACACCACGATCATCAAGAAATCTGACGAGAACCCGATGGTACTCGAACTTTACCAGGGACTTCTCAAGGGCAAAGAGCACGAACTGCTCCATAACGAATTCTATTAATTCCGCGCGTATAACTTCCGAGGGGGAAGTTAGAAGAAAAAGATAAATAAAATCCATGCTTAGATTTTTTGCCATAGGAAATCTGACATAAAAGATAACCAGACTCCATGAAGAGAGATACTTCGACAGGGGTCTGGTTGTTTTGTTGTTAAGAACTGCTTGTTTTTTTACAGATACTTGCAGATTTACACGAGATAGTCTAAAATAAAATCAAAAGTGCCAGAGACAGCAGAGAATCTGACATCCTGCGTCACTCACATTTCGCAGGATGATACAGCCCCCATGTTGTTGTCGGCACAAAAACGAAAGATAGGAGTAAATGCAAATGCGTGAAATTAAAGCATCAGCTATCACAGACACCATCGAGCGTCTCTGCATCGAGGCAAATCAGGTCCTACCATCTGATATTAAGGCCGCTATCCAGGCCTGTCGTTCCTGTGAGGACGGACAGATTGCCTGCGGTGTCCTCGACAACATCATCGAGAACTATCAGATCGCAGAGAATGAACAGGTTCCGATTTGTCAGGACACCGGTATGGCATGTGTTTTTCTGGAAATCGGCCAGGACGTACATATCGCAGATGGAGATCTGACAGAAGCAGTCAATGAAGGTGTCCGCAGAGGCTACACAAATGGCTACCTCCGCAAATCCGTTGTCAAAGACCCTGTCCGCAGAGGAAACACAGGTGACAACACACCGGCAATGCTCTACACCGAGATCGTTCCGGGCGAGCACATCCGCATCACCGTCGGACCAAAAGGCTTCGGAAGTGAAAACATGAGCGCGATCCGCATGTTCAAGCCATCCGCAGGCATCGAAGGAATCAAAGACTTCATTCTGGAGACTGTAGAGACAGCAGGTCCGAACCCGTGCCCACCGATGGTAGTCGGTGTCGGAATCGGAGGAACTTTTGACAAGGCAGCCCTTCTTGCAAAGAAAGCCCTCATGCGTCCGGTAGACACCCAGAATCCGGATCCATATTATGCTGACCTGGAGAAAGAAATGCTGGAAAAGATCAACCAGCTCGGAATCGGACCGCAGGGATTCGGCGGAAGGACCACAGCCATCGGCCTGAACATCGAGACCATGCCAACCCATATCGCCGGCATGCCATGTGCGATCAACATCAGCTGCCACGTAACACGCCACAAAACGGAGGTGCTTTAATATGGAACGTCACATCACACTGCCATTAACAGAAGAACTGGCAAGAACTCTTCACGCAGGCGACACCGTCTACCTGACCGGAACCATCTACACCTCCCGCGATGCCGGACACAAGAGAATGTGCGAAGCACTTGCACGCGGCGAGGAACTCCCTTTTGACCCGAAAGATGCAACCATCTACTATGTAGGCCCGACCCCTGCAAAGCCAGGTCAGGTCATCGGTTCCGCAGGCCCGACCACCAGCGGAAGAATGGATGCCTACGCACCGACCATGATGTCCGTAGGCGCACGTGGAATGATCGGCAAGGGCGCCCGCCTTCCGGAAGTCGTAGAAGCCATGAAGAAATACAGCGGCGTTTACTTCGGAGCGATCGGCGGAGCCGGAGCCCTTCTCGCCAAATGCATCAAGAGTGCAGAACTGGTTGCCTACGAAGATCTCCAGTCCGAAGCACTCCGCAGACTTTATGTAGAAGAAATGCCCCTCGTCGTGATCATCGACAGCGAAGGCAACAACCTCTACGAAGAAGGCAGAGCAGAATACCTCAAAAACCGTAAATAAAATAGTTTCCTCCTGCATATATTGTAACGATACATGGGACTGTTACAATATATGCAGGGGGATTTTTTATGGAAAATTTTCAGATTTACCGGGATATTCAGGCGCGGACCGGTGGTGATATATACATAGGCGTTGTCGGACCTGTACGGACAGGAAAATCAACGTTCATCCGAAGATTTATGGAACTTGTGGCACTTCCCGCCATGGAACCGGGGCAGCAGGCCGAAGTCCGCGACCAGCTTCCCTTGAGCGGTTCAGGGAAACTCATTACTACCGTAGAGCCTAAATTTATCCCAAAAGAAGCGATTCCCGTGACACTCGGCGAAGACCAGAAAGTTCAGATCAAACTGATCGACTGTGTCGGTTTTCTTGTCAAAGACGCCTCCGGCCACATCGAAGACGGAAGAGAGCGGATGGTCAAAACTCCATGGTTCGAAAAAGCCATCCCCTTCCACGAAGCCGCCCAGGTTGGCACCCGCAAAGTTATCCAGGAACACGCAACGATCGGCCTCGTAGTCACCACCGACGGCAGTTTCGGTGAGCTTCCGAGAGAAAATTTCATCGAAGCCGAAGAACTCACGGTCAAAGAATTAAAAAAACAGGGCAAACCATTTCTGATCCTTGTCAACTCCCAGACACCATATAAAGAAGAAACCCAGAAACTCTGTCGGGAGCTGCGGGACAAATACGGCGTGACCACGATCTCCGCCAACTGTGAACAGCTCCGCAAAGAAGACATCATAAAGATCCTGGAAAATGTCCTCTACGAATTCCCGGTCAGTGAGATCCAGTTCTACATTCCGAAATGGGTCGAAATGCTTTCACCACAGCACGAACTGAAAGCCCAGATCCTCACACAGATCCGCGAATACATGCAGAATCTGACGCACATCCGCGACATCACCAAGGACTCCGTTCAGCTCACAGGACCCTATATTCAGGAGACACTTCTCGATCAGGTCGATCTTTCCACCGGGATCGTCCGCATCCGTATCCAGGTCAAAGACGAATTTTATTACAAGATCTTAAGCGAAATGAGCGGCATCACTATGGAAAGCGAATACGACCTGATCCACACCATGAAAGAACTGGCAGCCCTCGAAGCCGTCCGCTCGACCGGCTACGGCGTCGTCGTCCCGGAACTCTCCGAGATCCAGATCGAAGACCCGACCGTCATCCGCCAGGGTAACAAATTCGGCGTAAAGATCCGCTCCAAGAGCCCGTCCATCCACATGATCAAGGCAAACATCGAAACCGAGATCGCCCCGATCGTAGGCACCGAGCAGCAGGCCAACGACCTCATCCAGTACATCGGCGAGAGCAGCCAGCGCGGCGAAAGCATCTGGGAAACCAACATCTTCGGCAAATCCATCGAACAGCTCGTCCAGGACGGCATCCGCACCAAAATCTCCGCCATCGGCGAAGAAAGCCAGACCAAACTCCAGGACACCATGCAAAAGATCGTCAACGACAGCAAGGGCGGGATGGTGTGTATTATCATCTAAGCGAAATGTAAAATTGTGTTGCTTTACGGACAAAAGGTTTCATGGTATCATGTCTCTATAGATAAAACTTATTATAGAGAATGGTATCGGAAACCTTTTTATGGTAATAGGATAATTCAGGAAGGGAATAAATCAATGGAATTTTCAGTCAGAGGAATTGGAATAATAAAAGAAGCGGATATTAAAATTGATGGTTTGACTGTGATCGCAGGAAGCAATAATTCTGGTAAGACAACAGTCGGAAGAGCGTTGTATTCTATTGTCAATGCGGTAGAAAATTTGGAAGAAAAGCAGGATATGGATCAGGCAGTAGCAATTGTTGATAGAATTTTGAGAATATTAAATCTGTATCGGAGCCTGTTAAATGAATATGAATATGTAATGCGTGATTGCGGGGAAGAAAGAAATAGTTTTATAATTTCTATTTTGAATTTGAACCATATGCCTGTAAGAGAAAAACCTGATTATTATATTATGATACTTCATCAGTTTGGTGAAGCAATCAGAGAGGACACTTTACTGGATTACCTGATTGGAGATATGAAAAAAGCTTCTTCAGAATTTTACGAAGAAGGTGAGGCAGCATTTTGTGCTGAATGGGAAAAAATCAAACCAAAAGCATTAGCAGAATGTCAGAAAGCGCGCGATTTTGTAAACTCATTTCACGATCAAAAGAGAAAAGATTTTGCATGTAAAATAGCCGAAAGAACTTTACAGGTAGAATTTATGAACCAAGTACAGTCAATCGGCCAATCTGACAATAAACAGTATTCAATCATAAAACTCAAAGATCAGGAGGAAAATTTATTTGAACTTTATATTTCTGACGACAATATAGATATAGAAAAATCAGAATTTCAGGATGGATATTTTGACAGCGTGTATTTTATCGATGATCCTTATGTTATCGAAGATCCTCGTGTATATCAATTTATAGCCCCAAGAAAGAGAACCGACAGTTATGTACAATCAAGGATTGTTAATCATCGAGAAGATATGCGGCGCTTAATGAGAAAGCCCGAAGAGGATAAAAAAATCAGTGAAACTTTATACCAGGAAAAACAACTGGAAAATGTAATGAAACAAATCAATGAGATTGTACCGGGTATGGTTTCCGGAGGCACCTATTATACACCAGAAATGAAAATAAAAGTCGGAAATCTGGCAACAGGCTTTAAGATTTTTTCAATCATCAAGAAAATCCTCACAGAAAACGACCTCTCAGATAAAACACTCCTGATCCTGGACGAGCCAGAATCACATCTTCATCCAGAATGGATCAACCGCCTGGCAGAAGTTATCGTACTTTTGGTAAAAGAGTGCAATATCACAGTTCTTCTTACAACACACAGCCCAAATTTCCTGCTGGCAGTTGATGCCTTAATGCGAAAATATGACATTCGTAATAAATGTCACTTTTACCAGACAGAGCAGGAAGAAGATCATAGAGTAAAATACATCGAAAGAACAGACAGCCTAGATGATGTTTACGCTGACTTTGCCGCATCCTTTGCAAAAATGAGCGCAATAAGGAAAAAATACATGAATCTGGAGGAGTAGAATGGGAACATCAGAATTAAAATCAAATCTTTTCTAAAAAACAGCAGAAAGCAGATGGACACTGGAATATCATCTGCTGCCAGAAGCATATAAAAACACGACACACCCTGATTTACAGATCTTCTATATCATTGTCACCGACAAAGTAAAAGAAGATCCCATAGACGCCATGGGCCAGATCATGGACGATCTGGCAAATATACATAACGAAGACAACTTCTACGAAAGAATGGAACAATCAGTAAAACACTTATACTGCGAAAGCCGATTCGGAAAAAGGGCTTTTTACGATAAAGTAGAAGTTTACTCGGTGCAGGATTTTGAGACATTCTTTTTGAACTAAATGAAGAAAAATTGTAATATAAGCAAAGGATACTCTTTCTAAAGCAGGAAAATACTTGCTTTAGGAAGAGTATTCTTTTATAATAGTTAAGAACGATATGTTCCTAATATAGTAAATAATATTACACAGCTAAAGGAGAGATTTTATGGACAGGCAATGGATTTGCATAAGAGGAAGAAAACTTTTAACAACAGAATTTATACATATCCTTGACAGCTATAGATGTAGCTTTGCATTGAGGATGCGGGATGATCAGGTTTGCAAACAGTACAATGCTATGATCTGTGTACTCCAGGAACTTACATCCGATTACATGGAGGGCAAAAATCATATCGGGGATCAACTATCGGACTTTTTTAAACGATGTCATATGGAACTTCCATCAGAAAGAAAACTACCGGAAGCTCTGGAAGAACTCTTTGAACAGATGGAATTTAAGCTAAATATCGATTTTACAGAAATACTGGATTGGTGTGTACTTTGCACAAATGAAGCATACACACATATGCAGAAAGCGCAGCAGCAGGAAGAACAAAGAATTTTACTGATAAAATCCTTGATAGAAGAGAACCAGCTTAACAAAAACAAAGACAAGAAACCAGAAAATCAGATCAGAAACTTACTTTTATTACAACAGGCAAAAATAAAGTCTGACCAATACAAAATGGATAAAAACGAAATAAACATAACCAGAGCCTGGTGCGACCTGCTTGTTTCATCTATTTTTTCAGAAGAGATTTCCTATGGACTGATGTTACGACTGGTCGAAAATGAGATACTGACAGAATCCGAGATAACTAAACTGCTGGAAGATAAATACAATATAGAGAAAGATTATGAATGGTATTCAGAAGATTTTTTCGGATCTGGGTTAGACGAGCCAACAGATATAAGGATAGAGGATGTTCTGAAATTATGTACAGGAAGAATAGAAAAGGCCATTGGAATTAAGATATAGGATATCACACCCTTTCAGCACTTGATTGTCTGCATTTTGTAAAGAGCGAGGTAATATATGACAGAAAAAGAACGAAATGATTATTTCTATGTATGTGCATTGATTGAGTATATTGCACGAGAAACGAAAAACCATCGAGGTGACATCGTAAATGCAATTGGCAAGTCCAGAATAGAGAAACTCTTATACGATGCAGAAGTAAATCACTGGTGATGAATACAATTTACTCATACTTGTTCAACGTTGAAATTTCAGACCATCCGGTCCTTGCGAAAAACAGTAAAAAGGCATTAACCTATGGAGAACTCAGAATTTTGGCTTTTTTGAGAAATCCCTGGTTCCAGACAGAAGAATTTCGAAAAAGAGAAATTGTGCTGAAAGATCCTCTCAATAAAGGCGTTGTAGATTATTCAATCATGCGGGTCATGGAAATCTTTTATTCTTTTGTAAAAGATCCGGTAAAAATTGACAATCTGATACTTACACACAAATACGTTTATGATGTCTGGCAGAATGGTTCGAAATATCTGTATTTTTATACATTACATAACCAGGAACATGCGATCACCTTGATCCAGAACATAGTCAAACTGATCCATACAATTGACTTTTTTAAGATCTCCGCGATAGACTACTACATTTTATTTCTCGCCTGTTATCTGCATGACATATCAATGGTAAAGATTCCTTCGTCAGATCTTTTTCTCATAGATACAGACAAAGCAGATGAACTGGTAAAAGATCTGCTGGACGAATACAGTCAGGAAAATTTACCGGAAAACGGACCAGATATTTTGTGCATCAAAAAATATATGCTGGACAGTTACAAAAAAATAGATGGATATTTTGAAGAAATTGTCCGTGGCAGACATGAAAAAGACAGTGCAGCAGAAATACGAAAAAGATCAGAAATAGCATATCTCGATACTCTGATTCGTGAAATTGTTGCAGAATTCTCGGAGGCACATGGTGCAGATGAACGAGATATTTACGGAAGGAAATCCGTTGCCTCGCAACAACTTCTGAGCATAAAGTTCGATAAAATCTTAATCCGCCTTGCAGACTTATTAGATATGAGCAATTACAGAGTGTCAAAACCAATCCTGCATCATAATATGCAGCAGATGTCAGAAACGTCGGCATTTCATTGGATCTCACACCTGCTGACACAGGGCTATAAACTCTATACGGAATATGAGATTAACAACGAAGACGGCGGACTTGTTCCAAAGACGATAACAGAAAAACTATACCTGAATTATTCACGGCAAAGCCGTGAATAATTCAGGTATAGTTTTTACGCTATTGTGGTAAGTTATCTGCAGCCTGCACGGGACAGACTTGTTATATCTTAGAGAGTATTAGATAAATTTTTGAGTGCAAATTCTTATAAAGACCGAAAGTATTATGGTGTATGGTTTAATGGCCTTTGCTACGAAGCATGTTAATGATCCGGATTTCAATGCGGCGTTTTATGCAAGGATACTATTACAAATACTATGTGATAAAAATGGATTTGGGATACCAAAGGAAAAACAAAAATATTTTGCAGATATTCCAAACTATGGTACAAAAAAACTGTTGTTTGTAAAAAATAAGGAACAACAGTTGAACGGTATGAATTATGTTACAAAATTACTAGAACGAATATCTGATGAAACAGGAGAAGACTGCGGTGACATAGAGAGAAAAGTAGCTACATACAGAGACAAAATTGTGAACGCCAAACATATGTTGTTAAAGGCAGGAAATAGAAAACAATGTGGTGTAGCTTTAGATGATATAAATGTTGCGTTTTTCAGAGTTTTGTACAAAGAATGGTATCAGGGAAGATGGGATGGACTGGAAATTTCGTTAAGCAGAGTGATTCTTTCGGTAAGTGAACCTTATATTTTACTGCAATCGCCAGCGATATGGCCATATCAGGAAAATAAACTGTTAGATTTGAAGATTAGTGAATTTGAGGCCCAGAGTGAAGATTACAAAGAAAAAATGTTAAAGAATATCTTCAGCATAGGATTATCTGAGACTGAAATAGTTCTTGGCGGGGCATTGACGGATTATAGTTATAAAAAAGAGTTAACAGGATTTATGACAACATATATCGCGTTTCCTGCTATAAAAAAAGAACATGCATTATATGCCAATGAAAGAAATATAAGACTTTTGTTTCATAGAAATGATGAATTTACAGAAAAAATAAATTGTAATTTGCTTGTTTATAATACAGGTGTGGAGAGCTTTAAAGGAAGTAAGCTTATGAACATGTTCTCAAAACGTGCATTAAATCATTTTGGCTGGAAACTTATTTTTGATAATGGTTTAAAGGTGATTAACTCAAATAATGATATAATAGGAAGATTTGAATATTATTATGGAGTGAGAACAGATATTGGAAATAATATCCATATGAATCAACCGATTATCCAAAGATGGGTAATAACGAGACAAGCTTTTGATGAAATTCGAAATATGTTTATATATGATTTAAAGCAAGTAGCGCATGCGGAAGTCATTAACATCCGCTAAAAAATCCCCCAAAAGTCAAAATCAGTGTCATTTTGTGCCGAAACAACGCCTGTTTTGGCTTGACGAATCCAAACCGAGCAGGTATGATATACATGAATATAAAAAGTTGGAGTTGAGTATATGTATAAGAGATCGGCAGAGGGTTGGCTGAAGCACTGGGACTTCATAATACTGGATATCATATGTCTCCAGATCGCATTCATCATAGCATACTTTATCCGCCAGGGGATTGGCAATCCCTATTCAGACCCGTTGTACAGTAGTGAAGCAGTAAGCTTCGTCCTGTGTCAGATTGCTGTCATTTTTTTCAGTCAGTCATACCAGGGCATTCTCAAAAGAGGCTATTACATCGAGCTTACCAGGACAGTAAAGCACGTCTGCATGGTAATGCTTCTGTCAATGGCATACCTGTTCACCACACAGCAGTCTAATGACTTTTCAAGAATCGTATTTTTCATCACAGCCGGACTGTATCTGGCAATCGCTTACGTCGTAAGACTCTTATGGAAAAAACACGTCCTCAGGAGAAACCTTACAGACAAGAGCAAACAGTCCATGGTCCTGGTAGTAGCATCTGATGAAGCAGAACGTACGATTCAGCGAATGATGAGCGGTCCGGTCCAGGATTTCATCATCACAGGAATCGCCTTTATGGACAAAGGCTTCAAAGGCAGCACATTCAACGGAATCCCCGTTATCGGAGATATTGATACCGTTCACGATTATCTCTGCCGCGAATGGGTAGACGAGGTTTTTGTAAAAATCACCGACACACAGCCATACCCAAGAAAGCTGATCGATGAGATCGTCACCATGGGTCTGACCGTACACTTAAGCCTCGGTTCCGTAGAGCAGTCCCTGTCCGGTAAGAAATTTGTAGAAAAGATCGGCAACTACACAGTTGTCACTTCCAGTATCAACACAATTTCACCGAAGCAGATGCTTTACAAACGTCTCATGGACATTGCAGGTGGGATCGTCGGCTGTCTGCTCACACTGATCCTGATGATTATCATAGGTCCGATGATCTACATCAAATCACCGGGACCGATCTTCTTCTCACAGGAGCGCATCGGCAAGAACGGAAAACGCTTCAAGATCTATAAGTTCCGAAGCATGTACATGGATGCCGAAGCCCGCAAAGCAGAACTGATGAGCCAGAACAAGATGGATGGCTTCATGTTCAAGATGGACTACGATCCACGTATCATCGGCAGCGAGAAGAAAGACAAGAACGGTAATCCAAAGGGAATTGGAAACTTCATCCGCAAAACTTCCCTGGATGAATTTCCTCAGTTCTGGAACGTCCTCAAGGGAGTCAGCGGTATAATAGAGCCAACCGAGAAAAAGCTTGATTTTACAGGGTTTTCGCTGGCTTAGCTAGGTTCCTTAGTATGATTCTTATGATTTATCATTAGAGGAAACCAATCGTATTTCCAGCGGGAATATATATAATAAAGTGGTTTCCTGGATGCTTATTTTGACCCAATCATAAATAAGTAAATGAGAATCATAAATAATAGGAAGGTAATGGCTGAGCCTGCGAATGTCCCTCGAAAGACGTTCACAGGTTATCTGTCGTTGGAGAAAAATATAAGAAATAAATGAGAAAAAAGAGATAAGAAAGTAGCCCTCGATTTTGTCGGGGGGGGGTACAGTAAGGGAGATATGAAATGCTTGGAATATCAAAACGAAAGTGTACGATGGATACCCCAGTACATATTAATGGGAATGAAAAGAAAAAGAAAACTGAATATCGAAATTCTTATATCGCATATCTAAATATTCAAAATGTGATTCTCATGTGCTGCTTACTTGTGTTCGAGGTATGGCTATGGACGGAATTACATATCTTAACAAATCTTAACATATTCCGGATTAATGCTCTTCTTGGTGTAGCAATAATCCTATCTAGTTTTAAATCACTCAAATTTGAAGGCAATTTCTACAATTGTGGGGACGATTGTAGATTAACAAATAGATTACAAAAAAATGGAAGGGGAAAGAAAAAAATCTATGTATAGAAAAGATTCTGAAGGATGGTTAAAACACACAGATTTTATAATCTTAGACATGATCTGTTTGCAATTAGCGTATGTTCTGGCATATGCAATTAGCGGATATGGATTTAATCCATATGAAACAATTATTTATCGCAATATGGCAGTTTTCCTTGAACTGGCAGATCTGGTTATGATTTTTGCGTATGGCACCATGAAAAGTGTATTAAAAAGAGGATACTATCGTGATTTTGTAGTTACGTTAAATCATGCGATTATGGTAGGTGCATTGGCAGTTTTATATTTATTCCTGCTTCAGCAGGGACAGGACTTTTCAAGATTAACATTGATGCTGACCATAATAATTTATTTAGTAATGACGTATATTGTCAGAGAACTTTGGAAAAAACTTCTGCGAAAACAGATGAAGGATGGCGGAGAACGTAAATTACTGATTGTAACATCAGAAGATGTGGCTGAACAAGTAGTGTTAAGTATGCAGGAAAACAATTATGCCAGATTCTCATTGGCTGGTGTAGCTGTAGTTGATGCGGACTGGACTGGAAGAGAAATTCATGGAGTTCCGGTAGTTGCCAACGAAGAGACTGCAGCAATGTATGTATGTCAGGAATGGATTGACGAAGTTCTGGTTGTTGTTTCAGAAGTTCTTCCGTATCCGGCAGAGTTAATTGAGCAGTTATCAGAGACAGGAGTAACCATTCATCTTAATCTTGCAAAGATTACAAGTGTGCCAGGGAAAAAACAGTTTGTGGAAAAGGTTGGTGATTACACAGTCCTTACGACAAGTATCAATTATGCATCAACCAGACAGTTAATGTTAAAACGCTTAATGGATATTGCGGGTGGATTAGTTGGATGTATTTTTACCGGAATCATTTGTATTTTTATCGGACCGGCAATTTATATTGCATCACCGGGACCAATTTTCTTTGCTCAGGAACGAGTAGGAAAGAATGGAAAGAAATTTAAAATGTACAAGTTCCGAAGTATGTATATGGATGCAGAAGAACGTAAAGCAGAGCTTATGAAAGATAACAAACTTGGAGATGGAAAGATGTTTAAACTGGACTTCGATCCTCGTGTTATCGGAAATAAGATACTTCCAGATGGGACACATAAGACAGGAATCGGTGATTTTATCAGACGAACAAGTTTAGATGAATTTCCGCAATTCTTTAACGTATTACGAGGAGATAGCGGTATAATAGGGACAACCAAGAAAAACCTTGATTTTAAAGGGTTTCGCTGGCTTAGTCGAATTTTGTTATGATAATTTTTCTGTATGGTTGTGTCGAGTAAGTTGCGAAACTGCGAAAAGTGAATGGTTTCTTGGATGCTTATTTTGACCCACACTATAAGCTGAAAAATTATGATAAGGAGGTTTGACCTAGCCTGCGAATGATCTTTTTAATAAGAACATTCACAGGCTAGTCGTCGTGTTGAAGAGCTTACCTAATAAAAATAAATAATTATGAGGAGTGTGTTGAAAATGGGAAGAAAATTATTAATTGTAGCCTCTAAAAGATATGGAGATTATGTGAAAGAGATAGCAGAGTCAATGGGGTGCTTTGAAGAAATCTCCTTTGTAGATAACGACAGAGAAGGTGCTATTGGAAAACTGGAAGAAGCAGAAACTTTTTATCCCGAATATAACTGTGCAATAGCTGCATGTGATGATGGTGCAAAAAGACTTGAATGGAATAAGAAATTAGAAGCACTTTATAATATTCCGGTTTTATTCCATATGGATTCTACAATTTCTCCATCAGCTAACTTAATGCCCGGTTGCATTGTTGAGCCGAGAGCAGTTGTTGGTTGTGGAGGCACTATCGGTCAGGCAACAGTTATAGGTGCTAATACAGTAGTGGAGCCATATAGCTTTATTGGAGATAGCTGTACATTAAAATCTGGAACGATTGTGAAATCGACAAGCGTACTTGAAATGGGAACTGAAACGGAGCAGGGAACTGTTTTGTTTACACCACTTGAAAAAAAGTAAAATACAAAATTGAAAAAGAATTATGAAAGGATGAAACCCACCCAATTTTCGTGGGGGGGGGTAAACAATGAATAGAGCGAATGAGAATAATATGAACATGAATCGTACAAAGCAGAACAGTACGCCAAATATCAGATGGATGCTGGTCGGGTATGATTTGATTGTGTATGCAGTAGTAGCAGTAATACTGTTGGTGCTGTACGGAGGAATGGATAAGTTATCAACTACAGGAATACTTCAACAAGTATGCCTCTCTGTACTGTGTATTTTTGTAGCACGTCTTATTGGTAAAATATATGGGCAGGTATGGAGATATGGTGGGATACAATGTTATATCCGGCTGCTGTTTACCGATTCTATTGCTTTTGTTGCCTATCTGTGTCTGGAGTTATTACTTCCAGTTCAAAAAATTACATTTGCCAGAATGCTTTCGCTTGTCTGCCTCAATCTCTTAGGGGCTTTAGCACTTCGTATGATGTATCGCTACGCATATAAGTGCGGAAATCAGGAAACAACAAGAGGAAAAATTCTTTCTACATTATTACATATGTTTTCTGGTATAGAGGCAGGAAATGAAAAAGAAGTTCAGAAAATCAAAGTTGCAATTATTGGCGCTGGTCGAGTAGGAGTCAGTTTAGCTGAGGAACTTTTGAATAACTCAGAAGCAGCTTATATTCCAAGGGGATTTATTGATGTAAACAAAGAGAAAGTTGGGCGTGAAATTCATGACATTCCAGTTTGGTCAGAAGATGAGGCAACACTTCAGAAGTTAGGAGAGTTTGAAGTGCAGGAGATTATTTTTGCTATTCCATCTATGGATGCCGAAAAGAAGAAAGCTCTTTATGAATATTACAAAAACGCAGGATATAAGTTAAAGGTTTACGATTATCCGACCATGTACACTGCAGGTGGAAAGAGGCATCTTAGAGAATTTGATATTGAAGAACTTCTGTTTAGAAAGCCATTAGTGGTTTCTGATGAAAGAACAAATGCTTACTACAAAGACAAGATAGTACTTATCACTGGCGGTGGTGGTTCCATTGGATCAGAGCTTTGCAGACAGTTGGCAAAGATGAATCCAAAGAAGATTATCATTTTAGATATTTATGAGAATGGTGCATATGACGTTCAACAGGAATTAAAGATTGCTTACGGAAACCGTTTGGATCTTCAGATTGAGATTTGCTCTATTACACATAGAAAAGCTCTTGAGAAAGTATTTGAGAAATACCACCCACAGATCATCATTAATGCAGCAGCTCATAAGCATGTTCCGTTAATGGAGCATAACTGTGTGGAAGCCATTTACAATAATGTATTCGGCACACAGAATCTTGTAGAGCTTTGCGAGGAATACGGAGCAGAACGCTTTATGATGGTATCTACAGATAAAGCGGTCAATCCAACCAACGTTATGGGTGCGACAAAGAGAATGTGTGAAATGATTGTGCAGAGTGCAAGTACACATGGAAAAGTAAAATACAGTGCTACACGATTTGGAAATGTACTGGGCAGTGCAGGATCAGTTATTCCGTTGTTTAAGCGTCAGATCGCAAATGGGGGTCCGGTTACTGTTACAGATAAGAGGATTATCAGATACTTTATGACAATTCCAGAGGCTTCACAGCTTGTTCTTCAGAGTGGGGCGATTGCGAATAATGGAGAATTATTTGTTCTGGATATGGGACAACCGGTTAAGATTATGGATCTGGCAGAGAATATGATCCGTTTATCTGGTGTCCAGGGAATTGAAATTGTTGAAACTGGATTAAGGCCAGGAGAAAAGTTGTATGAGGAACTGTTAGTTAAGACAGAAGAACTCGATAAAACAGACAACAGTATGATTTTCATTGAAAGAGATAATGCACTGAGTAAAGAAGAAATCTATAAAAAGATTAATGTACTTAGAGATGCATGTGATACAGGTGATGATCTGATTGCAAAAGAAGCTCTCCGAAGTGTTGTTCCAACATTTAAAAGACCGGAAGACGTAAATAAAGAGATTGCTTAATAACAAGTTAATACATTCTGAAAAAATGAGATTAGGCGAAAAGAGGTAGAAAGTTATGTTTAAAGAAAATAATAAATTTGAAAAATTTGAGTCTAAAGTATGGTTGAGCAGCCCAACCATGCATGGTCCGGAAATTGAATATGTGAAAGAAGCGTATGAAACAAACTGGATGTCCACAGTTGGTAAGAATATCAATGAAGTAGAAAGAATGGCATGTGAATATATCGGCTGCAAATACGCAGTTGCATTATCAGCAGGAACAGCGTCACTTCATCTTGCAATGAAATTGGCTGGTATTGAAGCATATGGAATGCCGAAAGTTGGACATGGTGCATTAGAAGGGAAAAAAGTATTTTGTTCTGATATGACATTTGATGCAACTGTAAATCCGGTAGTCTACGAAGGCGGAGAACCTGTATTTATTGATACAGAGTATGATACTTGGAATATGGATCCGGTTGCGTTAGAAAAAGCATTTGAAATTTATCCAGATACAAAAGTAGTTGTGGTTGCACATTTGTATGGTACACCTGGTAAAGTAGATGAGTTAAATGCAATCATTAAAAAGCATGGTGCCATTTTAG
>OCHN01001606.1_pt1 | contig 17450 bp, 21 predicted proteins | sample 1538911 | NCBI WGS metagenome assembly OCHN01 (sample SAMN04571736, study PRJEB22368) | human gut metagenome | biome: human gut; material: stool | host: Homo sapiens | place: Luxembourg | collected 2013-01-11 | reverse complement strand
GAAGGAGTGTACTGGACGTACACGACTGATGAGAAAGGGAATATAGACCGAAAAGACGAACAAAGATTACCAAGTTATTTTTTAAGGATTACTAAGTTATGTGCGGAATCGGAAATACTAATATATCACAATATTCTGCAGATTTTTTACAATAATATTATAGAAAATCGGCAGAACCAAGTAGAACCGCCAGCATCAGAAGCTCTGAAATCCTCTGACGGATAGCGTTTTTCGCTCGTGCAATCTGTGTTTCTACAGTTTTTGGCGAAATGTCGAGCCGTTCGCTTATTTCATGGACGGGAAGCCCCTCGATGAAACGCATCTTGTAAATCTTGCGGCGAGATTCAGGCAGAGCGTCTATTGCAGCTTCCGCTTCAGACATTATTACTGCCGTGTCCCTTTCTGTCAGGTCATTCTCTTGATTGTCAGCATTGTCATTATTTGACAAATAGTCCAGATACTTGGAAGCTGTGACCTGTCTGCGGACTTCTTTGAACACTGCATTGCGGGCTACGACATAAAGCCAGGCCGGCAAGTTTCCATCCGGAGAAATCGAGGCCCTCCGACTCCACATCAGAGCGAAGCAGGATTGGGTTATGTCTTCGCTGATGCAGTCGTCTTTCAATATGGAGAGGGTGAAATTGAAGACCATTCCTGCATACTTGTCATACAAAGCCGAGAACGCCTCTACCGAAGAGTCATTCAATTGCTCAATAAGTATCTGGTCTTCTTTCATAATCAAGCGGTCGGCAAAAATGATTCTGCAGAGTGTGCACCTATTTTTACAAAGATAGTCAAATTAGAGAATTTTCCTACCGGACTCTACAGCGTGCACCAGAAAGTGACGATGAAAGGTATGGAAAACTCCAGGATGAAACCGATGCCTCCGAACATGCAGCAGATAACTGTAAACATTTAAATCTCCTTCTTTTCCGTGATACTTCTATGCTGGGACTGCAAGAATGCTTTTCTGTTCTTTTCCAATGTCGCGCGCTCCGCCTGCGGCAATGCGAAGTCGCAGAAACGTTCCCATATATAATTGACGGCCTGAGCGGACGGATGTATCATATCTTCCGCATAGAAACGGTAATCCCGCAGCTCGTCCATCATGATTTCATAGGCCGGGAAATATACGCATTGCCCCGGATGGTCCTGCACCACGCGCTCCGTCGCCATCAGCAGGGTGCTCTTGCTGAGCTGGTTTCCGTGCGCCCCGTCTTTCAGATGACGTATTGGACTGACAGTGAAGATGAAACGCTTGTCAGGATACCTCCCGACCAATGAATTAAGCAGCATTGAGCAGATATTGACGGACTGTCTCTCGCGCGTAAATTCCTTCGCGTCACGTTTCAGACAATTGGAAACGATTTCCCCAGTCGCATTGAACTTGAACGTCCAGGCGGTCCCGAGTGTGATGACCACAACCGATGCCTTGCGGAAAAAATCCGACGCCTCCGCCAGCGCGGCATTGGCATTGCCAATGAATTCCTCCTTGGTCGCCCTTGCGGCTGCGGTATGGTGGCTGAACGAGCAGAACAGTTGCGAACCTGCACCCATCCGGACGCATTCATCCTCGCTGAACGGTACTGCCGACTCCAGCCTGCGTATTGAATTACAGACAGATACGGGATTGTACAATGTGCCGAAAGGATTTACGCAGACATTGAATCCCATATCCTTCATTATCTTTCCTATGTTGTCGGCGAAACAGCTGCCGAGCAGCATGATATTGTCTTCGAAACTGAATTTTATATCGCTCTCCGCAATTTCCACCGGGGTCTGTAATTTCAGCATGCCAGAATCTCTATTTAGGTTGCGAAGATAGTAAATTTATGCCTAACTTTGTTCGATATTCATGAACTGGTTATGAAACTGAAAATATTGGCGCTGTCCGTTTTGGCAGCATTGACAGGAAATATGGTGTGTGCGCAGGACTTCTTTTCATGGGGTTTCGGTGCACCGCAGCCACAGCAGGAATCCCGAGTGAAATTCATCTATGATGCGAATTTCGACTATCATTTCGACAACCGCGAATTCTCCGCCGGAGGAAACCGCTATACCAATTCAATGACTATCTATGGTGCCCGTCTCACTCCGTCCGTCGGACTGCAAGTCAGGCAGAACGCCAATGTTCGGCACAAGTTGATGCTGGGCATTGACATGATGAAAGATTTCGGACGCCATCCTTCCGCCGTGGCGGCAAGTCCTGAATACGACAGGGGGCTGGAAAATACCCGGCTCTTCCGTGAAATTACCATGTACTATGGCATTGACGCCAAACTCGGCTCCTGGAAACTGCAGGCTTTTGCCGGAATGTTCCCGAGGGCGTTTTCTGAGGGCGAATACTCGCAGGCGTTTTTCTCGGACTCATTGAAATTCTACGACAACAATCTCGAAGGTGCATTGATAAAAGCTTCAAACTCACGCGCTTACATGGAAGTGGCCTTCGACTGGAACGGCATGTTCGGGTCTTACAGGAGGGAGCAGTTCAATGCTTTCGGATATGGGCGTTACATGTTCTGCGACCTGTTTTCAGCCGGCCTGGCTTTCAAATATCATCATTTCGCCAATACGGAAGAATATGGCAGCGTCGTGGATGACGCCATGGTTCAGCCGTTTGTGAAATTCAATTTCGGACATTATTGCGGATGGCAGGACATTTCGGCGACATTGGGCTGGTACCAGTCATTGCAGCAGGACAGGAGGTTCAAGAACGGAAAGAGCAATCCTGGCGGCGGCGAATTGACATTGTCCGTAAGGAACTGGAACGTCGGTATTGAAAACAGGCTCTATTATGGCCGTGACCTGATGCCGTTTTACAGCATGGTGGATGACGGCGGATATAAATATGGAAACAATCTGTATGCGGGTAGTCCGTTCTACCGAGTGACGACCGGCGGTGGAAAAAAGTGGGATTTCTATGACAGGCTTGAGGTGTATTATCAGCCGCATATTGCTGATTTTCTGGACCTTAAGCTTGCAATAACCGCGCATTTTCCTGACGGATTCCGATATGAGGGCATGCAGCAGAAATTATCCCTCATCTTCAGTCTTGACAAACTGCTGAATCCTTCAGGAAAGTCTTCCGGCGAAGGACGGGTCTCCGGACGTAAACGCTCCAGACGCAGCAGTGCCGGAACCTGGTCCGGTGAAATCTTCGGAATATAAACATTGGAATATATGAATAAATTTTGGTTGCCGGCCGTGGCGGCGGTTTTGTCTGCGGCGGTGTCGTGCGTAAATGGGCCGAGCGGCGAATTTCAGTTTGATCTCCTGACTACCAATGATGTACACGGCTCGTGGTTCGATTCGACATACGTCGGCGGGCAGGTGAAGAACTCGCTGATGGCCATCAATACTTATGTCAATGAGTACCGCGATTCGCTGGGAAAGGACAATGTCCTTCTCGTGGACGCAGGCGATTGCCTTCAGGGGGACAATGCCGCTTATTATTTCAATTACGTGGATACGTTGTCACCGCATCTGTTTTCGCGTCTGGCAGCCTATATGAAATATGATGCCGTATGCGTCGGAAACCATGATGTGGAAACCGGGCATCCGGTGTATGACAGGGTGGCCAAGGAATTGAAAGCCAGTGGAATACCGTTTCTGGCCGGCAATGCTGTGCGTCCTGACGGGAGTACCTGGTTCGATGGCGCGAAGATATTGAAGCGACATGGCGTGAAGATAGCGGTTCTGGGCTATACCAATGCCAATATCAGGGCCTGGCTGGACGAATCGCTGTGGAAAGGCATGGAATTCAAGTCATTGATACCGCTTGTGCAGGAAGATGTCGACAGGGTGCGCGCCAAGGAAAGACCCCAGGTGGTGATTGTGGCCGTGCATTCCGGCACGGGACTGGGTGACGGGACGATTTACGAAAGCCAGGGCAAGGACCTGCTCAGGACGCTGCGGGGTGTGGATTTTCTCGTATGCTCACACGACCATTCGGCGCTCGCAATTCAGCAGGACAGCATCTGCCTGATCAATTCCGGCAGCCATGCGCGCAATATCGGCCACGGCAGGATCAATCTCACCCTCAAGGACGGCAAGGTCGTTTCCAAGACCGTCGGTGCGGACATCATAAAGGTCAATGCCGCACGCGTGGATACCGCTATGGAAGCTAAGTTTCATCCGGATTTTGAGAAGGTCAAAGCATTTACTCTCAGGGAGGTGGGAAGTTTGGATACAGATTTGCTCTCACGTGATTCCTATGCCGGGATGTGCCCTTACATGAATCTTATACATACATTGACCATTTCTCCGGACGTGGCGCAGATTTCATTCGCCGCACCCCTCGCCTTCAACAAGGAAATTAAAGCGGGGAAATTGGTTTATAATGACTTGTTTACTATTTATCCCTATGAGAATCAGTTGGTTGTGATTCGCATGAAAGGGGATGAAATTCTCCGTTATCTGGAATATTCCTATGATAACTGGATTCAGACATATACGCCGGGAGGCCATGTTCTGAAGATTGAAGAGGGGGAGGACCAGCGTACATTCCAGACTGGATGGCATTTCGTGAACAGGTCCTACAACTTCGATTCAGCAGCCGGACTTGTATATACCGTGGATGTCACCAAGCCTTATGGAGAGCGCGTGAAAATAGCTTCCCTTGCCGGCGGCGACCAGTTCTGCGCTGATTCAACTTACAATGTGTCAATGACTTCCTATCGTGCTGCCGGTGGCGGCAATCTTCTGTCGAAAGGCGCCGGAATTGATACTGGAAACATGGATGACCGGATTGTAGCGCGATTGGATGATATCCGAAATATCCTATACGACTATATCCAGCGGGTAGGCGAGATAAAGGCTTCTGAATTAAGCGATTCTGCGAGGATTGGACATTGGGAATTCGTACCTGCTTCGGCCCTTCGGCCTCTTTATGCCGACATGGAACTGCTTTTCGGAAAATAATATGATGTTTTTTTAATTATACCTCAATTCCGCAAACTTCCAAGATTTTTTGCGTGGGAGTCTAATTTCTTAGCCATTTTGCCTTTCGCATCGGTCGTCGGACCAGTTTCATAGAGCCCATGTCGCCGATTTTGGCTCCCAAGCAGTACTCCAGATTGCAAAGATGACCCTACAATGTGCAACGAAGCAGCCTCTTGAGTGGCTCTGAGGCGGATTCTGTAATGTATTTCAGCATCTGATGCTACAAGACAAGGTAGACTTGTTGTCGTGTGTATATGTTGAGCACCTCCTGCCGGCCCGATCTGATCCATTTTGCGATGGTGCAGACGAATCGGTGGATAAAGCGCTTGAGGCGGCTGGTGATGTCAAGACCCTTGACGGCAGAGCCTATAACCTGTAGGATGTACAGATAGAAGTTTTTTAGCATAGCAGTGACCAGAAGGAAGACTGTGTTCTCCTTGAGGTATGAGAATGGGAGATGTGCCCACCCGAAGTCGTTGTTTTGACAGTCGAAGTTGCGCTCTGATGCACCTCGCTGATTGTAGTAGAAAATGATGTCCTTCTCGGAGTTGCTCCAGTCATTGGTGAGTATGCTGCGATAAACGTATTCCGTTCCGAATAGACCCTCAGACTCGGCATTGGGGTCCTCGTCACTGATTTTCGTCCGCTGGACGACAAGGCGGAAGTTCTCATCAGGAAAGAAGCCGTCGAAGCGGAAGGAAGTGACACCACAGTCAATCCCGCCGATGCGGACCTCCTCCCAGTCCTTGTGTTCCATGAACTCGGTATGCCTTGACCGACAACTGCTTGCACGAAGATAGAAGTGTTCGCAATGGTCTTTGACATAGTCGACGATGGCTTCTGAGTACGAACCACACTTGGGAACTTCCTGTTGTTGCCATTTGAAAAGCAATACGACGTTATTATTGGAAATCCACCGTACAAAAAGATTACTAAAGACAAGAAGCTTTTGTCGGCTTATAAGGATGGCGCATATAACCAGGATACAAATAATATTTTTGCATTCTTCATTGAGAAAGCTCTTCGCTTGGGAAGAGTTGTTTCTCTCATTGTGCCGAAAAGCCTAATCAACGCTCCGGAATTCAACAGGACAAGGGATTTGATGAATAGATACAGCATAAGCAACTTGCTGGATTTTGGTGAAAAGGGATTCAAAGGTGTGAAGATTGAAACAATCAGTTTCATTATTGATACGCAGAAGAAAGCTTCAAAAACAAAAGTTGAGTCCTATATCACGAATACGGTTAAAGAACATCCTCAGTCATATATCACCGACCCCTCTTTCCCATATTGGCTTATTTATCGCGATGCCAATTTTGATGAGATTTCTGGAAGTATGGATTTTGATATTTTCCACGCATACAGGGATAGAACGATTACCAAGACAACGACTAAATCATCGGGAAAATATAGAGTTCTAAAGTCAAGGAATATCGGAGATAATCAAATTGTGAATATCTCCGGGTATGATTCATATATTGACGACGTGGATAATTTGGATGTGGCCAAATTCCTCAATCAAGATGGATGTGTTCTTGTTCCTAATCTAACATACAATCCAAGAGCTTGTATGTTACCTGCTGGATGCATTACCGACGGGTCTGTGGCCATACTGACATTAAAGGATAAAGCCACACAGATTTCAGAAAAAGATTTGGCTTTTTATGCTACGCCTATGTTCTCTGAATTTTATGCTGTTGCAAGAAATAGAGGTACAAGGTCATTAAATATCGATAACAATTCAGTTTTCTTTTTCGGAAAACTAAGACATTAATAATATGAGAGATAAGATATTTGAATACCTGAATCAATATGATTTGGATGTTCGTAAAAGTCACGATGCAAGGTTTTCAGACCAGAAATGCACTCCGGATGTAGTTTGCTTTATCGCGGACTGCATTATTAACACAGTCGAAGAAACAGACCCTTTCGATGTTAATACAATATGGAATTCACAATAATTCATAAAGAATACAAGGGCTATATTCAATAAACCTTGGGCGAATGACAAAAGGGCGAGACTCGAATATGACAAATTTATTGGACAGCCTCTTCGACTATTAGCATATGCGCATATTCTTGAATTGGACAGGGAAAGTGGTAAAAACATATATAGAGTAAGAAACGCATACCTTCTTGATTATATTGCCCAAAGGGAACGCAATACGTTCAATTTCCTATATTGCTACTTTGAAAAGGTCTTGACAGACAGCGGTTTATGGCGTTATTTCCTTGACTACAAGGACAATCCGAATAAAGATACATATATGGACCTACGGAATCGCTTTATACGATTTATGATTGGGAATACAGCCATTAATGGTGAAGTTGAGGTGCGCAGGATATTTCCTAAAATCTTGAATGTGTTTGCGGTAGAGCATCAAATACCCGGCTCTGAACGTGGCCATATTTCCTCTTATGTTTACACCTTTGCCGACCTAATGTACAATCGCAAGAACTGGAGAGACCTGAACAAAGAAAAAACTATTACAAGACAGGAAGCTGTAGCCGATGATTCAGACAATCAACAGCAGGAAGCTTATAACGCATATTATGTTCAGAAAGCAATCGCGCAGATAAGAAAGATCCAGAACGAGAGTGAAGTCCACGACCAGTGGAGTCAGGGTGAAGCAACGCAGGTTCATCATATTTTTCCGAAATCACAGTTCCCGGAGATTGCTCATTATTTGGAGAATCTGATTCTTCTGACGGCTACGCAACACTACACTAAGGCACATCCGAATAATCGTACGCAAGAAGTCAATAGGGACTATCAACTCACTTGCCTTTTAGCGAAAGCAGATACAATTGACAAATCGCTGCGCAAGTTCGGCGAGCGGTATTACCGCAAAGAGTCTTTCTTGTATGTGATTAAGGTCGGACTTTCGCAGGAGAATGAATGGTCGATGAGTCTTTCTTTTGATGATATTAAGCATCAGCTGGTTATGGTTTATAATTCTGTGGCATAAAGGATGTTTTGATGCTTAATCGGATACAAATTAGAATTAGACAAGATAAAATTCTTCGGATGAAACTCCGAAGAAAGAGACTAATTAAGTCTCGCAACATTCGTCGCACAATCCGGAAAAGAAATAAAAAAGTTACCCTAACTAAGAGTTCTTATTCCAATAAATTAAGACTTACATTGACAAAAATCAAATTGCCTCAAGACTTTCGTCTTTTTGGAAATATGTCAGAAGTCCTAAAAACAATACATGAATTTGAAGCTGCAGCTAGGAGAATTGTAAAAGGACGGCATAGAATAGATATTGATTTGTCTGAAGTATTACATTTAGATATTGCTGCACTTGGTATGTTGTTGGCTGTTATTAATTCAAAGCAACATATCTATATAAAAGGGAATTATCCTTTTGACAAAGATTGCCGAGAGTTTTTTATTGAATCTGGTTTTCTTGATCATATGAATACTTTACAAGGTAGGAAACCAGAGAAAAAGAATAAGAACAATTTAATGATTGAACGAGGCTTCGATAAAACTAGTAATAAGAAGATCGGCGAAGAAGTTAGACGAGCAGTAAAATATTTAACAGGAGAGGATAATACATATAGACCAGTATTTAGTATTCTTCAAGAAATGTGTGCTAATTCTATAGAGCACGCTAATAATAATATACACGAGAAGAACTGGCTTGTCGGGATTTACTATGAAACAAATAAAGTTGTATTTACGGTCACAGATATAGGTCAAGGCATATTGTCTACCTTAAAGAAAAAAACAGAACAAAAAATCAAAGATACTCTATTGGCGAGAGGACCAGTTGGCACGTTAGTTGGTGCTTTCGATAAAAAGTATCAGTCCTCAACGTTTGATGAGAACCGCAACAAGGGACTGCCAAGAATTAAGGAAGCGAACAAGTATGACTATATCGACTCACTTAGAGTTGTTACTAACAATGTGTTTTTGGATTTTGAAAATGATGAAAATAATTTATTATTAAAGAATAAATTTAGAGGAACATTTTATTATTGGGAATTAACAAAAATAGCAATAGAAAAATGGAGAAACAGAAAAATATAATAAGAATTATGGACTATTCTTTAAGTCCTGGTCCTAGATATACAAATCAGGGTGACGATTCCGGTGAGTCTTTCTACCATGATAAACTTAATCAGGCATTCGCAAATGCAGTTTCTCAGAATAACATTCTGGTCGTTGATTTAGATGGTCCTGATGGTTATGCATCCTCATTCTTGGATGAAGCTTTTGGTAATCTTATTTATGATTTTGGGATTGAGACGGTTAATAAGTTTCTTGAAATCAAATCAGAAGAGGAACCAGAATGGTGTGAAATGCTAAATAATGACACTTTTCCACAATGGGAGAAAAGAAGAATAAATAATTCACAACCGAAAAAGACGGCGGAACATAAAGCGTGGAAAAGATTGGTGAATAGCGAAATGGAGGAAAGCGTATGGATGCATTCGTGTTCTGGAAAGTAACCGTAGGTGATTTGATTTCGATAATTACTTTAGGTGTAACTATTTGGATAGCAATAAAGGTTCAAGCAAGTTTAACAAAAAGTCGTTATATTCGAGAATATTTCATTAAAAATATTGTACAGTATAAAGACGATTATATCTGTTTTATAAAGAAACTATATAATGGAGAGGTGTCAGCTAAAGAAATTAAAGATTGGCTGAAATTTATGTCTTTAAATATCAAGTCATTAGAGCGCTTTGTCTCAGGATGTTACGATATTCCTAAAGGAATATTTAAGAATTCCCATGCGGAATTTCAACAGTTTTTAACAGCAGAAGAAGATTTTAACAATCAATATCAAAAAGATGTTGTAACCTTTTCTTCTGAGGTTAAATCTAAACTTCTCAAATACCAAAGTGAAATGTCGGATGCGTTCACTCAAATGGTCATAGAAATCAATTCTGCAAAAGAATTTAATAAATATAAGATACACTCATTTATGCAATCTATTAGAGATAATAGATAATTACACTTGATACTTGAACATCCCTGTAAACTCAGCCTGCTCAGATGTGAGGCTTGCGAGGAGGGCTTTTTCTTTCTGGAGTTCGTGAGTTTAACATCAAATTGTATAATTAATCCATAATCTTTATTGTAATAAATTGAAAAACTCGGAATAGCTTGCAAAGAGCGAGGCAAACACGTCACCGTAGCTGAAAGCCTTGGGATCGCAGCTGCGAGAACCGAGGACGGAATCGACAGTTTTGCGGATGCCGGAGCGGTTGAACTGGTTGAAAATTGAATAAAGTCCCCCGAAAGGAGTGATATTGTCAGATTTTAGTTGTATCTTCGCCATGTCAGTGATTACTTATTTTATTTGAATTGCATCACTAATTTAGGTGAAATTACTGACATACGCAAGTCCCTGTAAGGGTTTCTTTATCAGGGGCTTGCTATTTTTTAAGCAATCCGCTTTGCGGAATTAAGGTTATATTCGCGCTCCCGATTTGTATAGAAAACGGAAAACTTAATGAATTATGGAACATCTTCCTGAATATGACATGCCGATGCTGGCCTCGGCGATCAATTTTCTCCTTCGTGACGAAGAGTTTGATAATCTGGACCAGATTTGCGATTACTATCATAAGGACCGTAAGGAACTGGAAACGAAACTTGCCGCCGCCGGGTTTTCTTTCTCCGAAGAACAGAACAGATTTATCTGAGTATGAGTGCAATAAAGAATATAGTATTTGATTTCGGAGGTGTCCTCCTGGATTGGAATCCAAGGTATCTCTACAAGGATTATTTCAAGGATGAGAAGGAAATGGAGTATTTCCTCTCAGAGATTTGTAACAGCGAATGGAACGTTCAGCAGGATGCCGGACGCCCTTTTGCGGAGGCCGTGAAACTCCTTCAGTCCCAGTACCCTCAGTATTCCGAAGCCATCCGGATGTATGACGAATATTGGTACAAGATGCTGAAATGCGAGTTCCCGGAAAGCATTGCCCTTCTGAAGGAACTCAAGTCGCTGGGCTATGGCATCTACGGCCTGACGAACTGGTCGGCAGAAAAGATCGGCTACGCCTTTTCCAATTATGATTTCTTCGGGCTCTTCGACGGTATTGTGGTTTCCGGCGATGAAAAGGTCGCAAAACCGGATCCGAAAATCTACAGGATTCTTCTGGAAAGATATGGCCTCGTACCGGGGGAGTGCGTCTTCCTCGACGACAATGCCGACAATGTGAAAGTTGCCGAAGCATTGGGTATCAATGCGATACGTTTCGACAACATTGAAAATGTGAAACAAAACCTGGCTAAGTTGCTGGGCAGGACTTTATAATTGAGGTTTATCTATGCTTATTCCTATTTATACCTGGACCAAAGGGGTCAGGAATCTGGATCTCAGAAGGCGCGCCTTCATCAAGCAGCCGTGGGCGCAGGGCGTTATCCTGCTGACCTGCGTCATCATCGCAATGCTCCTCGCGAACTTGCCGTTTACAAGGGATATTTATCACAATGTATTGGAAACCAATGTTTCCATATTCTTCAAGTCTCCTGACGGCAGTGGTATTTTCTTTCCGCGCGGCATGACCGTGGAGAGTTTCATCAATGACATATTGATGACGGTGTTCTTCTTCTCCGTGGGTCTGGAAATCCGCAGGGAAATGAAGGTCGGAGAACTCTCCAGTGTGAAGAAAGCATTGCTCCCGGTCATTGCCGCTTTCGGCGGTGTGGTTATGCCGGCGCTGATTTTCTCCTGCATCAATCATGGCACTGCAGCCGCTTCCGGTTGGGGAATCCCTACGGCTACTGACATTGCCTTCGCGGTCGGCATCCTTTCCATTCTCGGAGACAGGGTTCCGGTTTCATTGAAGGTGTTTCTGACCGCGTTGGCCATTGCAGATGACCTGATTGCGATACTTGTGGTGGCATTGTTCTACGGCGGGAAAATCAATTTCCTGCTCCTGGGCATCGCCGTTGTGCTTGTCGCTTTCGTGGTCCTTCTCAACAAACTGGGCGAAAAACGCATGTGGTGTTATCTTGTGCCGGCCTTTGTCATCTGGAGCCTGTTCTACTATGCGGGCATACATTCCACCATGTCCGGCGTGGTAATGGCGTTCCTCGTCCCGATGGCGCCACGTTTTCCGGAAGCGTATTTCTTACGCAAGGAAAAGCAATATCTCAGGAGAATCAAGGAATATTTCGGAATCGCATCCACTTCAGATGGCTTCCCGAATGGCCCGCAGCGGCATTGTCTCCGCCGTCTGTCCGTGATTTCCAGAGGCTCGATGGGCATGAGCTACCGCCTCGAACATGCACTCGAACCATGGGTCAACTTCCTGATAATGCCGGTCTTCGCTCTCGCCAATGCCGGTGTCGTGATTCCGGATTTGTCTTATTTCAATGTGTTCAATTTCAATGCTGCCATGGGTAGCGTGGGAATGGGAATCTTCCTCGGCCTGCTGATAGGAAAGCCGCTTGGAATTTCATTGGCAAGCTTCCTGGCCATCAAACTGCACGCTGGTGAAATGCCTGCCGGCGCATCATGGAAAATGCTGATTGCAGTGGCCTGCCTCGGCGGTATCGGCTTTACAATGTCGGTTTTCGTGGATACGCTTTCGTTCGGCGACCAGGCTCCGGAAGTTATGGCGCATCTGAGGGATATGGGCAAGGTTGCCGTTCTCATGGGCTCGCTATGTGCAGGAATTCTCGGCAGCATATTGATCAATATCGTTCACAAGGTCGAGAATCATGGATAACGGTGCCGCGATTCCGCCTGATGCGATAGAGTGGACATATTGTATCTTCCATCAGAAACTGCGGGTGTACAAGTTCTCTACAAGTCCTTCGCAACGTGATGAAATAGAGCATGTCGTGGCTTCTTATGCCATGGATATGAATCCTGAACTGTACAAGAAACTGGCGGATGGACGTGAAGGTTTCCTGATGGAGCATACGCGTTTTTCCGAGGATTTGGAACATGCGGTCGACACTCTTGAATCAATGATGTGTTGATGGCGAGATTATGATAAAATGAAAAACGGACAGTCGTAATGGCTGCCCGTTTTTATATGTATGTCAATGACTTTTAGAACAAGTAAGCGACGCCTAATTTAAGCTGCTGTCTGTGGAGCTTGATATCGTCGTTTCCTCTGTTGACAAGACCCCAGTCGTAAGCGAACTTGACTCTGATTTTGTTCAATACGTCCACACCGACGCCACCGCCGAGCATGAGGTCGAAGTAGCCATATTTGCCGCCGAGTTTCTCGAAGAAGTCCTTGGTGTCCACGGTCGTGCTGCTGGTTGTGCCTAATGCGGTTCCATCAGTCTTGGTCTTGGATGATACATTGAAAGAAAGTGTAGGACCCGCGAATGCGAATATTCTAACTACTTTAATATCAATGCCCCAATCGAGTTTGAGCGGTATGTTGACGTAATGCTCCTTGAATTTGGATTCGCTCTTTATGTCGCCCAAACCGAGTTCCTTGATGCTCTTGTCTCCGATGAATACCCATTCGATGCCCGGAGTGAATCCCAAACCGTATTTGAATTTGAATGTGTAGTCCGCATCGACATAGAGGCCGTTGGCATTGGAAGTGTTCTCTTGTTTGACTGACTTGAATTCAGCTTTTTCTTTAAGGTCAGATTTTGCAAATCCGACACCTACACTTAACTGAGCTGAAGCATTGTAGCTAATCAGCATCATGACTGCCGCAGCAGCCGCAAAAATGATTTTCTTCATATTTTCTGTTTTAAATTACACTGAAGGCGGTTTTTTCACGATTCTCCTTCGTGATTAAAGCGAATTTAGCATTATCTTCTATAAATTCCAAACTATGAGCGTTCGAATACCATATAGAGAAAACCGCTGTCGATGATAGGATATCCGTCTACATGTGAGCAACGTGATTTTATGACGATTTTCGTCACATGGTTTTCATCCTTCCCGTAGTAGCTTATCCATGAATTTATCAGAGTGTCGGGATTGTTGCTGTCAGGAAAGTACAGTATTTCAGTGACCCTCGGAAATTTGGCCTTGAAAGAGAAACCGCCGATTACGTGCCAGTTGCAATGTACGTTGTAGGAAGATTTGTTGTAATATGTAGATGTATAGCCTCCTCCTCCCTCATATTCATAAGTGGCGAATGTCGCCGGGAAATTCTTTGTGAAGTTGAATGTCAGTTCGTTGTCGTTGTCCCCCTTGAACGATTTCAGAGGAATTTCCGCCTTGACCCTGAAGGAGAAACTGTTTTCATAAATGTACGGCTCGGTGAAGCCGGCTCCTTTCAGAAACCATTCGTGACTCAATATCTCGGGCAGTACCGTCCTGTCGATAATTTCCAGCTTCCGGTATCCGTCAATCTCCCCGGAATGATCTACGGTCTCGCAAGCATTGAAACCCATGCAGACCGCAGCCGCCAAAATCATGTGGTATAAAAATCTTTTCATATCGTTGGTCGTTAGATGTCCTTCATTGTCAGAAAGATATGCTCAAGCCTCCTGTTATGAAACCTTGCATGCCTCCGCCGGTTTCGAGAAAGCCGCGTACGTGTTTGCCGCCTGCCTGTATGCAGACAGCGCCTGCCTGACCGGCAAAGAACGGCGAATAGTTCCTTTCTGATTCCTTGTTGTCAAATCCGTCAAGCATGGTGAGTCCCAATGCCAGCTTGGAATACATTGCCACGTGCTTCTTTCTGAACCAGAATGCCTTTACGGATGGCATTATCACGAATGCACTATAGTGGGACTTCCCTGTCTTGACATCTTCCTTATTAATGATATCTGCGCTTCCTCCCGTCCATGAAAACGAACCTCCGACTGAAAAAGTCTTGTTAAGAACCCGGTAGTATTCTGCATTGACAGAACCGAGCGCCTGATAGTTGTCTGTTCTTATATGGCCCGCGGAGAATGCCGTAACCAGTCCGTTTGCAAATATGAATGTGGCATCTATAAATGTTCCCCAGCCGTAGCCGATTGTGATTTCGTTTTTCTGCTCAGGCATGGCTGCTTTTCGGATTTCTTTCTTGGTCATCCGGGTTTCAGGAAGATTTTCCTGCAGAACAGCTGAAGTGGAATCTTGTGTCTGTGCCAGCGATAAACCGGTGGAAAACACGATTGCGGCAAGTATCAGGATAAAGTGTTTCATGGTGTATAAATTTTTGCTAATATAAGTATTTTCCTGCTATTTGTGCGCTTCTGAGCCGGAATGCACTCAAATTAGGTAAAATTACCTATTTCTATAACGGCTTTTCGTGCTTACCTTTGGCCAAGTCGGATATTGATTATCAATCATTTTTTAAAACAATAACACTATGAAACGTATTTTATCCACACTACTGGTTATTGCCTTGGCAATCCCTCTGTTCGTGAACTGCAAGAAAGATAAGGGCGTACCGGTCGAGAGTTTCAGCATCGACCCGGTCACCGTTTATCTCAATGATGGCGACACTCATCAGCTCGATGTGATAGTACAACCTAAAAAAGCCAAGAAAGGCGAGTTCATGTCTTCTCTTGTCTGGGTTTCAGATGACGAGAATATTGCGAGCGTAGATGAAAACGGACTCGTGACTGCCAAGATGCGAGGCAATACGAGAATTACTGCTTCTACATCTGACGGTACATTGTCTGCCAGCTGCGATGTCAATGTTCAGCTTGTCCTTACGGACGACAAGGAAATTTCGGCGTACTTTGAAGGCAATTTCGCTCTTGCATTGGAATACGATGGAAAGATTGCCGATAATAATAAGATTACCTATGGAGAAGTGAAGAACATAACGGAATTCTATGTTCCGTCAATATATGCCAAGGATATAGAGACCGCGGACGGCTTGGAATTTCTCGTGAATCTCGAAACTCTGGGCTTAGGCGGTTGTAAGAATCTTACTTCGCTGAACGTCAGTACTCTTACCAAGCTTAAGAAGCTTATTGCTACCGAAGGAAAACTGACACATGTAGACTTGACTAACTGCCCTAATTTGGAATCTGTTATTATGGATGACAACAAGTTGGAGAGTGTCGTATTCGGTCAGCATCCGAACTTGACAAAGGTCTCTATGAATACGAACAAGTTGAAGGAATTCAACGCCAGCTCTTTACCTGGTCTGGTTTATCTGGATCTTTCCGAAAACGAACTGGAAAGCATCAACTTGACAGGATGCGAATTGATTGAATCGCTGTGGCTCAACTATAATAAACTGACGAGCATAGATGCGGGTTCTCTTCCGGATAAAATGAAAAAATTCGAATATTTCTTCAATCCTGGAGAGAACGGGGTCCTGAAGGTTATATATGGTAAAATATCTGGGCCTTCCTACAGCTGGCAGATGATTAAGGGGGACGAGAGCAGTCGTGTCAAGGGGACTCTGTATTGTGAAAAATCTCCTAAGATCAAGACTCAGCCGAAACCTGAGATTGCTGCGAAGACGGGTGTTCCGTTCAGTGTGTCAGTGGAAATGGAATCGACAGGAAATTATCAGTATTATTGGTGCCTTTCTGCGCCTGCCGAAGTTGGACCTACAGGCCTCACGGGTTATTTCTTCAATCCGATTTCGGATGACAGCGATGGCACTTATTATATTAGTGGCAGTAATACCAACACGTTGACTATAAATGTTGGCAACTTAGACATATTCGTCCTTCTGGCTTGTATGATTTATGATGAGGCTACCGGTACGACAACGATCAGTGATTTCTCACGCATCAAGTATGAATAGATAATATCTTGGTCATTAATATGACAATCCCCTGCAAAGTGTTGTCTTGCAGGGGATTTGTCATATATGCGGACTGATTAGTTCTTTATGAGTCTGCCGACGCTGCGGAATCTCTCTATCAAGTTGTTGATTCTGGTCGAATATCCGGAATCCGTAGTCTTGATGACCTTCTTGTCCGTATCCTCGAAGAATGGAAAGCAAGCGATAACGTCCACTTCCTTGCCGGTCCCGTCAATGTGTGACAATCCGAGAGTCACGAGTGTGAGTGAATGGAAACGGAGCTCCGGCCATTGAGTGCCGTCCTTTTCGTAGATTCTGATGATGCCTTCACCCTTTGCCGTATTCTCAAGTGTATACTTTCTGGCAAAAGATTCGACCATGTAATAGTTCTTTTCGTCTTTGTTTGTGGATTTGACTGCGAAATTCACGGTAGACGACGAATTGTCGAACCGGATCACGACATTCTCGTCTCCACTTCCTACTTCATCAGGAATGATTGTCCACCAGTCGCCTGAAAGCATGACGTCGGACTTGGAACAAGAGTTGAGGAACAGTGCCGTGAAAATTGTCAAAATGACGATAAATATCTTTTTCATGTTATTTTGGGTTATTGATTTCTGCAAAGGAAAGGAATATTGTCCTCATTTCCTATAGGTAATTTTACTTAGATTCATGCCGGCTGTGCTTGCTGTGGTACTGGCAATCGGAAAGCCTGGAAAATAAATAGCGGCATCCAAAAGCATGCCCCCTAAAAAGGCAAAGTAAAGACTAAAAATTTAGAAACGATTATTGCAACACACTGATACAGCGGACTTTGACACCATATGTTTTCTGAGCTGGATACAGCATCGTAA
>OCHN01001605.1_pt1 | contig 17454 bp, 18 predicted proteins | sample 1538911 | NCBI WGS metagenome assembly OCHN01 (sample SAMN04571736, study PRJEB22368) | human gut metagenome | biome: human gut; material: stool | host: Homo sapiens | place: Luxembourg | collected 2013-01-11 | reverse complement strand
ATTTGCCATTGTATATGACAGGGTTATTATAAGTGGTTTTAGTTGAATGGAAAAGAGGATGTGTCATAAATTTATGATTCACCCTTTTCTTGTTGTTGGAAGAGTAAGAATATGTTGTTGGAAGAGTAAGAATATGTTGTTGGAAGAGATAGGATATGTTGTTGAGGCAGTCTGTATCTTCGGTCGCACAACAGCTGTTGTGCGCTTGCATAACAGCTGATATGCGTATGCACAACAGGTGATGTGCATGCGATGGTCAACTGTTATGCGCCAACTATTATTCAGACTTATGACACACCCTCACTGTTGCTTTATGAAGAATAAGAGAAATACTCTTAAGAAATATCCCGATTTTTTTGGTAATTACGAATATTCAGCGTACCTTTGCAAGATATAACTTAATACAAAACATTATGGCTAATAATTATCAACCTTTCAACCGATCTTTGCTGGCGATGGCTGCCCTTCAAGCCTTGCCGCTATCTCTCTTCGCCCAGAATACAGGCGAAAAACCAAACATCCTGTATATCATGTGCGATGACCACGCCATACAGGCTATCAGCGCCTACGGCAGTGCCATCTCCCAACTGGCGCCTACCCCAAATATTGACCGACTTGCAGAAAGGGGAATGAAATTCAACGAGGCTTTCGTTGAAAACTCGCTTTCTACACCAAGCCGTGCCTGTCTGATGACCGGTCTCTACAGTCATCAGAACGGACAGCGCATGCTGGCAGAGGGCATCGATTCCACCAAAACCTTCTTCTCTGAAATGCTGCAGAAGGCAGGCTATGAGACGGCAGTAGTGGGAAAATGGCACATGTCATGCCGCCCTAAAGGTTTCGATTTCTATCACATCCTCAACGATCAGGGACAATATTACAACCCGACCTTCGCATCAACAGACCATTACGGAGAATACAAGCAGGAAATGGGATATGCCACCGACCTCATCACAGACCATGCCATCGAATACCTCGACCAAAGAGACAGAAACAAGCCATTCTGTCTGCTGGTTCATCATAAGGCACCCCACCGTCTGTGGATGCCTAGCACCAAGTATGTTGGGAAATACGGCAAAGTAAACTTCCCGCTACCTGAAACCTTCTGGGACGACTATGCGACCCGAGGCTCGGCTGCATCCACCCAGAAGATGACTATCGGTGAATATATGGAAATGGTACGCGACCTGAAAGTGCCCGAAATGTACGACCCTTCTACACCGGAAGGCAGAGACTCGTATGCCGGACTCATGGGAGAGATGAACCGCATGACACCGCAGCAGCGCGAGGCTATTGATGCCTATTACATGCCGAGAAACAGAGAATTCCTGAGCAAGAATCTCACGGGTAAGGAACTGGTAGAATGGAAATACCAGAACTATATCCGCGACTATATGGCAGTGATTGCTTCGGTGGATGAGAGTGTAGGCCGACTCCTGACTTATCTCGATGAGCATCATCTCACGGATAATACCATCATCGTATACACCTCCGACCAGGGATTCTACATGGGCGAACACGGCTGGTTTGACAAGCGTTTCATGTATGAGGAATCATTCCATACACCGCTCATCATCAGCTATCCTAAGCATATCCAGCCTAAGAGCGAGTGCAACCAGATGGTACAGAACATCGACTTTGCTCCTACCTTCCTCGACCTGGCGGGCTTGAAGAAGCCTGCCTATATGCCGGGCACTTCGCTCCAACCATTGTTTGCCGGACAGCCTGTAAGAAAATGGCGTAAGAGTCTGTATTACCATTATTATGACTACCCTAATTATCATCTGGTACGCAAGCACGATGGTGTGAGAACCGAGCGCTACAAACTGATTCATTTCTACGGCAAGGGTGGTGAAAGAGCCGTTCCAGAAAACAAGTATCAGTGCCAACCGGGAACTTCAGAAAACTGGTGTTTCGAATATCTCAAATCCATCAACTACATCACCGATGATGCCGATATTGACTACTACGAGTTGTATGATATCCAGGTTGATCCGAACGAGCTGCACAACCTCTACGGCAAGCCTGGCATGCAGAAGGTAGAAAAGGAAATGAAGAAGCTCCTCGCTACCTATCGCAGGAATCTGAAGGTAGATGAGTAAAAGAACCGAACAAAATAACATTGATATGAACAAGACAATATGGTTTACAGGGGTAGGTTTGGCGTGCCTTCCTACCCTGCTCTGTGCAAAACAAAACACCCCACCCAACATTCTCTTCATACTGTGTGACGACATGGGATATGGCGATCTGGCTTGCTACGGCCAACCTTATATCCACACGCCTAATATAGACCGGATGGCACAGGAGGGAATGAGATTCACCCAGGCTTATGCCGGTTCTCCCGTCTCGGCTCCGTCGAGAGCTACCCTCATGACTGGTCAGCATACGGGACATACACATGTGCGTGGAAACAAGGAATACTGGAGAGGTGTGCCAATGGTAAAATATGGCAACAACGAGGAGTATTCTGTCGTAGGACAGGAACCTTACGACCCGCAGCATAAGATTCTGCCCGAAATCATGAAGGACGAAGGATATAGAACCGGCGTATTCGGGAAATGGGCTGGCGGATATGAAGGTTCGGCTTCTACTCCCGACAAGCGTGGCGTGGACGAATTCTATGGCTATATCTGCCAGTTTCAGGCTCATCTCTATTATCCTAACTTCCTGAATCGCTACAGTCGTGTAATGGGAGATACAGCAGTGGTAAGAGAGGTAATGGAACAGAACATCCAGCATCCGATGTTCGGCAAGGATTATTTCAAGCGCAAACAGTATTCTGCCCGCATCATCCACGACAAGGCACTGGAATGGATTGACAGACAGGATAAGGAACATCCTTTCGTAGGATTCCTTACCTATACCCTGCCGCATGCCGAACTGACCCAGCCGGAAGACTCTATTCTAGAGAATTACCAGAAACAGTTCTTTACCGATAAAACCTGGGGCGGATGGGAAGATTCGAGATACAACGCTGCGGTTCATACCCATGCACAGTTTGCCGGAATGATTACCCGACTGGACCAGTATGTAGGCGAAATCTTCGCCAAGCTGAAGGAGAAGGGACTCGACAGGAATACCGTTGTCATCTTTACTTCAGATAACGGGCCGCATGAAGAAGGTGGTGCTGATCCAGAGTTCTTCGGTCGCGACGGTAAGTTAAAAGGTCTGAAGCGCCAGTGCTACGAAGGCGGCATCCGCATACCATTTATCGCCTGGTGGCCTGAGCATATCAAGGCAGGAGCGGTGAACGATACCCAGTTTGCCTTTTACGATCTGCTGCCTACTTTCTGCGATTTGGCTGGCATCAGAAACTTTGCCAAGCGTTATACCAACAGAAAGTTGGCTGGTGATGGTTTCGACGGAATCTCTATCGCTCCTACCCTTCTGGGCAAGGATGCAGAGCAGAAACATCACGATTACCTGTACTGGGAATTTCACGAAACCGACCAGATTGGCGTGAGAAAGGGCGACTGGAAACTGGTGGTAGTAAAAGGCGAACCGCGGCTCTATAATCTGGCTTCCGATATCCACGAAGACCATAATGTGGCGGCAGAACATCCGGAGATTCTTGCCGAACTCCTGGCTGCCATCAGAAAGGAGCATCGAGACAGCAAGGATTTCGAAATTACGCTGCCAAAGTTCTGATTTTCTCTCCCGGTTACAGAGAGATAGAGATTACAACTAGATTCAAGAAAAAATGATGAACGACAACATAGCAAATCCCTTTGCCAAGCCACTGTATGTAATGCTGAAGCCTGCGGGTGCCCATTGCAACCTGGCATGCAAATACTGTTATTATCTGGAGAAGAACAAGCTCTATCCCACTGCTCAGCGACATCTGATGAGCGATGAGATGCTGGAACAGTTTACCCGAGAATATATTGAGGCGCAAACCATGAACCAGGTGCTCTTCACCTGGCATGGTGGCGAGCCTCTGCTGCGCTCCATCGACTTCTACCGCAAGGCTTTATCCCTACAGCAAAAGTATGCTGGAGGCAGGCGCATCGACAACGTAATTCAGACCAACGGCACGTTGCTGACCGATGAATGGTGCGAGTTTTTTGCCCAGAACCATTGGCTGGTAGGCATCTCTATCGATGGTCCGCAGCCTGATCATGACCATTACCGGCTGACGGCTGCGGGAAAACCATCGTGGAAGAAGGTGATGCAAGGCATCAAACTGCTGAAGAAACACGGGGTAGAATGGAATGCGATGGCGGTGGTGAATGCCTATAATGCCAATCATCCGCTGGAGTTCTACCGCTTCTTCAAGGAAAACGGCTGTCAGTTTCTGCAGTTCACACCTATCGTTGAGCGACTGACCCGACATGAGGATGGCCGTACCCTGGCAAGTCTTGCCGACAAGGATGAGATTTCTCAGAGCGAGGCATCGGTTGCGCCGGAGCAGTGGGGCAACTTTCTCTGTGCGATTTTCGATGAGTGGGTACGGAAGGATGTGGGCAAAATCTTCGTTGAGATTTTCGACTGCACACTGGCAAACTGGATGGGTGTTTCTCCCGGCATCTGTGCTTATTCCAAGGAATGCGGTCATGCGGGAGTGATGGAGCACAATGGCGATGTTTATTCCTGCGACCACTTTGTTTTTCCGGAGTATAAGTTGGGCAATATCCGTGACCATTCGCTCATCGACATGCTTTATGGTGAGCAGCAACAGGAGTTCAGCCGTCTGAAACACAGTTCTCTTCCCCGCCAGTGCAAGGAGTGTGACATGGAGTTTGCCTGTCATGGAGAATGCCCAAAGAACCGCTTCATGAAAGATAAGTATGGCGATTCCGGTCTCAACTATCTCTGTCCGGGTTATTACCATTATTATCAGCATGTAGCGCCCTACATGGATTACATGAAGCAGGAACTCATGGCGCAGCGCCCACCTTCGAACATCATGAAAGTTGTACAGTAAGCATGACAGATTCTAAAAAAACAGCAAAATACTTGGAAAAAAGTCAGAAATATCGTACCTTTGCAGGCAAAAAGCAATTTTACGAATATGAAAAGAATCAAAATGCCACTCTTGGCAAGAATCATCATTGCCATCCTGTTGGGTGTAATCTTCGGCAATTTCTTCAATGAAGCGGCCGTCAGAGCGTTTCTCACCTTCAACGGCATCTTCAGCCAGTTTCTGGGCTTTATGATACCGCTCATCATCATCGGTCTCGTTACGCCAGCCATTGCCGACATCGGTCACGGAGCCGGAAAACTCCTCCTTGCCACTGTGGGCATCGCCTTTGCCGACACCATCCTGGCGGGTCTTCTTGCCTATGGCACAGGCTCGGCACTCTTTCCTAACATGATTGCCAATTCTGCCCATGTGGCAGTAGATAAAGTGGAAGAACTCAAACCCTTCTTCGAAATCAAGATACCTGCCATGGTAGATGTGATGAGTGCCCTCGTTTTCTCGTTCATTGCCGGACTGGGCATTGCCCACAAAGGCAGCCGCACCATGCAGAACGTTTTTCAGGAATTCAAGGAAATCGTATCAGGTATCATTGCCAAAGTCATCATTCCCCTACTGCCCCTTTATATCTTCGGCATCTTCCTGGGCATGACTTTCTCCGGCGAAGCCTACCACATTCTGCTGGTCTTCGCACAGATTATCCTCGTGATTCTCGTACTTCATATCGTCATCTTACTTTACGAATATCTGTTGGCTGGCGGCTTGTCCCACAAGAATCCTTTTAAGCTGTTATTCAACATGTTGCCAGCCTACTTCACGGCACTTGGCACATCATCATCAGCAGCCACCATTCCGGTAACTCTGAAGCAGACCTTGAAAAACGGCGTCACCGATGGCATTGCCGGATTCACCATTCCGCTCTGTGCCACCATCCATCTCTCGGGATCAATGATGAAGATTACCTGTTGTGCGCTCACCATCTGTCTCATCAATGGTATGCCGTGCAATCTCCCCCTCTTCCTCAACTTCATCTTCGTGCTTGCCATCTGCATGGTAGCAGCTCCGGGAGTTCCGGGAGGAGCCGTCATGGCAGCGCTAGGTCCGCTAGCCTCAGTTTTAGGTTTCAATGCTGATATGCAAGCACTTATGATAGCCCTCTATATTGCGATGGACAGTTTCGGCACCGCCTGCAATGTAACCGGCGATGGCGCCATTGCTATAGTCGTGGATAAGATATTCAGAAAGGATAAATAAAAAATAAAGAGGTGTGTCATAAGTCCATGACACACCTTTTTTTTTCAAAAAGCCACAATAGATACCATCTATCAACTTATAGCCAAAATCTTTCGTTTATCTATAATAAAAGTATTATCTTTGCAGCCGAAATCAAAATTACAAATAAGAAAATAAAAAAACAAAGAGAAAAATGACAATGGAAACAAGAAAAGAAATAGCAGCAGAAAAGAAACGTTGTGGCTCACATAATTGCACACAGGCTGTGCTCTGCACCTACCACGACTTCACCGGTATGGACGAGGAAACCATCAAGAACGCCGGCAATGCCTTTGCTGCAGGTATGGGTAACATGGAGGGAACCTGCGGAGCCCTCGTTGGCGCTGGCATCGTACTTGGACTCGCAACACAAGACAAGGCGAAGTCTATCAAGGGCATGAGAATGATAATGGATAAGTTTAAGCAACGCAATGGTGTCACACAATGCAAACTGCTGAAAGGTGTGGGCACAGGCAAGGTGCTTCGCGAGTGTCCGCTCTGCGTGGCTGATGCATCTGAATTTCTGGAAGAGATACTGGAAAAGGAAGGTATTCAGAAGTAAGTAACAATATGGCTAAGTATAAAGCAATTAACGAGCAAAACCGCTGCGTGGCATGTGGTGTTTGCGTGAAAGTATGTCCTAAGGATGCCATCAGCATCTACAAGGGATGCTATGCCCAGATAGATGAGGAGAAGTGCATAGGCTGCGGCATCTGCGAGAAAAACTGTCCGGCAGGAGTAATCCATAAAGTTTTAAGACAACCCGTTTAATTTCATCAAATTGATTCGCATGGCAAAACAGAAAAATAAGAAATGGAGTGATTACCTGTGGCTCATATCTGCCACCTATTTCATCCTCGGATTCTTCAATATTGTGTTCGCATGGCTCGGAGTCATCTGTTTTCTGATTCCGCTGCTCATGGCCATATTCGGAGGTGGAAAGGGATATTGCAACAACTATTGTGGACGAGGACAACTCTTCCTGCAAATAGGAAACACCCTGGGATGGTCGCGCAAGAAGGCGGCACCAAGATGGTTCTCGTCTAAATGGTTCCGCCATGGCTTCCTCCTGTTCTTCATGTTCTTCTTCATACAGATGATCATCCTCACCACAATGGTGGCAAAGGGCACAGAAGATCTCCATCAGACCATCCACCTGCTATGGACCTTCAACGTGCCATGGCATTGGGCTTACCCGGTAGAGATTGAGCCATGGAAGGCGCAGTTTGCCTTCGGTCTCTACGGCATCATGCTCACCTCGCTGATTGTGGGCGTTCTGCTCACCATTATCTATCGTCCAAGAACCTGGTGCGTGTTCTGTCCTATGGGCAACATGACACAGCTGATATGTAAACTCAAAGCAAGATAATTTCAAGCAAGATAAATTAAAGCAAGATAACTCAAAGCAAAATGAATCTGCAACAACTCAAATATATCGTAGCAATCAACCGCTTTCGCAACTTTGCGAAGGCGGCAGACTCGTGCAATATTTCCCAACCCACACTCAGCGCCATGCTGCTGAAGTTAGAAGAAGAACTCGATGTGCGCATCTTCGACCGCACCAACAAACAGGTAACACCAACGAGTGCAGGAGAGAAAATCATCCTTCAAGCTAAAAAGACACTTTTGGAGCTAGAGAAAATCACAGAACTCGTGGCTGAAGAAAAGAACCAGATTGGCAAATCTCTGTCTCTCTCCGTAGGTCCCTCCATTGCTCCTTACATTCTTCCCAAATTCATCAAGCATTACAGAAAAGATTATCCTGAAGTAAACCTCTCTATTCAAGAGATGAAATCAGAAGAAATGTTTCATGTTTTGCAAGATGGAGAAATAGATGCTGGCATTGCTATTTCAGACCTGCCTCGTAAAGGAATACTTGAGATTCCGCTTTACACAGAACGCTTTTATGTATATTTATCGGAAGACTGCTGGCGCAAGCTGCCCGTGTTCAAGCCAGAGAATCTGGAACATGAGAACATGTGGATTATGAAAGAAGCACAATGCCTTCGCGATAGTGCCTTCTCCTTCTGTAAAGCAAGGAGCAAAGGGCACCACATCTATGAGTCAGGCAGCATAGAAACTTTAATTCGCATCGTGGATGAGAACGGCGGGTTCACCATCATTCCAGAGATGCACCTCGAATTCCTAAATGAGGCACAACGCAAGAATGTAAGAAAGATAGAAGGAGATTATCTTTCCCAGAGACGCATCTCCCTATACATTAGGGAAGACTATATCAAAGAACGGATGCTTAACACCATCATCAACAGCATGAAAGAATTTATGCCAGCGCAGATGATGAATGAAGACAACTGGAAATATGGGATAAGACTGTAAAACTGGAGTCTCCAGTTTTACAGTAAACTTGAAAATTTAGAACTTAATCCAGGTCAGCTTCTTCCAAATTCCCTCGAAAGGACCATGGGAGTGATACTTGAGCCAGAGGTTGGAGAAGAGGCATTGCACTACCACCATGGCAATACCCACAAAGAAGGCATAGGTGATGCCGAGTTTCGTCTGGAGATTGAAGCCATAATAAGCAAACAGTCCACAACCGATGATAGACTGGAGAAAGTAGTTGGTCAAACTCATCTTGCCAAACTGGCGCAGGAACGACAATCCCTTTCTGAACCATTCCTTTCCGTACCACAACAATATGAATCCTGATACTACAAACGAGAGGATGAAGAAGTTGTAGATAGGATAAAGCCAATTGTTCCATGTTTCCATGTGGCGCACATCAGCTATGCCTCCCACAATCAATACCAGGATGGAAACCGCCAGCACCTTCTTCCACAAAGCCAGGTTGTTGTTCTCATTGTAGAACCAACGCTTTCTACCCACCAGCATTCCAAGTATGAAGAGGCAGATAGTCTGCGTATGTCTTCCCTTCATCATACACCAGTAATAAGTAGCCACCTGTCCGTATCGCAGGTTGCCATAAGCATTCTCCAGGAAACTGCCGTGCTGATGACCATTATACATATTTCCATACACTTCTCTCAATGCCGATGCATCCACCTGCCATCCCGAAATGAGGGAGTAGATTTCTACCGGTTGGATAAAGAGGAAGGCAACCACCCACCAGAGCCATTTGGTAGGAAGATAACTCAATGGGATGAGAACCAGTCCATAGATGGCATAGGAGAAGAGGATGTCGCCATCAAAGAAGGCGGTGTTCACGATACCGAGCATTGCCAGGAGGAACATTCGCCAGGCGAATCTACCCGAAAAGCAATTTCCACGCTGCTGCTGATTATCATTCATGATAAAGAAGCTTAATCCGAAGAGCAGGGCAAAGATGCCATACATCTTTCCCGACAGCAGCAATGCCAGCACATCTGCCATCCAATCATCACAACCCAGCGTATAAACATGCGCTATACTTCCGTCATACATATTGAAATGCTCCACGGAATGATAGAGAATAATACCTGCCACTGCTAATCCTCGCAAGGCATCAGCCACATCAATACGGCTGTTTTTCAATCCTAATGTCTTGTAAAAATTCATTTTGATAATGTTATGTTAGTTATTATGAGTTGGCAAAGGTATAACATTTTATTGGAAAAAGCGAAGAAATTCATATTTTTTTCGAATCACTTCGATTCTGACATATCCGTCAGAATCGAAGTGAAAGCCAATCATCGAACTTCACGTTCTGGAAGGTATGGATGCCCAGCTTCTCGGCAGCCTCACAGTTTTCCTTCAGATCATCAATGAAGAGGGTTTCATCGGGATTGATGTTCGCCTGCCTGATTACCTCCTCATAGATGTGGACATCAGGCTTAGCCAAATGCATTCGCTGAGAGAGGAAACAGTGCCCGAAATAATCCTCTACCCCATGGTTCTGATAAGGGAAGAGATGCTCCACGCAATAATCCCAGTGTATATCAATGGTATTGCTCAAGAGAAAGAGGCGATAACCAGCCTTCTTCAACTGCAGGAGTCGCTCCTTTTTCTCATCAGGAATCTCCACCAGCATCTTGTTGGCAGCATCGATGATCTCTTCATTCGTCACATCAGCTCCAGTCAACTCACGGGCTGCATCGCAGAATGCTTCGGTGGTCATCATTCCCACACCCAGTTTGCTCATCAACTTCATCCCCTCACTCTGAGGATTCGGATTCGCCAGTTCCCCCATTCCTATCGCCTTGAAAGCCCCGATGCATCCTTCCGGATTGAGCTTTACCAGGACATTACCTAAATCAAATATGATATTCTTGTATTGCATAATCTATACCTTATTTTAAATTTCACTTTTAATCTTTAATTAGATACTTACTGCAAAAGTACAGCAAATTCGGGAGAAAACAAATGATTTGGAAAAGGAATGGCGGGAATATAACATTTATTAGTAAAAGAGGAAAGCCTATGCATGAGAAAGTTTTTCTAAAACTAATGTCACTATTACCACACTTCAAGTTAACCAATTGGTCTTTAGCTATTTAAGTATAACAACAAGGGCATTTTTATTGTCACTTATTACCTAGCCCACTGACGGAAGCGTGCACCTCGAATAGATTTTACACTATACCCCACATAGATAATAACATCAAGATTGTAGTATTTTACCTCTTTACTCTGCGTTTTCCCCTCTAAAGCACCATGTTGAGTGGTTGTTCGGAATTTCCGAACAACCACTTTTTCGTCCAATTCTCCTTCTTTGAAAATATTGGAAATATGTTCACTAATAGTTGCTTTACTTTTATTAAACAAAGCACCTATTTGCTCTTGATTCAACCACACGGTTTTATTCTCCAATCTCACGTCAAGTCTTACACCTTCATCAGATTGGTAAATAATCATTTTGCTAGGGTGTCCAGTTCTGTGTTCCAGTTTTTAGTATCAAAAACAATGTAATAACCATCTAAGTCATTGATAATCATTCACTAAATAAACTATAATCTTGTGCGAATCTACATCAGACTTTTTGACAGTTAAATTTGTCTTATATTTTGTGCTTAATTTACTGATTTACAGTGTGCTAAGTTGCTAAAACATAATCAAAAACGAGAACATGGAACTGGACACCCTATCATTTTGCCCAAATCCGTCTGCACTTCATCCTCCCATTTATATCCACAATCCATGCAGAGATGAATCATCCCTTCAGATTGCACATTCTGCGAGTTGCATTTCGGGCAAGTTATCTTATTATTATTTGCTTCCATTGTTACGCTATTGCTTATTCCTTAGCTCTTCTATCAAGTCATTTACAATATATGTATCACTCATCAGATGCAAGCCAAGTTCTTTGTCATGCAGCATACGGCAAACATCAGAGTCATAGAATATCTGTAATGCTCTGTCGGTTGATATATGTAACGTATCGGCTAACTGCTTTATGATACGAGCGATTTTATTCCATAATAAGAAATCCAACATAATTATATCCTTTCATATGATTTGAATTGTAAATACTTATCAACTATCTCCTGGCTTAAAATGCAAATCTGATAGTTGGGTTTGTGATAAACCAACTGGCGAAGAGTATGCTCAACATCTGCATAGCCATTGATATAGGCTTCTACTGCATCAATTACACGGTCGTCAGCCACTCCTCCTTCAATGATGTCATACCCACTCCAAGGCTGCTTTCCTTTTCTGCTGTCAACAATGAAGTCGAGCCATTCCTTATCGTAAGCATCAAATCGTTTTACCTTGCTGTCTTGTGGTAGAGCGAACTCATAGGTGTTCACTATAGCTTGCTTGGCTCGTCTGATGGTCTTGATACGGACAGCCCATTTGGAAGCTTGTTCAAACAAAGGCGTAAGATAGAATCCTGGACCGAAATCCAAGTCCTTTCTTCCAATGCTTACTAAAGGATGCTCAACAATGACATTTGAACCATGATATAATATTTGCTTTTCCATTATTCTTTTCTTTCCCAATTTTTAAGAGCTTCGACCACATCACTTGCCACAGCTTCCCGGCTCTCGGTATGTAGAGTGTCATAGCAATCTTGAATGAGACTCTTGATTAGCCCCACCTTATCCAATCGCTTTCTCATTTCAGACGGCGATATACCCATTTTTTGTGCCGAAGCCTCGATAGCCAACACCGTAAAGGCGAGGCGGTCAAACTCCGGGTCACTTTTCAGTAACAGTTCTCTATCTTCCATTCTTTACAAAACATTGTATTTGGGTACAAATTTATAGATTTTCTCTGATATTCCACTCTATTTCGGAGTTAAATAAAGAAAAATAGCCCGATTTCGCTAAAAACTTTACTGATGTTGGGAGAAGAATTGGGAAAAGTAGGAATAAACTTCTTTTTACTTTACCATTCGCATGTATTGGCAATTGTGCCGAAATCATAAACTTCATTATGCGAACTCATCCACTTCATTTCACGAGTTCATCTACTTCATTGAGTTGACACATACGGCTGCGGTGGCTGAATGAGACGGCTGAGTTGGCTGAATGAGACGGATGCATTAGACGAAGGAGTCGAATGCGGTGGCTGAAGGAGACGAATGCGATAGCTGAAGGAGTCGAATGCGATAGCTGAAGGAGTCGAATGCAGTGACCGGAGGAGACGAATGCGATAGCTGAAGGAGTCGAATGCAGTGACCGGAGGAGACGAATGCGATAGCTGAAGGAGTCGAATGCAGTGACCGGAGGAGACGAATGCGATAGCTGAAGGAGTCGAATGCAGTGACCGGAGGAGACACATTCTGAACACTTATAACTAGAGATTGCGGTATAATACTAAAGCTATCAGTACTTCTGAATTAATTCCATAAAGGTACGATTAGAACATATTGATATTTATGAGATTTTGAAGGACGTGCCTGCATTTCAATTCCATAAAGGTACAATTAGAACATGGTGAGAAGATTAACAAGGAAGAAGGAAAACTCTATTTCAATTCCATAAAGGTACAATTAGAACGAGCCAGCTCATTGACTGCAGAACCTGTCGCCAACAATTTCAATTCCATAAAGGTACAATTAGAACTCGGGCAACGCAATGATAATCCCGATTGAGTATAGATTTCAATTCCATAAAGGTACAATTAGAACAGCCAAATCCTTAACCAACTGAGAGAAGTTCCCGATATTTCAATTCCATAAAGGTACAATTAGAACAGGGTACTGCTCGTTCAACTCTTCGATAGTGTACTCTATTTCAATTCCATAAAGGTACAATTAGAACTCGTTACCTTTAAAACTCAATAGGGATAATCATAATATTTCAGTTTGCTAAAGGTACAATTAGAACGCTTCTAAAGGTATCGCAGGTACAGGCTTGGGCTATTTCAATTCCATAAAGGTACAATTAGAACTATGTAACATCAAGGCTCGGAATGTACCTTGCGAATTTCAATTCCATAAAGGTACAATTAGAACTCATCACTTGGCTGCTGCACATTAAGGCTTGCAAATTTCAATTCCATAAAGGTACAATTAGAACATCAAAATCAGTTAATGCAGGACTATATGGATCAGCAATTTCAATTCCATAAAGGTACAATTAGAACTTCGTAATCTTACAGAGTTCTTCCCTGTCCGCTAATTTCAATTCCATAAAGGTACAATTAGAACTAGACTTCCTCGTTATCCTCTCCATCTGCACCCCTATTTCAATTCCATAAAGGTACAATTAGAACCTTCACGGGCAGCGACGGAAAGGAGCACAAGGCTATTTCAATTCCATAAAGGTACAATTAGAACATATACGATAACATTTAATTCATTTATCTCTCAAATTTCAATTCCATAAAGGTACAATTAGAACCGAGAGTAGTATGGAAGAATATGCTACCGTGCTCAATTTCAATTCCATAAAGGTACAATTAGAACTAATGAAGAACTTATTGGTTACCTCCTTGTGACGGAATTTCAATTCCATAAAGGTACAATTAGAACACGGACGCAAACGGAAAGGTTACGCTTATTTCATATTTCAATTCCATAAAGGTACAATTAGAACTACCCAATTTCCCACGTGCCTACAAATTCACCATCATTTCAATTCCATAAAGGTACAATTAGAACACCACCTTCCGTTTCATTAACCGCTTCGGTTGTCATTTCAATTCCATAAAGGTACAATTAGAACAGAGGTTCAGAGCCATCAGAGAAGAAGTCGAAGCTATTTCAATTCCATAAAGGTACAATTAGAACTGTTGAGCATCCTTTAGTAAGCATTGGAAGAAAGGAATTTCAATTCCATAAAGGTACAATTAGAACTCTACATTGTCGGTAATCATTTCTGTTCCTCCTTCTATTTCAATTCCATAAAGGTACAATTAGAACCGGCTTCCACCTGCTCGCAGGTTTCCGCATCTGCTGATTTCAATTCCATAAAGGTACAATTAGAACGTAGTTATCTCTGATTATTACCTCAATCCACGATATTTCAATTCCATAAAGGTACAATTAGAACTCTTCATTTCTTCGTCGTGTCCATAATCTCCGTAATTTCAATTCCATAAAGGTACAATTAGAACTCATCTGTTTAAACTCCTCAGGATCGCCGCCCTTGTCATTTCAATTCCATAAAGGTACAATTAGAACTCGCACCATCAAGCGCAAGCCATCCGCAAGTGCAATTTCAATTCCATAAAGGTACAATTAGAACTCTTTGCCCGTTCCTCGCCTCTCTTCCCCTCCGTCATTTCAATTCCATAAAGGTACAATTAGAACTTTGTGGTTCTTTTTCATTTCCAAAGCGGAATGAATTATTTCAATTCCATAAAGGTACAATTAGAACGTTCTCTCAACTCAATTTACCCGCCCGTTCCATTATTTCAATTCCATAAAGGTACAATTAGAACGTTTGTTCCTGTTGATACTGAGTACTGAAAAACTGATATTTCAATTCCATAAAGGTACAATTAGAACAAAGATACCGATGAGGTACGCCGCATCATGCGAGATTTCAATTCCATAAAGGTACAATTAGAACTTTGAAAATTGTTATTAAGGTATTGATTTATGCCCTATTTCAATTCCATAAAGGTACAATTAGAACTCCCTATCTTTCCCCTACCCCTTTCTTTCCCTTCTTTATTTCAATTCCATAAAGGTACAATTAGAACATTATCCCTATCTACCCCTTTCTTTCCCTTCTTTTATTTCAATTCCATAAAGGTACAATTAGAACCCACGGCATCATCGGGAACATGCAGCAATACAAGATTTCAATTCCATAAAGGTACAATTAGAACTTAACGTTCAGCAATGTGCCCGCCACAAAATCCTATTTCAATTCCATAAAGGTACAATTAGAACGAAAGAGAACCGCGGCTCTATGCAGTTGAGCTACATTTCAATTCCATAAAGGTACAATTAGAACACGGTAAGTGCAGTTTCAACACCATAACCAAGGACATTTCAATTCCATAAAGGTACAATTAGAACTCCGTTGTCGTAGTTGTCGAACTTCTTTCTCGGGTATTTCAATTCCATAAAGGTACAATTAGAACGATAGCAGGAGTAAGGGAAGCTGTCTTGAGTTCGTATTTCAATTCCATAAAGGTACAATTAGAACTCCGTTGTCGTAGTTGTCGAACTTCTTTCTCGGGTATTTCAATTCCATAAAGGTACAATTAGAACGATAGCAGGAGTAAGGGAAGCTGTCTTGAGTTCGTATTTCAATTCCATAAAGGTACAATTAGAACTCCGTTGTCGTAGTTGTCGAACTTCTTTCTCGGGTATTTCAATTCCATAAAGGTACAATTAGAACGATAGCAGGAGTAAGGGAAGCTGTCTTGAGTTCGTATTTCAATTCCATAAAGGTACAATTAGAACAGGCAGAAGAAATGAAACGAAAATCCAGATAATTAATTTCAATTCCATAAAGGTACAATTAGAACTAAACATGCTTGATATGCGTTTTAGCAATTTACCTTATTTCAATTCCATAAAGGTACAATTAGAACATGCAGCTGATTTTGTTATTCCTGAGTTGGATTCTATATTTCAATTCCATAAAGGTACAATTAGAACCTGAGGTCAGGGTCTTCCCTGAGTTCTTTATCCGATTTCAATTCCATAAAGGTACAATTAGAACGGATTTTGGCTAGTGTGCAAGGAATCCTATCGCCATTTCAATTCCATAAAGGTACAATTAGAACTCTAATGAACCGTGATGGTTTTACGTTGCTCGTTAATTTCAATTCCATAAAGGTACAATTAGAACCTTTCCCAATAGACCAGCATAGTCTGTCTTCCTTCATTTCAATTCCATAAAGGTACAATTAGAACGATGAGGCGATGACTTTCTCATATCATTAGGATCCTTATTTCAATTCCATAAAGGTACAATTAGAACTCAAGCAGGGTTGGTTCGCCAATTATCACAGCAACGCAATTTCAATTCCATAAAGGTACAATTAGAACTCTTCTTGCTGTTGCCATAATTCAAAATTTTAATATTTCAATTCCATAAAGGTACAATTAGAACATTCTAATTTCCGCTCTCAGTTTGAAGAGACTTTATTTCAATTCCATAAAGGTACAATTAGAACACAACGTCTCCTGTTTCTTGGGAACATGAATATCAGATTTCAATTCCATAAAGGTACAATTAGAACTGTCCATTTCCATGCACTTGTAGATGCGAAGCCAATTTCAATTCCATAAAGGTACAATTAGAACTACGTACACAATTTAACTAAACAGATACTTTATTTATTTCAATTCCATAAAGGTACAATTAGAACAGAACGGCTTTACATTATGTATTCGAATGCCTTGATTTCAATTCCATAAAGGTACAATTAGAACTTAATATGGCTTATGTCGTTCGCAATCTTAGTCGTTAATTTCAATTCCATAAAGGTACAATTAGAACCCGATACTTCCGGTGTTCAGCAGGTTCCTGATATATTTCAATTCCAGAAAGTACGTATTTTTTATAAGTGATTGAGAATGAGACAAGTTTTTACCTCATAAAAAGAAGAGGTTACGAATTAGAAATAAACAGAATGTAGCATCCTGCTGTGATTTGCATAACCATCCAAAGAACTCTTTCGGTTGCAAAGGTACGATATTTAATCGGGGATAAAGAATGTTTTAAGATTTTTTATCCTCGATTTTTTGCTTGGATAAATCTGTTTTTATTAAACCATATTCTTCTCTATTCTTTGCTATTTCCATTTCAATCCATTCAAACTTATGTGGCAATGGTTCCTGTTTTTTGAATGGTCTATTTCGTTTGCATATTCTCATCCTTTCGTGTGTTTTGTATAAAAGTCAGCCGTCGTCGAAGAAAGACAGTCCTCGTACCTCAGACTAACTTCCTCCGACT
>OCHN01001604.1_pt1 | contig 17473 bp, 9 predicted proteins | sample 1538911 | NCBI WGS metagenome assembly OCHN01 (sample SAMN04571736, study PRJEB22368) | human gut metagenome | biome: human gut; material: stool | host: Homo sapiens | place: Luxembourg | collected 2013-01-11 | reverse complement strand
AGCTCGCCGACGCACAACCACTCGCGGGTCTGACCTTCGTGCTCACCGGTACGCTTGTCAACCGCACGCGCGACGAGGCGGGCGCCGCGCTCAAGGTGCTCGGCGCCAAGGTTTCGGGCAGCGTGTCGAAGAAGACGAGCTATCTGGTCGCTGGCCCCAAAGCAGGCTCCAAGCTCACCAAGGCCGAGCAGCTGGGTGTACCCGTGCTGGACGAGGACGCGCTCGAGCAGATCTTGGCTACTGGTCAGGTGCCCCAGGCTTAGTGCATCGATAACCAAATTAGAAAACCTCCCGGAAAGGTTGATACTTTCCGGGAGGTTTTTATTTGGACGGGGCAACCGGCACCGTGATCTGCGTCACATAGGTCGCGGGGTCGTCGCTGATGATGTCGTCGATAAGGGCGATCTCGCGTGAGGGGCCAGCGGGGGACAGCCCGTGTTCGCGCATATAGCCGAGCAGCTGCTTATAGCGCGGGCCCGCTTGCCCGTGTGTGCCGCGGAAGCTTATGGTCAGGCACCGCGCGGCGGGCCGCACCTCGACATCGCCCACGTAATCATCGGTGTCATCGAGCAGTAGAAAGACCTCGTCGTAGCCATCAAAGTCGCCGGCGGCGAGGCGCTCGGCGCTAATCCCGACGCCTAAGTTGCCCAGAAAGACAAAGGTCTCGTGCTGGCCTTTCTGCAGCTGACGAATCTGCCACTCCAGCGCATAGGCGTCGGTAGGGTTGACGCGTTCGCGCAACACGGCGCAGCGAAGCTCGGGCGCATCGATTGTGCAAATGGTATCGAGCTCGGTGTTCAAGGCATCGTGGAGCAGCGCAAGTCGGTTGTCAATCTTGCGTGACACGCGTTCGAGCTCGCGGCGCTTGCGCTCGATGAGCTCCTGCTGCTGAGCCAGCTGCCGCTGCATAAGGTCCACATCGCGCGTGGTCACAAACTCGCGGATTTGTGCTAACGGCAAGTTGAGAACGCGCAGGTGGCTGATGGTGTTGAGGGTGGAAAGCTGCCGCGATCCGTAGTAGCGGTACCCACTTGCCGGATCGATGTGCGCCGGGTCCAGCAAGCCCATCTGCTCGTAATGACGTAGCGTCCCCACGCTCAGGTTAAACAGGCGCGCCACCTCGCCAATGCGGAGCAGGCCCTCGGTATGTTCGGTTGACGAGTCGGCCATGGGACCGCTCCTTTCGGTAAAAAACAGGGGAGGGGCGCCAGGCCTGCGTTGCCCCGCTACGCCACCAACTTGTCAAAAGCCCCGCGCCGGTTGAGCACGGTAAACGCGACAACACAGATGACCGCCGACAAAATCGATCCGCACGGCGAGGCGATGCCCATGGGAAACAGCGTGTCGGAATAGGCGTTCGACAGCAGCCACGCGCCCGGCACGCGAATGAGCGCCACGGCCAGCACGTTGTGCGCAAAGCCGATGTAGCTCTTGCCGTATGCAGCGAAAAAGCCACTAAAGCAAATGTGGATGCCGGCAAAAATCGCGTCGAAAATATAGCTGCGCATATAGCCGGTGCCGGCCGCGACCACCGCAGCGTCCTTGGCAAAAAAGCCGATAAACGCCGGCGCCACCAGCCACATCAGCACCGTGATCAGGCAGCCGTACACCACCGAGATCGTCATGGCGTCCTTGAGTACCTGACGCGCGCGGTCGCCCTTGCCCGCGCCGGCATTTTGCGCCGTGAGCGCGCTGACGGTGGCACCCATGGAACTCGGCACAATGAACAAAAAGCTGATCATCTTCTCGACCAGGCCCACGGCGGCGGCGTCGACGAGCCCTCGGTGGTTGGCGATGACGGTGATAAACATAAACGCCACCTGGATGCAGCCGTCCTGTACGGCCACAGGCACGCCAATCTTAAGAATGCTGCCGAGCACCTCGGGCTGGGGGCGCAGGTCGCTGCGCTTAACGTGGATGTTCGTGCGGCGGCTCTTAAGCCACACGAGCGCGAGGGCAACGCTGGCCGTCTGGGCGGTTACCGTGCCGAGCGCCGCACCCACGGGGCCGAGCCCCATGTGGCCGATAAACAGAAAGTCGAGCGCGATGTTGATGATGCATGCCACGCCAATCACGTACATGGGCGAGCGCGAATCGCCCAGGCCGCGAAAAATGGCCGAGAGGATGTTGTACGCGGCGATAAAGGGAATGCCCATAAAGCAGATGCGCAGGTAGGCGGCGGTTCCTTCGACCGCCTCGGCCGGCGTGCCAATGAGTGCCACGATCTGCGGGCACAGTGCGAGCAGGACAGCGGCCAGCACCACCGAGACACCCATAAAGAGTGTGATGGTGTTGCCGATGGCGGTCTCGGCGCGGTCAAACCGGCGCGAGCCCACGGCGTGGCCGACGATGACCGTCGTTCCCATGGCCAGACCCACGAGCGTCACGGTAATGATATAGAGCGTCTGCGCGCCATTGCCCACGGCGGTGATGCCGGCGGCGCCGCTAAACTGCCCCATCATGTACAGGTCGGCCATGCCGTAGAGCATCTGCAAAAAGTACGAGAGCATATAGGGCAGGGCAAAGACCGCGATGGTCTTAAGGACATTGCCACGTGTGAGGTCGTGTTCCATGGGCGGGGCTTTCTGGCTGGGTTTGTTTACGTACCAGTGTAGTGAAAACCATACAACGATTGTAGAGTCAAGGTTTGTGTTGACGCCGAAGCGAAAAAGTCTCGCGCACCATTATTCCGAGTGAATATGGACACACATCACGAGAACTCGCCGCCGGCGCTAACCTTGCAGAAAACGATTTCGGAATACTTGACACCATTATTCGGCGCGCAATAATACGTGCATTTGCGAACAACGTTTGATGGGGGTTGAACCTGCGTGCGCAATCTCAAAATACTGTTTTCCTATCTAGGGGCATACCGTCGCGATGCCATCCTCGGCGTGTTCTTTGTGTCGGTCGAGACGGTGCTCGAGCTGTTTATCCCGGTCATCATGGCCAACATCATCGATGTGGGCGTGCCTGCGGGTGATATCAACTACATGCTGCTACAGGGTGCGTACATGTTGGTGTGCGCTGCGCTTTCGCTGGTACTGGGCTTGGGTTATGCCCGCACGTCCGCCCGCGTTGCCTCGGGCCTAGGCGCTAACCTGCGCGAGGCCGAGTACAAAAAGATTCAAACGCTCGCCTTTGGCAACCTGGACAACTACGACGCCAGCTCGCTCGTCACCCGCATGACCACGGACATCACCGTTATCCAAAATGCTGTGGGCAACGGCTTTCGCCCTATGGTGCGCGGCCCGGTGACGCTTATCGTCGGCCTTATCTACGCGCTGATGCTGTCGCGCCCGCTCGCCACCGTCTTTGCGATCATCTTGCCCGTGCTGGCAATCGTGCTGGGCGTCATCACCTATCGCGTGAGCCCGCTCTACTGCCAACTCCAGACCTCGATGGACCACCTCAACGGCGTGGTACAGGAAGACCTCACCGCCGTGCGTGCCGTCAAGGCCTACGTTCGTACCGAGCACGAGGAGGCCAAGTTCGACACCGTCAATACCGAGCTCGCGCGCACTGCGACAAAGACCTTTGGCAGCGCGGTGCTCAACCTGCCGGTGTTTCAGCTGTCGATGTACGTGGCTGCGCTCTCCATCCTGTGGATTGGCGGCCGCATGATTCTCGCCGGCAAGCTGGGCGTGGGCTCGCTCACGGGCTTTATGAGCTACGTGCTGCTGATCATGAATTCGCTCATGATGATTTCCAACGTGTTTTTGCTGCTCACGCGCGCTCTTACGAGTGTGGGCCGTATCGCCGAGGTGCTCGATGAGGAGCCCTTTATCGCCAACCCCGCGGGAGACCTCGCGATTGCGGCGCCAGCGGACGGCAGTATCGAGTTTCGCGACGTTTCCTTTAAATACCGCACGGATGCAGCCGAGGATGTGCTCGAGCATATCGACCTTCGCATCGAGAGCGGCTCGACGGTGGGCATCCTCGGCGGCACGGGCTCGGGCAAGAGCTCACTTGTGCAGCTGATTGCGCGCCTGTACGACGCTACCGAGGGCGCCGTGCTTGTGGGCGGACGTGACGTGCGTGACTACGACCTCGCGACCCTACGCGACGCCGTGGGCATTGTGCTGCAAAAGAACGTGCTGTTTACGGGCACCGTGCGCGAGAATCTGCAGTGGGGCAATCCGCAGGCGTCGGACGATGAGCTCCTCGCGGCTTGCCGCGCGGCGTGCGTGGACGAGTTCCTTGATCGCATCGGCGGGCTGGACGGCGAGTTGGGCCAAGGCGGCGCCGGTGTCTCGGGTGGCCAGAAGCAACGCCTGTGCATCGCGCGCACGCTGCTCAAGCATCCGCGCGTGCTCATTTTTGATGACTCCACCAGCGCGGTCGATATGGCGACCGACGCAAAGATTCGCGAGCACATCGCTCGGATTCCCGATGCGACCGTGCTCATCATCGCCCAGCGCATCGCGAGCGTCATGGATGCCGATCGCATTGTGGTGTTGGACGACGGTCGTGTCCACGGCGTGGGCACGCACGTTGGAACTGCTAGCGGGCGACAACATATACCAGGAGATTTATGCCTCGCAGATGGAGTTTGCGAGGAACGCGGACGCCGGCGACGGCAGCGACGATGGTTGCGCGAATGATCCGTTTTCCTCCGTCGTATGCGGATCACCCTTGGAAGGGGGTGAGCGCCATGCCTAAGACCGCAGCCCAAGCACGCCCGGCCGACCTCAAGCGCACTGTACGCCGCTTGCTCTCCTACATGGGGCATGCCAAGTTCTCGTTGCTCGCGGTGGGCGTGCTCGCCTCCGTTGCCGCCATCGCGAGCCTCGCCGGCACCTACATGGTGCGCCCCATCGTTAACGGTTTGGCCACGGGCGGGGAGGAACTGCTCGCCAAGCAGGTCATCCTGACGGCGATCATCTACGCTGCGGGCGTGCTCTCGGCCCTGGGCTACTCGCAGATTATGGTGCGCGCGGCCCAACACGTGGTGTCCGATATTCGCCGCGACCTGTTCGCGCACATCCAGACGCTGCCGCTCAGTTATTTTGACAGCACGCGCTCGGGCGACATCATGAGTTTTTTCACCAACGACGTCGACACCGTCTCCGAGGCGCTCAACAACAGCTTTGCCAACGTGATTCAGGCCGCCATTCAGGTTGTGGGCACCACGGCTATGCTCATCATCCTTAACTGGCAGCTCACGATTATCACGCTCGTGTGCGATGCGGCCATTGTGCTGTATGCGCGCTACTCGGGCGCGCGCTCTAAGCGTTTCTTTGCCGCCCAGCAGGCATCGCTTGGCGACCTGGACGGATATATCGAAGAAATGGTCTCGGGCCAAAAGGTCATCAAGGTCTTTAACCGTGAGGCAGCGAATGTCGTCGGCTTCACCTGCCGCAACGACGAGCTTCGCCGCACCGGCACCGCCGCCGTGAGCTATGCCAACTCCATGGTGCCCATGACCGTCGTGATTGGCTACGTCAACTATGCCATCGTCGCCGTGGCGGGCGGCATGCTCTGCATCAAGGGGCTCGCCGATGTGGGCGCACTTGCAAGCTACCTGGTCTTTGTGCGCCAGGCCGCCATGCCCATCAACCAGTTTACGCAGCTCGGCAACTTCTTGCTCAACGCGTTGGCCGGTGCCGAGCGCCTGTTTGCGGCTATGGACCTTGAGCCCGAGGTGGACGAGGGCTGCGTGGAGCTGGTGCAGACGGGCGACGCCGCGTGGGCGTGGAAGATTCCCGAGGGCCAGGGCGTGGGCGCGTATGGGCATCTGCATGACGTGGCAGCCGTTGATGAGTCGGGCCGCGCGGTGGCCGCCGACGGCACCGAGCTCACGTGCGGCTTGGTCCCGCTTGCCGGCGACGTGCGCTTCCATGCCGTGGATTTTTCCTACGTGCCGGGCACCCGTGTGCTCACGGATCTCAACCTGTTTGCCAAGCCGGGGCAAAAGATCGCGTTTGTGGGCTCGACGGGCGCCGGCAAGACGACCATCACCAACCTCATCAACCGCTTCTACGAGGTCGATGACGGCGAGATCACGTACGACGGCATCGACGTCAAGCACATTGCCAAGGCCAGCCTGCGCGGGTCGCTCGGCATTGTGCTGCAGGACACGCACCTGTTTAGCGGCACCATTGCGCAGAACATCCGCTTTGGCAAGCTCGACGCGACCGACGAGGAGGTGCGCGCCGCTGCCGAGGCCGCCTGCGCCGACTCGTTTATCCGCCGCCTGCCGCGGGGCTACGACACACCGGTCACGGCCGACGGCGCCAACCTGTCGCAGGGTCAGCGTCAGCTGCTCGCCATCGCGCGCGTGGCCGTCGCCGATCCGCCGGTGCTCATCCTGGACGAGGCCACGAGCTCCATTGACACGCGTACCGAAAAGCTCATCGAGCGCGGTATGGACCGCATCATGCGCGGTCGCACCACGTTTATGATCGCGCACCGCCTGTCCACTGTCCGCGACGCCGACGCCATCATGGTCCTCGAACACGGCCGCATCATCGAGCGCGGCACGCACGAAGAGCTGCTCGCCCAGCACGGCGAGTACTGGCAGCTGGCGCATGGCTTAAAAGAGTTGGATTAACCCGTTCGAGCATGATGCTTTGACCCTTCCGTGCCTCTCACCTCGCCTCAAACCATCACAACATTCGATGTTTTTTGCCAAAATCGGGAAAAGCATCGAATGTTGTGATGGTTTTTCTGCCACTCGACCGGGTGGAATCGCTTTCTTGCGCACGAAGGTGTGCGGACCCGTGGGCAGGGGAATAAGGTTGGTTATCCGACTCCATTGGAGGGCTCATGGACCTGCCGATCGTCCTGTCCCATAAGACTGCCTGGCTGTACCACAACGTGGAGCGTCCGTTTGAGCCGCTCTCGCGAGCAAGCAGCCTATACGATGAGGACTCGCTTGCTAACGAGGCGGAGCCGACCGCGGGCCTGCCCAAATTGGGACTCGATGCCAAGGGGCTGAGGGCTTCAACGGCAGTTGGGATCGTTACCGACTATCTGGTCTCACTTGGTATTCCACGAGAAGAGCTCGATCATATCGACACGCTCGTCAACTTCGATTTTGAGCGCTCGACGCCGGCTGGATTTAGGTGCCACGTGTTTGGAGCGCCGGTACCTCCAGGCCATCTTATCGAGGTGGCAGAGGGCCTTCTGGTGGTTGATGAGGCCATGTGCTTTGTCCAAGCGGGTTCGTGGATGAGCGAGCCCGAGCAGCTGGAATATGGCTACGAAATCTGCGCCCGATACCATTTGAATCATCTGTCGACAGGCGATTATGTCGAGATGGGGCAGAGGTACACCGTTGCCGACTTGATTGCCTATTGCAATGAGAACCGATCTCGTCAGGGGGCTATACGCGCGGCCGCCGTGCTCAAGCGCGTGCACGATGGCGCGCGTTCGCCCATGGAGACGGCCACCGCAATCATGGTCGTAGCAAAACGTTCCCAGGGCGGGCTGGGATACGCCAAGATCGAGCTCAACCATCGGGTCGATGTTCCCAACGAGTTCAAGTATCTCGCAAAGGCCGGGTATTTCGAGATCGACGTATACGCGCCTGCGAGCGGTACGGGGATTGAATACAACGGCTCGGACCATCTTGATAAACAGCGCAGCGCGTCGGACGCGGAGCGTATGACCGTGCTGAGCGCGCTGGGCTTTAGGATGATCGTCCTCACCGGGACTCAGTTTGCCCACCAGCTGCAATTGCATCGGGCGATGAACGCCATCGCGCTCGCTATGGGCCTCAAGTGCGACCGAAGCGAGGTGTTCCAGAAACGGCAGAACGACCTGCGAGAATTCGTGATTCGACACTGGGATGGCGGCCTTTAGGGGCGCTTTGGTCCTTCTACGGGGTGCCGTGGGCAGGCAGACCATCACAACATTCGACGTTTTTTGCCAAAAACGAGAAAAGCATCGAATGTTGTGATGGTATGCGTGTTGAGGATGGGCTTGGAAAGTCCGTTTTGCTCGAAGCGACCTGTCCTGTCGTACGGGTGTCGGCATGATTCTCGCATGGGGTATTATGTTTTCCGAAGAATAAAACGCCGCGTGAGGGGAGGGTTGCGTGGACGGGCACGTGCAACATGACGGCTTTGGCCGCGATATCAACTACCTGCGCATTGCCGTTACCGACAAGTGCAATTTCCGCTGCATTTACTGCATGCCGGCCGATGGCGTGGCGCCCCGTGCACACGACGAGCTGCTCAGCGCCGAGGAAATCGCCCGCTTTGTGCGCATGGTGGCGGGGGAGGGCATTCGCCGCGTGCGCCTGACGGGTGGCGAGCCGCTGGTCAGCCGCCGTATTATTCCGCTCATTCGTGATATCCGCGCGATTCCGCAGATCGAGGACATTTCGCTCACCACCAATGGCGCCCTGCTGCCCAAGCTGGCGCCGCAGCTCAAAGACGCCGGTCTTAACCGCGTCAACATTTCGCTCGACACGCTCGACCCTACGCTCTTTGGAAAGATCACGCGCCTGGGTCGACTCGAGCAGACCATGGCCGGCATCGACGCGGCGCTGGCTTGGGGCTTTGAGCCCGTTAAGGTCAACTGCGTTGTGGTGCGCCGACTCAACCAGGATGTGGCGGCCCTTGCGCGACTGACCGTCGACCGCCCCATCCACCTGCGCTTTATCGAATACATGCCCATCGGCGACGAACACACGAGCTCGCATTGCGCTGTGGACCCGCATGCACCCGCGCTCAATCCCGAGCTGTGGGACGCGAGCGATACCGTGCCGAGCGACGAGCTGCGGGCGCGCATCAATGCCGGAGCCGCCGCGACGGGATTGGGCGAGCTCGAGCCGCTCGACATCAACGACGCTCCTGCCGGCGCGGGTCCTGCGCGCTATTGGCACTTTCCGGGCGCGGCGGGAACGGTCGGCTTTATCAGCGCCATGTCCAATCATTTTTGTGCGAATTGCAACCGTCTGCGCCTGACGGCCGACGGCAACGTGCGTCCGTGCCTGTTCAGCGATGCCGAGTATTCGGTGCGTGAGGCGCTGCGCCGTGGTGATGATATGCAGGTACTTTCGATTTGGCGCGATGCCGTCACCCACAAACCGCAGGAACACGCGATAATTGAGGGCACGCAACGATTTATGTCCCAAATCGGAGGATGATCATATGGCCAAGAGCAGGTACGCCGATGCCACCAAGGCCGCTCGCAGGGCCGCGATGTCTGCCCACAAAGTCACGGCTGCGGCCAGCGATGCCGTTACAGGCGCGCAGCCGACTGCCAGCGCTGTCGCCGAGCCCGCCCGTGATGCCCGTCGCGACGAGCTGACGCACGTGGATGCCAAGGGCGAGGTGCGCATGGTCGACGTGTCCGACAAGGCCGAGACCCATCGCATCGCCATCGCCGAGGGCACCATTCTCATGCATCCCGAGACGCAGGCCATGGTGCTGCAGGATCGCGCCAAAAAGGGCGATGTGCTCGCCTGCGCGCGCGTGGCGGGCATCATGGCCATCAAACGCACGAGCGACATCATCCCCATGTGCCATCCGTTGCTCATTACCAAGAGCAAGTGCGACATTGCGCCCATCGCTCCGGCGGGGACGCCGGCCGAGGACGTGCCCGAGGGCTGGGCGCCTGCGCGCGCGGACGGGCAGGTTGGCTTTCACGTACTGGTTACGGCCGGCGTGACGGGCAAGACGGGTATCGAGATGGAGGCGTTGACCGGCGCGAGCGCCGCGTGTCTGACCATCTACGACATGTGCAAGGCCGTCGATCGCGGCATGGAGATCGTCGACGTGCGCCTGCTGCACAAGGAGGGCGGCCGCTCGGGTGTGTGGGATCGTGCAGAGCGTCAGGCCGCTGCTGTTGAGGCCGTGGCCGCTGACGGTGCCGCGCCCGCGATCGCACCCGTCGCCGTCACGCCCGCGGCTCCCACTCCGGCCGTCCCCGCGATCGCGTTTATCGGCTACCAAAACTCGGGCAAGACCACGCTCGTCGAGAAGGTTATCGCCGAACTCACCCGCCGCGGCCTGCGCGTGGGTTCGCTCAAACACCACGGGCATCACGGCTTTGATATCGACGTGCCCGCTAAGGATACGTGGCGCCATCACCAGGCCGGATCCAAGCACGTGGGCCTCATCTGCGCCACGCGCTGGGCGGAGTACGCCGATACGCGCGAGGAGGACGAGATGCCTGCGCGCGAGCTGCTGTCGCGTTACAACGATGTCGACGTGGTGATCATCGAGGGCTACAAGACCGAGGGCTTCGACAACATCGTGGTCGCACGCTCCGGTGTCGACCGTCTGCGCGGCAAGAGCTCGCTCGACCTGGTCGATGGCCACACGCTGGCCCTTGCCTGCAACGAGGCCCTGGCACGCCAGGCATTCGATGCCGGCTTTGCGACCCGAGCCATCAACATCAACGACGCTCGAGCCATCTGCGACCTTATCCAAGACCATCTTTAAGGCTTGACGCTGCGCCGGCCCCAAGCACCCCATCTCGCCCCTCAAGCCGTCGCTCGCGTACCAAAGTACGCGTCGCTCCTCTTTCGGGGCGACCTGGGGCACTTGGAACCGGCTCGCTGCGTTGCCATAACATGCCAAAAAGGGACAGGTTAATTTTGGTAGGTTTTAGCTGGGCAAACGTCATTTCCACCACTAAGGGGCCAGGCACCTTTGTGGTGGATTTTGCTTTAGTAGATGTGTGGGACATGCCTTACAATCTACCAAGTAGTTCATGACGGGCGAAAACGGAGAGAAGGGGCTTGATGCGTCCTTAATGTTTCATGCGGATAGATTGATTTGACAGACGGTGGCGAATGCCCGCCGTCCGCATTCGTATGAAACAAGGAGTCTCCATGCTCGCCCCTCTTTTCTCAAAGCCTCAATCATCGCTGTCCGTGCAGGCCAAGCGCCTGGTGGCGATGCGCTTTCTCATCTACACCGGTTTTCAGACCAGCTACTTCATCGGCGTCATCGGAACGCTCACCTATGCAGACGATGCCTCGGTCGTGGCGACATCGCTGGCCGTCCTTTTTATGAACGTATTCGTGATCTTGGGATCCTTTGCGGGTGGTGCGGCGCTCGACGCCTGGGGCCCGCGCCGTCATTTCTTGCTGAGCATCGTCGGCGCTCTTGCAACTGGCACGGCAATCATCGCCTTTGGTAGCGCGACCGGCGTCGTCCTGCTCGGCGCGGTGTTCCTAGGCTTTACGATGGGATTCGCCCAGCCCATCGCCACATCCTATCCGGCCTACCTCACCGATGATCCCGTCGAGCTCAAAGACATCAACTCTGCCATCGCCATGTTTTCAAACGTGAGTATCATCGTTGGCCCCACGCTGGGCGGCTTTGTCGCGGCTGCTGCGTCGTCGCGCGCGGTGTTTGTGCTCATGATGCTCTTTACCGTGCTGGCGCTCGTCGCCGGTTGGGGCTTTAGGCCGAAGGCCAGCCATGTCGCCGGGGATGCGGATGCCGATTCGGCAGAGGAAGGGGAGCGTGCGGGACAAAGCCCCGACCCCAGCACGTCCACCCGCGTCACCTTCGCGACCAGCATCAAGACAGTCTTCACCAATAGCGTCCTCGCCCTGCTGTTCTGCATTATTTTCCTTTCGAACTTTGGCTATGGCGCCTTTGACCCGCTGGAGTCGTTCTTCTACCGCGATGTACTGCACGTCGGTGTTGAGTGGATGGGCTGGCTCTCGTCGGCCAGCGGTGTGGGCGCGGTGCTGGGCGCCGTGGTCGCGCTCCGCTTGCCGCCGCACCTGGCCAACCTTAAAACGCTGCTCGTGGCGCTCATGTCCGTGGGCCTGGGAAGCCTGCTCTACGTGGGGACGCCATACGTGGGTGTGGCCCTTGTCGGCCAGGTCGCCCTGGGCATAGCTTGGGGCGTCGTCAACCCGCTCCACAACACGATCGTGCAAACGAAGGCTCCGCTCGAGCAGCTCGGTCGCGTGAACTCGGTCATGGGCTTTGGCAACATGTTCGCCGGCGTAGCCCCGCTGGCGATTGCCCCGTGGCTGGCGGCGACGTTTGGCGTGCAGCAGACGCTCGTTGGTGCGGGCATGGTCGTGACGGCGGTTCCCGCGGCGCTGCTGCTGTTTGGACGCCGGCATTTTGATCGTGCCGCAAGGCAGTAAAAACCATCACAACATTCGATGAAAATCGCGATTTTGCCGAAAAACGTCGAATGTTGTGATGGTTTGTGCCCCGGGCCATGCCATCCTGCGGGTCCAGCCACCACAAAGGGGCCAGGCGCCTTTGTGGTGGTTTTTGCTTTGACGGGCCGCGGCTGCGCCTTGGTATACCATGTACGCCGTTCACGAATACACCCCACACCGCCGCACAACCCAGAAAGGCCCCCATGGACACCACCTTCAGCCACATCAAAGCCGTGTTCTGCGATATCGACGGCACACTGCTCACGAGCCAGCACACGGTGTCCCCGCGCACCGTGGCGGCGATTCGTGCCCTGCGCGAGCGCGGCGTGCTCTTTGGCCTGTGCACCGGGCGCGACGCCCACGCGACCGAGGCCATGTACGAGCTCTGGGGCATCGAAGGCCTGGTGGACGTGCTCGTGGGCTGCGGTGGCGCCGAGGTCATCGACCGTGCGCACGACATCAACGAGCTGAACTATCCGCTGCCGGGCGAGACCATCGCGCGCATCTGCAAGCACATGGCGGACCTTCCGGCAACACCCGTCTGCCCCCGAGACGGCGTGTTCTACGTGCCCGAGAGCAACGCGTGTGTCGAGCACCTGTCGCGCGTCGACGGTGTGCCCTACCAGGTGGTCGACTTTGCCGAGTTTTTGCGCGAGCCGCAGCCCAAGGTGATGTTTACCATGGCGCCCGAGGTGATGCCGCAGGTCATAGAGCGAGCATCGACGTTTGCCGACGACACCGTCAAGGCGGCGGCTCTGCAAACCACGCAGCGGCTCTACGAGTTCATGGATCCGCGCGTGTCCAAGACGCGCGGCCTTGTGCGCGTGGCGGAGCTCAACGACATGGAGCTCCAGGACATCTGCGTGTTTGGCGATGCGGACAACGATACCTGCATGGTGGCCGACGCCGGCGTGGGCGTGGCCATGGCAAACGGCAGCGACGCCACCCGTGCCGCCGCCGACTTTGTAACCGCCAGCAACGACAAAGACGGCATCGCGATCTTTATCGAGGAGCATCTGCTGTAGCGCCGGGGGAGAGCCACCACAAAGGGAGCAGGCGCCTTTGCGGTGGCCTCAGGCGATTTGGGCGAATTGATGCCTAAAATCTGCGCGCAAATTCAAATTTGGTTGTATGAACATCATGCTTCTAACCACCGATAGGTTAAAGATATTCTCATCAGTTTGGTAGGGTATTCCTCCCGGTTGATGACCTACCGCTCACGGTCGATTTTCAACCGTTCACAGGATGTTTACTCTTGAGCAAAATGTTGTGCAAATAAATAAAATGCTATTAAAAAATGATAACTAGCTTAATTACCAGTAGAAATAGATATTTTATAGCGAATAAACGAAGGTAAATCTGAGCAAATGTCAAGAGAATTGAGAATTCGCTACAAAACTATCGGTATTTTTGCTTAGATGTTCAAACAATCGTTACAATATGTACTACAAGCGTGCGCAATTACAGATTGCGCAGATACGTTTGATAGTGAAAGAGCAAGATCGCGGTCTCTTGGGGAGGAGACATCGATGAAAGCGAATTCAGAAAAAACTAAGCAGAGTAAAAAAGCGACGCGCCGTGTACTGGCAGGCGTTTTGTGCGGAGCCTCCGTGTTGAGCCTGGTACTGTCGCTCGTCATGCCCCCAATCTCGCAGGCCATTGCCAACGATGCCCAGACGGTTTCTACTGAAGGAACTGTGATGGGGGGGGGTTCCTCAAGTGAGTCTACTGATGTAGACAGCACCAACAACGGGGATGCCAAAAACCAGAATAGTGGCGAGATTGAGGGTGGCGCGAACGAAGACGCCGCTGCTGCGGGCTCGACTGCCGATAGCGTGGAGGCCAAGGGCGCCGCACAGCCTTCCGACGCACAGCTTGCGGATGATGAGAATAACGATGAAAACGCGAACGCTCCCGCCACCGTCAGTGCCAATGACTATACCGAGGTAAGCAACGATGTTTCTGAGGCATTTGCCAATGGCGGCAAGTTCCGACTGACGGGTTCTGCCTATTCGGATAAGCAGATCGATATCAAGAAAAACACCACCATTAATCTTGCGGGAAACATGCTCTACAACCGCTCCGGCGGCTTAGACTCCTTCTTTGTGGTCGAAAAAGGAGCCACGCTCACTATCGAGAACATTATCGAGGACTCAGATAGCACAAAAGACGTAAAGACTCCGGTCAACAATGCGCCGGCGGGTCAGCCTGCGATTATGACATGGGAAAGGGGAGACGAGTCTAGCTCTAATGGCGGCGCACCCAAGAGTCTTACTTACTATGAGACTAAGAGCACGCCCAATACAGATGGACTTTGCACCACCGAGACTACGTACAAGCATGACGTTACGGGCTTCGGCGCTATCGTTGCGGCATCGGACAGGGGCTCCGTAAGGAAAGTGGTCACCGTTAAAGAGGGCGGCACGCTCGATCTCAAGGGCGGCATGATTACCACGGCCGCCAATCTGAGCGATAACGGCCATGTGATTCTTTCTGAGGGTAAGGTCATAATCGAAGGCGGTTACGTCACCAACGGCAACCGCGGTGGCTGGGGCGGTGGTCTGTGCATAACGGGCGCGAATGCCAGCCTCGAAATGACAGCCGGTGTGGTCGCGGGAAACAAGGCAGCTTCTGGCGGCGGCGTCTACGCTGACAGAGGAGCCACCTTGAAGCTTACGGGTGGAATCATCTCTGGCAACGCTACGTATTCTGATTCGGATGGTCTCGGTGGCGGCATCTTGGTTTCGGGCGGTAGTGTGACCGTTTCTGGTGGCTACATCACTAACAATAAATACGCCAAGTATTGCGGCAACGATGGTCAGGGTGACCATGGCGGCGGCGGACTTGCTGCCAATAACGGCACTCATGTCATCATTTCCGGTGGCCAGATTACTGGCAACTATTCCGAGGAAGCTGGCGGCGGCGTTTACGTTACCAATCTTAAACAACAAGGTAAGGCTTGGCTCAACATCACGGGAGGAAATATTGCCTCTAACGTGAGCTATCGATCTGAAGGTGCCGGCATCCGAGTGGGCCAGAGGGTTGACGCGATGATAAGTGGAGCGTCAAAAGATAGCCCAGTCTACATCACTAATAACCACTGCATGTCTCGCTTTGACTGGGGCGGAGGCGGCGTCTTCGTTCAGGGCGATTCGGATAACGACGCATCTAATGCTGGCAGGCTCTTTGTATACAGCTCGTATATAGGCAGCAATACCGCTGGTGGCTATGGTGGTGGCGTTGCAGTCTGCCCGACGGGCAAGACGTTGGTAACGAACACCAAAGGCACGGCAATCTTTGGCAACACTGACGCTGGAGGCGCCGATAATTACGATAGTGAAAACAATAATGGTAACCCTCATCTTTCTGGCGGCGGCCACCAGAAAGATGAAGACCAGTACGCCTATAACTATGTCGATAAAAACGGCGACCATGTTTTTCGTGACAGTGGTCATGCCGATTTCTTCCTCGCAGCGAAAGGTCACATAACGCCGGTCGCAGTGGTAAGCGGCAAGATGCTTGGCGATATAGACGCCAGGTATTCGGGAAGCATTGAGCTAACGGATCGAATCACCATCCCCGCCAACGGTGTTGCTCAGGTAAAAAATAGCATCGGTCTGTCTTCGGGTGTTAGTGCCACGGATAAAACGGCGACTGAAGCAGTACAGAAAAATGCGACAACCTTCATCACGGGCAACTATTCCTGGGACCATGGTGGCGGCATCATGTCGAATGGTGACCTGTACTTGGGTCAGCCAGCAGACACGTATGTCTATCCGAGCCTTAAGCTGAAGGCGACCAAGGAGTTGGACGGCCGCAAGATCAATAAAGGGGAGTTCTTCTTTACGGTCTACCGCAAGGGTTCGATTGATCCTTTCGCTAACGGGGTATTCAATCATGAGGTTTGCACCCCGGTTGGAACTGCAAGTAATGTTGATGGAGGCAACATCACGTTTAACCTTGGTGAGCAGTCTGCAGCGAACGGTACGGCTGGCACGATTACATACTACCTAGTCGAAAATGCCGGAAAGGTTTCCGGCATCACATACGACCCCGCCGTGTACGAGATTAAGGTGACAGTCGAAGACGACTCGACTGTGCTCATGACTGTTCCGACTTGGGACGATCCGAACAAGACCATAGAGCTCAAAATCCATAACTACAAGATTAAAGACGTGAGCGCGGTCGAGCATCCCAAGGGCGAAACTGACTCCCAGAACGTTTCTGTGCAACCAGATGCTACTGAGGGCTATTATTCGATTGGCGGCCCCGACGGGGGAAAGACCTTCACCAACACGTACGACCCTAAAAAGGGTTCCTGGACTCCTAAGGCGACTAAGGTCGTTAAGGGTGGCGAGATGAAGAAGTTTACACTTCAGCTCGCGACAGACAGCCACTTTGAGGACAAAGACATCATCGGTACTGCCGAGACCTCTGGTCCTAAAAAGACGCAGAAGCTTTCGTTCAGGGGCGCCTCTAATAAGGAGACTGAGCTCAAGCTCGAGTACTCGCTCTCTGATATCAGGACTAATCCCTACGATCCGGGCGACTCCACGGGTCGTGGCCCTTCCAAGACCTTTACCTATTACGTCCGCGAACAACAGCCGACCACGCTGTTCACGAACTACAAGTACGACCAGTCAATCTATCAGATTACGGTCACGGCAGCTGACGACTCTAACGGCAAGATCAACATCTCTGCGACCTACAAGCAGATTCAGGATCGTGATGGCAAACCGGTGGCCAACGGCGCTGAGCACACATTCAGCGAAACCGATACCCCCACCTTCACCAACACCTACTCCACCTCTTTGCCCCTTTCTGGTATGTCGGGCGTCACTCTGACGTACCTTGCCGGCGCGGCGGTGCTTTGCGCTGCTGCGGCCTGGATGCACATTCGTCGCAAGGCGAATGCGAAGGGAGGCGAGCGTCGTGAATAAGAAAGTTTGCTCCTTCCCGATCTTGTTTGCGCTGCTTGCCCTCCTGATCGGCACCTGCGCGGTTGTGTTCCCCGCTTCCGCGCAGGCCGCGCCGACCTCGACCGGTTCCATCACGGTGAGCGGCACCGTGGCGAGCAGCTACGGCGCCTACCAGATCTTTAGCGCCAACGTCGTCGACGGCGACAGCGACGCCAAGATCGCTACCGACCTCGCCTGGGCAAGCGACGTCGTGCGCGACGCCGCGCTGCCTGTGCTGCACAGCGCCGGCATGCCCAATTTCCAGACCACCGCGCAGGAAGCTACCGAGTGGCTCAACACCGATTCCCACCTTACGAGCGCGCTGAGCGCACAGCTCGCTCGTTCCCTCCAGAGCTCTGGCGCCGTGTCTGTGGCCCTCAACGCGGGCACGGCGGCCGAGCTGCCCTGCGGCTACTGGCTCATC
>OCHN01001591.1_pt1 | contig 17583 bp, 21 predicted proteins | sample 1538911 | NCBI WGS metagenome assembly OCHN01 (sample SAMN04571736, study PRJEB22368) | human gut metagenome | biome: human gut; material: stool | host: Homo sapiens | place: Luxembourg | collected 2013-01-11 | reverse complement strand
ATTATAAATATAATATAATTAAAATTTTTTAATAATCAAAGTTAATTTTTATTAAATAATTCATCACAATATGCCCAGTACTTAGCTCTTAATAAAATCAAGTTATCCCAAGATTGGCTATTATTAATTATTTCTTTATTATCTCTTACTGTATAATAATGAAATTCTGGAGTGTTTGGTTCAAAACAAAATAGTATTAATCCGTCTTTCTCAGGTCTTTCATTCATAGTATGCCATTTCTGGTTATTATTATCTATATTTAATACAATATTTTCATATTCTTTTTTTAATTTAGATATTTTTTCCTTTGTAGTATTAATTATATATTTTGAAACAGCTAATGCTATTTTAAACATCATTTTCATATTCGCTTTTATATCCAAAATTCTCAATTAATTCTTCAATTACAATATCAGGATTTGCATCAGAATCTTCTATAATTTTAGCAAATACTTCTGCAAGATTATATGGTATATTATCATCATCAGTAGGAGTATTTAAATGGAGTTGTGTATTACCTTTTCTATAATAAATGTTAAAATCGTATATCATAAATTATTTTGATTTCTATTATATTATTCTATATTTTTAGAATAAACTCTAGTTTTCTGTTCAATTTGTCTTCCTTTAGACCAATTCTTAATTTTTGTTAAATCATTTATACTCAGATTTTCATCTTATTTCTAAAATATTTTTGAATGGATATTTTATTTTCTTCAGAAAGATTGGATATACATTCTTGCAATTCTTTTGTATTGCATATTACCATATCTTTCATAAAAATATTTTCAAATAAATATCTGAAATATGATGCCTCCTCTTTTGTTTTACATTGTGGACTATAATATTTTTTATTATTATATTGAAATTCACAATGCCAAGGTGCTTTTGGTCTATTTGGATTATAATATAATCCTTTTATTCCAGTTTTATTTGATTTCAAAGTATTATATAATTGTTCTTGTCTTGTAGCAAACCTAAGATTATTTTTTCTGTTATCATGGGTATCTCTATTTATATGATCTATTTCACAATTTGGTAATCCCATAATTAATCTGTGAAAATAAATTGTATGATTCGTAACCAAATATGGTAATTTTGCCTTACCTTTATAAACAGTTCTCCATTTATAATCTTTTAAATATTTTATATCTTCTAAATCTATTTTATAAGTTTCTATTATATTACCATATTGGTCATATGTATCAATTTCTGCATAATCATTATAAGTACGAATTTCATTTGGATCTTTAATTGTTCTTTGATTATTATCAAGAACTTTTCCAAATTTTATAAATTGTTGAAAATGTTTACTACATAATTGATATTTTTTACTTCCAAATTTGTCTATAATTTTACCACAAGATTTACAATAATTAATTTTTTCCATTATTTATTTATATTTGAGATTAGACTATACCATCAACCATTGCTGGTTGCCTCTTGGTAGTCGTTGAGACCTTTTATTAATTTAATAATAACTATGTCTGCTGATTGCCCATTGTTACATTTTTGAGATTTTTACACTTTGGTACTCAAAACTTTAGGGGTTTCCAGCATATTCAAGGTTTTCTATAAATATTACTATTTATAGGGACATTTATGTTTATCCAATTACTCTATCATAATAACTTATATTTTTGCTATCACATTTCGGACACTCTTTTATAGGTACTTTTGTGATATATCCACAATCATCACATTCGCTATTTGGAACATTAAAAGTAAAATATTTACATCCAACCTCTGCTGCATATTTAATAATTTTCAAATATTGTTCTTTAGAAAGATGGGAATCCAAACCGATATGCGCCGCGGAACCTCCGTCTAGATTATCTCCACAAACAGAATTTCCATGAAGATATAACTTATCAAGTACCGATATATTTGGATCATTTGGTTTGAAAATATATGATGCATATAAATTTGTATCATTTGGAGTCCAATAACCATCTTTTTTATCTCGATTGTATAATTTAATTGCAGCTGACTCTGCAGGCACAAATTCAGTGTTGAACATACAATCATCTGTTTTATGCAAAGTATTTTGTTCCTTTATTGTGCTAAATATAAAACTACAAAAATCTTCATAGTCTTTATTTTTGTTACACTTCATTCCTAAATATTCTGCAGCCTGGTTAAGTCCATTAATACCAATAGTTAAATATTGCTTTTTCATATCAATGAAACCTGCATCATAAACTGTAAGAAGATCATTTTTATTCAAATATTTAAGAATTTCATTATATGCAATTTGATATTTATATACTCTTTCGAGAATATTTATTAAATAGAATTTTAAAGAATCATGTTGATTTCCTACAGTTGGAATACCTCCTATAGATTTGCACCAATCTTGGATAATTCTATTTAAATTTAAAGTAATAACATTTTTACTACCAGTCATTTCGCTTAATTGTCCATTGGTGAAATTAAATTGAGGTTTAGATATTTTAGATGAAAGACGGCAACATGAGCTCAAACTATCTGCACTATCTGAAATATAAGTAAAGAAACTATCTCCTTCTGAATATTCCTGTGCTGCAAATTGATATAAATCTTCATCAAGAAATTTATGATCTTGATAAATTAAACAAAGAGATACTACAGGAAAAGTAAGAATACATTTCAATCTTTCTTGATTTAACCAATGCATAAAATCTTTTTGAAGCCAAGATAAAGACTCCCATTTTGGTCTTGTGCCATCCGGGAAATAAAAGTCTCCATACATAGTGTCAAAAAAAGGTTTGTCAAAAATTGACAAATTCCAAAAACATGCTTGGTTTCCTCTTGAGCCAGAGGGTTGCATCAAAGAATAACATATTTGCTGAAAATATTGATGTATTTGACTTTTTATAGTCATTTTTCTTAAGCAATGGTCAGAAGAAATTATTACATCATTTTTAATATAATAATTATCTCCCCATTCTTTCCTAAGAAAATAATCCATACATAGCAGTACTCCTGGAGTAGCAACAGCTCCTTTATATTGTGAAGCTATAGAAAAAACCAAATTAATAAATAGTCCACAAAAACTATCTATATTCTTTGGAGCAGCACTTAATCCACCGATATCTTTTAATCCATTTAACAAGAATGGATATAAAGATATTGCAACACAATACGGCATACCTATTTGAGAAGACAAATCATGGGCATAACAAATTGTATTCAAATCAACAATAAATTGTTCGGCTAATTCTTTACCATATAATTCTTTAATTTTATTATACCATATTCTAATATTTGTTTCCTTATTGCCTTCTTTGTGAATTTCTGTATTCATTACTGCAATATTGTGGGTAGACACATTGCTATTATCATCAATAGTAGCATTTGCAGTATTATCTGATTTTATAAAATTATCAATAAATTGAAGATTTCTTTCAACGTTATTTCTTATATTTTTGTGTTTCTCTCGATATAAAATGAAACTTTTTGCCACATCATAATAGCAAAACCTCATCAAAGTTTCTTCAATAATATCTTGAATAGTTTCGATATTTATTTCTTCTTGACCAAGAATTTCAATAGAAGATAAAATTCTTTGCATTATTTTATCAAAATGATTTTTATCAATTCCTTTATTACATGAAAAGAAAGCCTTCTTTATAGCTACTTCTATTTTACTTGCATTGAATTCTTCTTTGTTTTTAAGTCGTTTAATTACGTAAACCATTATTTTTTTTATAATATAAAAATAAAAATACAAAAGTATCTTCAATCTTAAAAAAAATAAAAAGTGACGGATTTTACTCCGTCACTTATTTATTTAAATGAATATATTTACATAATCTACTTGGTTTTCAGAATCAAATGATTTTAATTCTTCAACATATACTCCACTATAATTTTTAAAACTATTATTATAAAGATCCATAGCTTTAATTATATCAAGTTTTGAATATTTATTATTATTTTGAAGAAATCTATTATATGAACCTGATTCAAGAATTTCTGGATATTTATCAAGAATATTATTTAATTCTTCATTTGAAATTTTCTCTGAAATACTATCTATACTTGAAATATATTCATTGATTTTTTGAGAGCATTTAATGGCAATATCTTTTGTATTACATATTGCCATATTTATATTTTCATATCCTAGTTTTATAAAAACAATATATCTCTTTTTCATTCAAAATCTTTATTTTCAATATCGTCAAATTCTACGTTATATTCTTCCCATTCATCTGTTTTCACTTCTGACAAGGAAGCGATAACATATTGCTTTTTTGGTTTAATGTCCAATGTTCCAATTTTTGCTGTCATTCCAAGGGCTTCCACTTGAGTTTTTGCGTCTTTGTATGCAAAACGCAAATCATCAATAGCTCTTGAAACCATCAACGGAATACGCAATTTTGGATTTTCCGATTCTACAATAATACCATATACTTTCATATAATTATAATTAAAGAGTTCCTAAAACAATATAAGATCCTTTTTTAATATTTGTTGATGGAGAATATTTTGCCTTCATAACAACATTTACTCCTTCTTTAACAACATGAACAACTCTACACATAATGTCTCCAGTATATCCTTTTTCATAGATTTCTCGAATTTTTGATTCAACATCCTTTTGTAGTCCTGTTACTTCTTCAATAATTGTATTGCTACTTGGATCAATCAAAAGATATGCTTTCATAAAAGTTCTTTGACCTTTATTTGGATTCTTTGAAACTTTATATGGATACTTCTTTGTATTCAGAATAGGATGCTCTAATTCTATATAATATGCTTCTCCTTCTTGAATATTCAATAATTTCCAAAGTTGATAGAGAGCTTCTTCTTCATCATTTGTTTCTTTATATAAATTATCGAGTTCCTTTCTTGGAAGCTCGTTTATTTTATTAAATCCAACAGAAGAAAGGTAATCATGTATAGAATAAGTTTCAATAGTTTTAATCATAATTTAAAACGGTAAATAATTCATTAAAATTCTCTTTATCTCTTTAGGCATTTCTTTATCTTCAAAACCAAAATTAGGGAAATCATTACAATTATATGAAAAATCTTCACAAATTATAGCCAATGCTTGTATAAAATTTTCTGGAAGCTGTTCTCCTATAATTTTCTTTATTATTTGATAACAAGTGACATTTGGTTTTTTTCTAGAAAATATATGTGTTAATTTACATATAAGAGAAATTAATACAAATTTATCTTGAATATTTCCATTAATATTTCCAAGAGAAAAATTCTCACTATATAAATTCTGTAATTGTTGATAAGTTAGTTCCATCGATATCCTTTATAATAATAATATGCCACTTTTTTCATATAGAAAAGGAATTCTTTCCAACCTTTTGCAAGGTCTTCTCTTGTTACATGATATACCCCAGTATTAAATGGTTGCCTTGTAGATACTATTAAACAATTTGATTTTATATCAAATCCATTAATATCATATTCTTCTTTTGCTACAAGTTTCAATAATCCACAATACATTCCAAGTTCTCTGTAATAATTAAAGTTTATAAAATTATCATGGAAATTTTCAACCCCTCTACCGATTGTTTTAATATCATTAACTGTAATAGTGGCAGTATCAAAATCAATTACATAATTATCAAGTTTGGATTTAATATGAAAGACATACTTTTGCCCTTCTGGCATAGTTGCCTCCATATCAACTGTTATAGCCTGCTCATTTTCTACAATTGGCTGCTCGTTAAAATATACTGGATGAAGAAGATTATATATCATATTATTGTTTTGTAGTGCATCTACGCATCCTAATACAACACTTCTTGCATATCCACCTAAGTGGATCATTTCCTTTCCTTCTTCACCTTCGTAATTTAAACGATTTTTCCAATATGGGATACATTTTTGAATTACATTACTACATATTTTATCATCTATTTTACCTTTATAATAATCAATCTTATTCGAAGCACGAATAATATCTTCCATCATTATAGGCCTTTCTGTAAAAGTTGTATATAATTCATCTGCCATTGCTCCGAGTTTTGCTGATGGTTTTCCCAAATTTGGTGCCATTGCAAAATATTCTGGCTGCAAGCAGAGTTCATGTACAGCACTCATACCACTACTAGTTTCCTAGCCATCACTGTTTGTGGTCTGGACTATGTCTTCAACCTATTTCTAGGCTGCACCTGTATTTAGTCTCTTGGGCTGAATCTAGTAAAACCTACCAGCCTATGCCTCTTCAAGTTAGCATATCAATTTCTTGACTTAGCATCCGAAGATATCCAGGTGTTATAATATAATTAATTACTTAATTACACGGCAGTTTTTAAAAACATGCTAATAGTTTGATCAACATCTTGATTATATTTAATTTCTAGTAATTTAATATTTGAATCTTTACAAAATTGTTTCAAATCTTCATCTCGTTCTTTCTGTTGTTTAAATTTTTCTTCACCACCAAAAATATCAACAGCATAATAATGCTATTGCCCATTAAATTTAATAATCATATTTAATTTTGGAATATAAAAATCTACAACAAATCTACCTTTTTTATTTTTCTTTTCAAAAGATTTCTAATATATATATAATATATTATTTTTATCTAAAAAGTGCATAATTGATTCTTCGCCATGCGACATTTTGCATTTCTAACATCCACAACCAACTCCATAATGAACATATGGAAGTTGATAAAATACTCCATGTTTTTTGCATATTATTTTTATTGGAGTATATACACCTTTGTATTCAGATAGCGAATAATCATATAAATTTTTATGAATCTGTTTACTTAATCTTATAAATTCTTCTGTATCTATTCTTCCTTTGCACTTTGGACAGTGCTATCCTCTTAAATGGTGTCCTGGTGTTTGCCAAAAACTTCCATGAATTGGACAAATAATTTCTACTTTTGAATTATATGATTTATAATTTACTTTTGAATAATCATAAAAATTCCCATGAATTTCAATTGCTCTTTTTATAAAATCTTCTTTTGTTAATCTCTAAGAGTCCGAAACTTTTTGAATTGCGCAGTTATTGCATCCGAATTTTAATATATTACTAGATGTGGTTTGTCTTATATAACCACAAACTTTGCATTTAACAATTACTTTTTTATGTGAAATATATTTTAATAATTCAAAATTTGTCGATTGTAATTTTTTAATAAATATTTTTTCTGATTTATTATGTTTTAATTTTGCAACCTAACAATTTGGACATCCGCATTTTGAATGGGAAATAGATCTTGGAACTGCATTCCATATATGTCCACATAATTCACATTTTATAGTACATTTATTATTTGCTCCAGTATAATCGCTAATTAATTTTAAAAATGGAAACTTTTCCTAAATTTCCATTTCCATTTCTTTTGTTGATTTTAACTAATTTACATTCATATTTTTAAATTTTACCTAGCTGAAAAAACTCTTTAAATCCTTGATCTTCAAATCCTTTGAAGAATTTTTCAGGAGAGCCGTCTTTGGCAGGATCCAATAACCCAAATCTTGAATTACTTATATAATTTTTATATTTTTTACTAAAATATACTTCATCTTCGATTTTTGATAATTTAAAAGTTCCAGGAACAAATCGAAGTTTTATATCTTCCGCTTTCATGTTTCATTAATCATAATATTATACATATATACAATTTCATTATAATCCAGCGAATTAATGCGATATTTAAAATCATAATTAATATTATGAGGTCTTGTTATAAGAAGTGCAGGAAGCCCCTTCTCAAGTGCTTTTAACACATTTCCAAGACTATCATCTATTAATACATCACATCTACCTTTTATTATATTAGCTTTATTTCCGTGTTGATATAAAGTTTGATATATAGGTTTAACTGGAAGTCCATGTTTTTTCAAACAGTTAATAGTGTATTCTTTTCTATTTACACGTTTTGTTGCATAAATACAAGGTTCAAAATTTGGTTTTTCTATCAACGGAAGATTTTCCCAGAAGAATTTATCATATTCGAGTTTCCATACATTTTTAGTTATTTTCGCATCTTCCCAGTCTTTTGGATTTGGGAAATATCTTTTATATGTACCATAAAAATCAAATATACAATCGTCTAGGTCGAGTGCGATTTTTAATTTAAAATTCATCTATTTCTTTAATTTCACCTATTAATATATCTTGATTCTTGTCGAGATCCTTTACAAAGTCCATATATTCATCACATTCAGAATAATCTCTGAATAACTCCATTATTTTGTCTTCACAATGAGAAAGAGAAACTCCATCAAGACAAATATTATATACTTTATTTTTTTGAATCTCGCAAATAGGAATAATATATTTGTTATACATTATTTATAAGTTTATAAAAATATTCCTTTGGAATACAAACGAATTCTTCTTTATTCGTTGATCCATTAACTTTCTTCCAGAATATAGCAAGTGGTTTATCTTTTAATCCTACTTCTTTATTAATTTGTGATAAATTTGGTTGGCTTTTAGTATATTTACATTGTACATAAAAATCCAATTGGTTTTCAGTATCACAAATATCTATTTTTGCATTATCAAGATTTTTGCTTTGACTTCTTGAACTTACTAGACCATCAAAGCCTAAATCAGTTAATTCTTTTATTATAGTTAATTCATATGAATTACCTTTTTTTCTAGAACGTTTTGCTGAAAATTTTCTAAAAGTACTATCATTTATCCATTTACAAAGATAATCATCTTTGCCGATGCAACCCTGTCTTGAGGAATTGCATCGGTTTCGGATGGCTTTTTCAGATAACCCAGTAACTTCACTTGCTTGTTTAATTGTTTTATAAACAACTGGAGTAGAGTCTTTATAGGTTATTTCAACTCTTTCGTCTGTCTAATTAATTTTAGCCATTTTTTAACATTTAATATAGCTTCTTTTGTCTTCATAAATCCATATTTTTTTCTGAAATCTGAAAAATCTTTTGCTCCATATTCTTTTGGGATTACTAAATATATTAATTCCGGATGTTCTGAACGAATCTTGGCCATATTTAATTTGCCCGTTCTGTCCTGATCATATAGGACAATAATATATTTAAATCTTTCTTTTAGACCCTCTAAAACATTATCTGAAATAAATAAATGCTCGGAGTTTGGAGCAATAGCCGGTATTCTATATGCGGCAAGTGCCATTACATCTTTCATAGATTTTGTAATGATACATATTTTTCCTTTTCTTGGAAGCTGATTAAACCCTTGGATTTTTTTTGCTGACCAATTTGTAAGAAAACGATGACTTTTTCGAAATGGGAAATAACATCTCCACAATTCTTTTTTGTCTTTATCTTTGCCGCCATAATAACCATAAATGGGGCATTTATTCGATGATTCGGCAACAATTGAATTATTTAAAAAAACATATTTACAACTATATATATTATATTTTTTTAACAATTCAATTGTAATACCGTAATCATTCCACCATTTTAATTCATTTTCAGAAAAATTCTGTATTTCTATTTGGATTTTCGAAGGTTCCGTATCTGTTATCTTTATTGGTTTAAGATTTATTTTTCCTTCGTTTTTAGTAATATTATTATTTTGTACCAAACCAAAATCATTTGCTATAATATCCAATGCTTGATAATAATTGCAATGGAATTTTTCCATAACAACTCCAAAACAATTTAGATGCTGTCCTGTAGCGAAATCCTTGAAAATTAAAATTCCTTTATTATTTCTGAATATACTACAAGTAGGCATTTTATCAACACGTAGTGGACTTCGAAATAATTTCTTTTTATGGATTGGTACTTTTAAATAATATTCCATTATTTGTTCTTCTGTAAAATGGGAAAGAATTAAATCTTTGGTTACTACAGGATCGAACCGAAAATCCATATGAATTTATTTAGAGATCGCTGAAGTCTATACCATCCAAATCATCCTTTGAATCTGTTTTGTCAACGTCTAGTACATCAGGCATAGGGGATGGTTTTGCATTAACCATATTAGCCTTCTGTCTCTCTTCATAGGCGCTGAAATATAGTTTATCACCAACAAAATTGTCAGATACAAATAATTTTCCCTCTTTATTTACTGCAACAAACTTTGGTAACTGAGCATTCACATTGCCCTGTTTGTCAGTATAACCAACAAGTTTGAGATTTGTTTCTTTGCCAACAGCAGGTTCCATGATTTTGATAAATCCTTTTACTACATCATCAAAACTCTTAAAAGCGCCCTTTCTACTTAAAGATTGGAATTTTTCAAATCCTTCTTTATTAAGCACGGTTCCAAGTTGTGCAATCATAGTTTGAACTAGTTCCCAATTGGAGGCCATTTGATATTCGTGTCCATCACGATTTGTAAAAGTTCTTCTTTCAAAGAACTTGTCATCAGAAGGATAGAATACGGATTCTTCATAATATCCATCTTCTCCTTCAAAACGTATTTTAAGAATGTCATAAGTCTTTGATGCGTCTGCCTTTCCCTGAATAGATTCCTTTCTTGCACCCATAAATTTAACTTTATAAATTCCCCATGGTGCAAGTCTTCTATTACCACTAGCCATTGCATCCAAATCTCCAAAAGTGTTAAAATTCATATTCATTTTTTATTATTAATTAAAATTCAAAAATATCATCATCAGCTTCAAGACCTTCAGGATTTTCTATTTCAAATTCTTCAGGTTTCCAATTCTTAGATTCATCAATACCAATTTTATCATCAGTATTAATTATATTTTCTTTATTTATAAGCAAAAACTCTCCTTTTCTTTGTGTTTTTTCAAGAATAAAATTCTTTCCATATTGAGAAAGAGTATCATTTTTAACTCCTCTAAAAGAAATAGAATTAGATTTCGTAAGTTTATTTCCGCCTTCAACATTAAATGCTTCTGCAGTACCAAGTACTGGAACAGAAGTTCCATTATTTACTTTATACTTTATATCCATTAAAGTTCCAGGCTTTACACCAATTAATTGGATTGCAGAATTGTTAAATACAACTTTATTGCTTTCCAAAGTTACTCTTGGCGTTTCATCTTCAGGATCTGGTTTTTCAGAAACTACAACTTTTTTATCTAAAAGTTTTGAATTTACAATTTCACCAGTTTCAGTATCAACTGTTTGTTCATAAACAAACGAATATGTTGTAAGAAATGTTTCTTTCATATTTATCCTTTCAATGATGGGTATATGCGATCCCAATGTGAAATAAATGTTCCATCTTCCTGTCTTTCAGCTACAATAATATCTTTATTTGCTAAATGTGCTGGTCTTGCTCCAGCTGAGGCAATGCCTCCAGTTTCGAAATTAATACAGAGATTACTATTTTCATCTCTGTGAACAAATCCAATTGCATCCGATTTTGCTGCAAATATTCTTGCTGCTTTCAGTTTTGTTATCTCTAAAATTTTTTATTTTTAGATTCTTATAATTTCTTATAAGCTCAGCATATATTTTCATCTTTTTATATTATCAAAAAGAGTAGGACACTCGTGGCGATATTATATTCTATTTCTAGTTTCAATCGCTATGCGTTACAATTTTTCGGACTCTTTACTTTCCGAAATTATCTCGGTATTAACATGAACTAAATTGTATTTTTTATTTAAATTATCTTCAATCCAATTTTTAGCCTTTACCGATATTGCCCTATCATTATCCAAAAAATCACTTTTTTGGACGGCAAATAATTTTACCAGTTAAATCGAAATCTTTAACAGACCCGACTTCCTTTCCTTCTGCAGATATAATTGATTTGTCTTTTACATGTCCTACAATAATTATATTATCAGTTACAGATTTAATTTTATCAATAATTGATTCCATTGCTGCTCGTTGAAAACTGTATCCGATACCCATAGGCGCTTGGAGAATATCTCCAGTATAATTTGCTCCAGCAGGAGTATCTCTATACATTTTTAATGCCAATGGTTTTACAAATTCCTCCAAAGCAGTTATAGTATCAATTGTAATAAATTTATATTTGTGTTCTGACTCTTTTAATGCTTTATATACTTCAGCAAAATCCTTTAAAGAATTAATTTCAACTTTTAAAGCCGATACGTACTTTGAACCAGATTCAAAATCTAAAATTAAGTTGTCATCCAAAGTTGATAATACAGTTGTCTTTCCTCATTTTGTTATCACTAGACTTTTTATCCTAGTTTCTATATATCACTATATAGTTCGGCATATATTTTTATCCAAATAATTTGGATATTGGACACTCGTGGGAGAATTATATTTATTCATCTCCTATGCTCTACGTTGTTAAATAGCCTTTCGTAATCTATTTAATTAACACGGTATTAACTTTTGTTAAAAGTTTTCTACCGTTTTTGCCCAATTATAATTTAGAAAATTACTTTTCTAAACGACAGGTTTCTATCTTTGGCAATCCATATATAATTAAATTCTGAGGATCTTGAGTTGCTGCTGGTAATTTTGTTGTAGGTAATTTAATAGCCATTATAATACAAATTTAGAAGAATTATTATTATTTATCTCTTTAATCTCTGTATTATCTTCGCTTTCTAAAATCCATAGTGGATTTCTATATTTCTCATAATTATCAATACATTCTGGTCTTGGGATTTCGGAAAAATAATTAATCCAACCATAAAATGCACAACCTACTTCTATATCACAATCTCCAAATCTATTTTTTAATACTTGGATAGACCTAAAATTTGATCCAAGTCTTTCAATATCATATTGTTTATATGTCTTTAAACCATCTCTAAATGGATTATAAACAGCAATCATTATATTACTGTCATTAACACGAATTATTACCCTATAGGCTCTTTATCCTATAGTTCTGCATTTTTATTTATATATGCAGTCTAGACTATATCTTTAATTCATTTTATATTTTCACAAATATTACTCTGAACAGTGCCCCGCTTTCGTGGATGATTTTATATCCTCGTCTTTCTCGTTAGGAATCACATCTAGTCGTTTAGCTTTTTTCTCAATTTCTTGAGAGTTTAGCACAGGAACATCCTTTTTGGATTTACCCTGTTTAACGGAGTTTAACGAATACCATAATTTATATTTACAATCTGGATGAATATAATCAGAAATAAGTTGCTCAAATCTTCTAGCGTCTTTTGAAATTAAATATAAAGTATGATTTTTCATGATATGAAAATGTAAATTAAACTTTTTTTCAAAAAATTTACAAATTTTCTCTAAATCCTCTTTTGTAAAACAATTTGTAGATAAACTATATGAATGATTTGAATGTTTACATCCATCATCCATATACCAAATTGCAATACCTAGAGGATCTAATTGATATAGGACTTCTTCATTTATATATTTAATTTTATTTTTATAAAATTTATCATAATATTTTGTAAATAGTGGATTTACACCAGTACGAATATCTATTCTATTATAAAATTTATTTGTACGTTTATCAAATATTGAAGAAGTTTTAGGAGTTTTACAAAAACGTTTTAATATTTTATATTTGTACATACAGTAATTCGCTTGTTTTAAACTATGAGCAAAGGAAAGTTGTGCATTTGTATAATTTTTTGACAAACTTGCGTCACCATATATAGTTCCTATAAAAACTTGTAATTCTTCATATGAAAAAGTCGTTAATTCATATTTATGATAATTACTTGTATATCCATTACTAGAAGCGTATTCTTGTATTGCAGAATTAGAAACTTTTAATTCTCTAGCTATTTCAGAATAATTTAATCCTTTATTATATAATAATTTAAATTTATCAGTATCAAATTTTCTAGTATATCTAAAATTTGTTTTTAAAGAATATTTATATCTCCATTTTGCAATTTTATATTTACTTAATCCTAATTTTTCACCAATTTCAATATCACTTAACCCTAATCTATAATACTTAAAAAATTCATTTAAATATTTTTCTTCATTTAAACGAACTAATCCAAAAATTCCATTTTGTTGTTTCATATCAATATTTTATTTATATATTATAAATATAATTAAAAATATTGAAAAATCAAAATTTCTTGGACAGTGTTTCCAGAATGCATTTTCGTAGTTAGTATTCCCAGTGTCTTTTGCATCATTTATTGTAAATGCGGATCTAGATTGCTTGAGACGTTCAATATTACCTTGTTCTCTATTGGCCTGTTGGATAACAATAGGACTAATTTTACATTTTTCTCTAAAAAAGACCATATATTTTGAAAATAAATCTATTTCTTGTTTCAAAGTATGACCTTGAGAAGGAGTCAACAAACCAACATGATCAACGATAACATTATATATTAAATTTGGATTATTTAAAGTATATGAAAGTCTTGTTTCTGTTTCTTTAAAAGTACCTATTTGTGATAATCTGTCTTTTAATATTGCATATACAGTATTTGCATTTACATTTTTATCATAAATTTCAACTTTTTCAGAAATACTTTCAATCCAAGGCATACATTTCATAACCAGTTCATAACTATCATCATCCAATATATATCCTCTCTCACGAGAAAGTATTTTCTTAAATGATAATTGTATTCCAAAAGTCTCGAAAATATAAATAGAGAGCAGTTTAACAAAAAGAGACATTCGGTTCATTTCAAGAGAAAAGTATAATACTTTAAAATTATCATTATTTATAGTAGCCATTAATGGTTTGTATAAATATGCATATAAAGCATATGAAGTTTTTCCGGCTCCAGAGTTTGAAATAATTAAAGTATATGTTTCTTGACAAACGCCGTCAATAATACTTTCTAATTTTGGCAAACCCATACTTAATCCTTGATTGTTTCCCGCTCTTCCTTTTTGTATTTCTGCTATAATTTCGTCTTTTATTGTCATAATAAACGCATAGAATCGTAATTAATATTTACTTTATCTCCGTTTTTCAGACTTTTTAAGTCCTCCCAACTTTTGTCTATTATGAATTTTGCAAGACTTTTGCAGATTAAATTATGATCTCCTGCCCATTTTACCAGTTCAATAATTTCTTTATGAGTATTTGGATCCCATTTTATTGCCTTTCCATATGCAAAATACGCTTCTTCCATTGAGTTGAATTTTGTTGCAACTCCCCTCAATGCTACTGCGCTTCCATCTATCACTCCCCACTGAGGATAAGTATTATAGAGTTCTTCCCCAAGTTCAAAAGAGCTTTTATAAAAGTTCTTCAAGAAAACTTTATTTATAGGAATTTCTCCTGGCTCAAATGGTTCTCCAGGCTCTGGAATATCATATTTGTTAATTATTCCAACCTTTTGTAATCTTTTCAATATATCACGTGCATTAATATTTCTATCATGTAATATTGAAAGATATTGTTTGAGGTACTTCCCAGTACCATCATTTTGATAAACTAACAAACAGGTTAATAACATTAACTCGTCTGAAGTTAATCTATACGCTTGAAGAAAGTCAAGCTCTTTATCAAATGGAAAATACATTATAATCGATAAATATATACTATAAATATGTATCTATCATTACAATTTTACAAAATTGTAAATTCTTCTCAGAATCTAAATTGTATTTTCTTTAGAGGTTTATTAAAAGGTTTTGGTTCTTTCCCTTCAAGAACATCATTTAATCCCTCTTCATCTATTAAGATAACATTGCCTTCCGAATGGCTTTTTTCAAACCATTTGGTTTCTACAGTTTGGTTTATTACAATATTAAAAATCTCGGCTTGTTTTCCTTTTTCAAATCTGATGCACCGTCCTCGACGTTGTACGGATTTTATAGAAGAAGAGTCTAATCCAAGAATAATTGCAACACTTAATTCAGGTATATCTGCACCTTCGTCCGCTTTTCGTATAGTATTCAAGACTTTAAATTTATTTTCTTTAAAGTCTTCCATAACCTGCTTTCCATGCTTTTTAGTATCTCTACCAGAATATACTTTTCCAATTCCAATTTTACTTGCCATTTTTATATTATTGCTAAAAGTTATTATTTTTTTACCTTTTCTTGCATTAATAATTTTTTTGGCAATTTCAATTTTCTTTGGATGATTATTGATGAAAGTTTTTCTTTCTTGGACTGTTTTCATAAAAGCCATAGCATAGGCTGTGATTTCTTTTAATTTTTCACTTACTAACTTTTTTCTTAATTCAGGACGTTGTTCTATAATTAATTTTTCTGCTAGTTTTTTGCGAAACATAAAACCACCTTTACCAAAACATTTCATTGCCAGATTGAAGTCAAAATTAAAATATCCAAAATAATATATGAATTTTTTATTCATCTCTTTGTATTTTTCAATATCTGGTACTTCAATCATTACTTGATATTCTTTATATGGACTTATCCAGCCATTGATTTCTGCTTCTAGTAGCGTTACTTTATCAACTACTGGACAACGCTCCAACACAACACTTTCAAGGCCGTCAAGCCGCTCTAAAGTTGCTGTAAGGCACATTATATATTTATATTGGATTGTGTTAAAAACAGCTTTAAATGATAAAGCCGGAACTCTGTGCGCTTCGTCTATAATTAATACATCACATTTATAATTGTGTTTTATCGCTGTATTGATAACAAGTACTTCACAATTAAGTCCATATCCTAGTTTATCGAGTATTCCAGACCACTGATCTTTTAATACTGTAGTTGGTACTATGATAATAAATTTAGTTGATGGATATTTATTTAATAAACGTCCAATCATATTTGTAGCTACACGAGTTTTCAGTTGTGTTATCGTTCAACTTTTTATTTGAACTTCTTACTATCACTAGTAAGCTCCGCATATATTTTTATCCACTTATTTCAGTTGGGATATCGGACACTCGTGGAAATATTATATTCTGATTTAACCAGTTTCAATTTCTATGCTGTACAATATTATATAATATTATTTATATAATTATCTCGGTATTATCTTATAAAAGACTTTTACCGATATTGCCCGATTATAATTCCTGTGATTCTTCAACAGGAACGGCTTCGTATCCTTTTATTGGAATATATTCATTTGAATAATAAAATAAATATTTAGAATTTTTAATAATATATGGATTTTCTTTAGATGCATTTGAATGTTTAGTAAGAGTTCTTATATAAGAAAGTCCTATTTTTGCAGCTTCTCCTAAAGTTCTACAATAATAAAGATTATTTTGTTTTTCTATTATTATATATTTTCCAAATTTACTATTTACTTTCTTAAATTTCTGATTAATATAATTTATTAAATCATTTTTGTTTGTAAATTTTACTTTTGTTAATATATAACATTTTTTAAATAAACTATTAAATGCTCGATCTCCTGTAAAATGTCCTCTTTTTATTTTCCTATTAGCATCTGCCAAACAATCACATTCTGCTATAAGTTTTAAAGTGCATATATTATATATATAACATTTAATCCAAGCATGATTTTGTCTATAAGTATGAATTTCTCCAGAACTATATTTCTTTTTTAAGGTTTCTGAAATTTTCTTTTTACATTCATCGGATACCGAATGTCCGGTATTAGCAATTACATTATATGTTAAATTATATTCTGGATGTATACAATCTATATAATACTATTCTCTTTTAAATTGTAGATCTTCATTACAAAATTCTAATACATTGTATATAAAATTTTCTTCTCCATATTTATTCCAAGCTGATTGAAGATGCTTGTTATGTGATTTATTATTTTTTAAATTATATAAATGTTCGTGTAATCTATTATATATATTTATACTAGATCCTA
>OCHN01001589.1_pt1 | contig 17607 bp, 11 predicted proteins | sample 1538911 | NCBI WGS metagenome assembly OCHN01 (sample SAMN04571736, study PRJEB22368) | human gut metagenome | biome: human gut; material: stool | host: Homo sapiens | place: Luxembourg | collected 2013-01-11 | reverse complement strand
AACCAACAATTCCAGAAGAAAACCCTGTTGGAATGATGGTTGCGTTGTTTGTAATTGGCGCATTCATCCCTCGGACGTTCTTGCAAACGGCCGGGGTTTTCTGCGCTGAATCATTATAATAAGCAATTCCGAGTTCTTTTGCGACTTTTCCCCAATAAAACGTCCACCACTTCCAAATTCTCTGCTAATAGTAATGATTCTTTTTGCCATTCCAATTCCTCCTTAACTTAAAGCATCAACCTTATTTTTTTTAATTCTTTTCAAAAATACATATCCCACCAGACACGAGATCACTTCTGTAATCGGAAATGCCCACCAGATCAGTGAAACTCCTATCTGTCCATTTCTGACAAACACAGAAAAAATTCCAGCCAATGGCAAGATGAGAACAAGCTGTCTCAAAAGAGAAATAACAAGTGATTCAACGCCACCGTCCATTGCCTGATAAATTCCCTGATAGGCAACATTAATTCCAGCAAACAAAAAGCTAATAGAAATTACTCTCATTGCACCGATAAAATATACTCTTGACTGCCCTGCATTAAACAGCGCTGCAAACGCTCCCGGAAAGATCTCTGTAATTGCAATTCCAATAATCATTAATATAACAGTATAGATAATACCATATTTGATTCCATCCTCTATTCTCTTTTTGCTTCGCATTCCATAAGCAAATGCAATGATTGGGGTAATCGCATCTCTAAGACCAAAAGCAAGGAATAAAACGAACTGTTGCACTTTATAGAACAATCCATATGCTGTCTGTGCTGATTGATTAAATTTCAAAATCAAATTCATTACATAAACCATAATGGACATCAATGCCTGAGCAATAATTGCTGGAAGTCCAATTGCATAGATTTCTTTTATAACACTAACATCTGGTTTCATGTATTTCGCACCATGCTCAAATTCTTTATTCAGTTTCATATGAAAGATGAGAAGCAATACTGCTGATGCCACCTGACCAATTACAGTTGCGTAGGCAGCTCCTCTAACTCCCATTTCTGGACAAGGTCCGATACCATAAATCATAATGGGATCAAGGATGATATTCACAACGGCGCCAACTACCTGACCTATTGTTGAATAGAGTGACCGACCTGTCGCCTGAAGTAATTTTTCAAATAAAGAAAAGAAGATTATTCCAAAAGAAATCACACAACATATTCTAAGATAACTAGTTCCCATCTCAAGTACTTCTGCGTCTACTGTCTGAGACGAAATATATGCTTTTACCCCAAATATACCAAATAATAAACAAACCACATAAATAATTACACCAAGAAATAAACTGTTTCCTGCTACTCTTGCTGCTTTTTTCCTGTTTCCCTGTCCAAGTGTCCTCGCAAGAAGTGCATTCGTTCCTACACCTGTTCCAATTCCAACCGCAACCATAAGCATCTGAACTGGAAATACAAGTGTCAGAGCATTTAATGCTACTTCACTGCCAACTTTCATGTTTCCTACAAAAGCACTGTCTACAATATTGTAGACTGCCTGTAATGCCATGGATAAAATCATTGGAATTCCCATCTGAATCATCAGCTTATTCACCGGCATATCCTTCATTTTGTTGCTTTCTGCCATTTTGTTTTAGCTCCTCTCTTTTCTGCATAAAAAAAGTGCGCGTCCTGTCTTATAAGTTGGACTTACGCTGACAAGCTACACACTCTTTCATAACAATATTTGTTTTTTAGCAAAATAAAAACGAGCAGCATGTAAACTGGATTTACGCTTACTCGCTACTCGTTTGCCGTAATTATATTTCCTGCTTTTCAAAAAGTCAAGCGAAATTTTTCTTGCATTGAGAGCAGGCACTGTAACTTATTACTATTTTCATAGTACATTGAACAATTTTGTTATCTTGTTTTTTTTCCTCAGAAATGATATGATACTCGAATATAGAGGAATACAATATTCTTATGATACCAGGGTCAAAAGCTCTCAAAGCCATTCGTGCTTGCACTAAAGGCTTTGAGCTTGGGACCCGCAAAAACATGAGGATGCAGCGATTTTCAAAGAAAATCAGCGAATCCGAATGTTTTTAGAATTGCGAAAGTTGCATAGCAACGGAGCAATTCGTGGGTATCAGTTGGGGGCAAAATACCTTTTGACCCCAACATCATTCTTATAAGAGAAAGGGATAATGATATGAAAATCAAACCAGATCAAAATGCAGTTACTATGATTCAGGAACTGTCTGATGCAAAGGCACCGTCCGGATTTGAGGATGAAGCTGTTGCTGTCGCAAAAAAATATGGTGCAGAATTTGCCGATGTTGAGGAGGATTGCCTGCGCAATCTCTATCTGCGTTCCAAGAATAATACAGGTAATAAGCCTGTTTTTATGCTTGATGCCCACAGTGATGAGGTTGGACTGATGGTTCATTCAATTAAGCCAAATGGAACACTTCGTTTTGTCTCCCTCGGTGGCTGGAGCGATAATTCTCTCCCGGCATCAAAGGTTCTTGTACGCAACAAATATGGCAAATTTATTCCTGGTGTAATTGCAGCTAAACCACCTCATTTCATGACACCTGCTGAGCGTCAGAATGCTGGTTCCACATCGATTCAGTCTCTTGTAATTGATATCGGTGCAACAAGCAAGGAAGATGCTGTTGAAAACTTTGGTATCCGCATTGGTGAGCCTATTATTTCTGACGTACATTTCTCCTATGACGAGGAACATGATGTCATGATCGGAAAGGGCTTTGACTGTAGAATTGGCTGTGCTGCCCTTCTTGAAACTATGCGCCGTCTCTCAGATGAGAACTTAAATGTTGATCTGGTAGGTGTGTTATCTACACAAGAGGAGCTTGGCGAGCGTGGTGTTAAGGTTGCAGTCGGAAAGGTTGCTCCTCAGATTGCGCTTTGTTTCGAGGGCTGCCCTGCTGATGATACCTTTACTGAGCCGTATGCCATTCAGACAGCTCTGAAAAAGGGTCCAATGCTTCGCTTTATGGACAAATCAATTGTATGCTCCCCAAGATATCAGCGCTACGTATTAGATCTTGCTGAAGAAAAGGGACTTGCTGTACAGTCTTCTGTCCGTGAAGGCGGCGGAAACAATGGTGCAATCATTAACACTTCTCTTGATGGCATCCCGGTAATCGTTGTTGGTGTTCCTGTTCGTTACATCCATTCTCATTATGGAATCACTTCCTACTATGATTTCGAAGCTACAGTACAGCTTGCAACCGAAGTTGTTCGTTCTATGACAGAGGAAATCATCCGTTCCTTCTGATCAAATTTTTAACTTGCATAAAGCTAATGGGGTCGGCTCTTAAACCGACCCCACTAGCTTATTTTTTGTCAAGAAATTCTGCCGTTTTCCATTTCGTACACTACGTCTGCCACATTCATTGTAGATACTCTGTGAGATACAAGTACAACAGTCTTTTTCTCTGCCGATTCTTTTAATGATTTTAATATAATTCCCTCATTCAATGAATCAAGATTGCTGGTTGGTTCATCCATCAAAATCATTGGAGCATCATGCAAAAATGCTCTTGCGATTCCAATTCTTTGTTTTTCACCGCCCGATAAAGTGTCGCCAAGCTCTCCGACTTCTGTATCATAACCATTTGGAAGTGTCATAATAAAGTCATGAAGAGATGCCTTCTTAGCAGATTCCATGATTTCTTCTTTTGATGCTCCATGCTTTGCAATTGCAATATTATTGGCAATTGAATCATGAAATATATGCGTTTCCTGCGTTACATAGCTTTCCATATCACGAAGGTGTCTGGTTGGAATCTTTCTGACGTTTTCACCATCTACAGATATACTTCCCTGATTCACATCCCAAAAACGCATCAAAAGCTTCAAAAGCGTCGATTTTCCGGATCCGCTTGCTCCATGAATACCTGTAATCATACCTGGCTTCACTCTAAGCGAGTAATCATCAAGAATAGTTTCCTCATCGTAAGCAAATGTTACTCTACTTGCCTCTGCTCCTGTAAATTCATGATCGTGACTGTCTGATGAAAATTTATGCGAAGCTTCATTATCTGAATCTGAAATCTCCTTCACAAGCGGCACTTCCTCTAATAAAGAAAGAACTCGCTCACCACTGGCTAACGTCTGGTTTAAATTATTTGAGAGACTTGACAATGCAACAACTGGTCCAAATGATCCCATCATTGCAATTGTACATGTTAAAATTCCTTCAAATCCAACCTCGCCTTTTGTGTAAAGCCACATCGTAAGTGCCAGCATTCCAAATGATGACAAAAGAATAACCATATTTGTATAAGAACGCTGTGATCCTTCCATTTTGCTCAAAGCTTCCTGCATTCCTGCGAGATCTTTCGAACGCTTAGTCATCTGCTCTTTTCTTTTCTCACCCTGTCCATACTGAATTGTCTCATCCAGACCACGCAGAGAATCGAGAACAAAGCTATTTAGCTCACCAAATCCTGTACGAAATTCCATTCCCTTCTGGCTTCCCCGTTTTCCATTCCACATAGGAATAACAACACCGACTATCAGATATGCCACAAGTGCCAGAAGTCCTGCCAGCCAATGATAATGTCCAATAAAAATAACCATTATAAGAGATGTAAGTGTGGCAATTGCAATTGGGGAGATTGTATGCGCATAGAAAACTTCCAAAAGCTCAATATCAGTTGTAATAATTGAAATCAAATTTCCTTTGTCTTTTCCTTCAAGCTTTGCCGGGCAGAGCTTTCTAAGTGATGAAAATACCTTATGACGAATAATCGCCAACAGCTTAAATGCAATAAAATGATTGCAATATTGTTCCGCATAATGCAGGATTCCACGAAGCACGGCAATGACTATCATTACTGTGAGAATGTTTTTTACCGGGGCAGCTGCAAGCCACATATTCTTAATTAAAATATCACTTTTGTCTGCCAAAAGTCCGCGCACTATTACCTGACCTGCCAGTATAGTTAGAAATATGGCGCATAAGTAGCCTAACGTTCCAAGAAGAATTGCTGCCAGCATGATATGAATTAGCGGTTTAACTAAGCCGATCAGGCTTTTCATGATTTGGATTGCACCTCTGCGTTTGATCATCTTTTTATTCTCACCCATTATGCCACCCCTTCTTTTCCATAGTTTTCTAATGACATCTGACTATCATACAGATGTCGGTATTCACCATTTGCTTTCATCAATTCTTCATGAGTTCCGCTTTCCTTGATTTTTCCATCCTTTAAGAAATAAATCTTATCAGACTTCACAACATTTGCAAGTCTGTGCGAAATTAAAAGCACAGTCTTCGTCTTTGCAAGTTCGTGAATAACATTCATAATCAGTTCTTCACTTTCCACATCAATATTTGAAGCTGCCTCATCAAAAATATAAATTGCACTGTCACTTCTTAGCAGCGCTCTTGCAATTGCAAGTCTCTGACACTGACCGCCGGACAAATTTCCTGCTTTTTCCTGCAGCTTTGTCTGTAAACCATCCTGCGTCTGCAAAAATCCCAAAAGATTTACTTTTTGAAGCACGTTTTCCATCTCTTCTTTTGTTGCATCCGGTTTTGCCATTTTTAGATTTTCCTCTACAGTTCCTTTAAACAGATAACTATTATGACGAACTAAAACCACATGCTTCATCAAATTTTCTTCATTGATTTTTGAAAGAGAAATTCCACCTATTGTAATTTCTCCTGTATATCCTCGATTTTTTGCTGCCAAAAGACCCGCTATCGTACTCTTTCCACATCCAGATTCTCCAACTAACGACACAAAGCTTCCTGCCTGCAAATCAAGTTTTACTCCTTTTAAAATCTCTCTGCCAGCTTCGTAGGAAAAATGAACATCATCTAATCTGATATCTAATGCGCCTTCTGGCAGCGTTTTCTCTCCAACCTGTGGTTCTGGCAAATCTAAAATCTTAAAAATCTTATCACTCGCTGCCATGCCGTTCATTGCAATATGGAAAAAGGAACCAAGCAGACGAAGCGGCAAGAAAAATTCACTGGCAAGCAAAACGATACACAACGTTCCTGCCATGCTGATATTTCCTTTTAAAAACTCACTAACGGCAACTCCCATACCTATTGCAGCGCCTCCATAAGCAATGATATCCATCACACTCGTTGAATTAAGCTGCATCGTAAGTACCTTCATTGTAATCCTGCGAAACCTCTGTGATTCTGCATCCATCTGATCTGCTTTTATCTGATCTGCCTGATAAATTTTCAAGGTTGTAAGTCCCTGTAAATTTTCAAGGAATGAATCACCTAGTCCTGTATAAACACTCCAATAATTACTTAACAGTCTTTTTGCAACCTTCTGTACTACGACAATAGAAACAGGAATTAATGGAACGCAGATCAAAAGAATCACACTTGCCTTAAGACTCACTCTGCAAAGGATAAAAAATAGTGTCAGCGGTGCTATCAGACTATAAAATAATTGCGGAAGATATTTTCCAAAATAAGTCTCTAATTGCTCTACACCTTCAGTGGAAACCTGCACTACCTCAGAAGATGATACCTGCTCACTGTAGGAAGCTCCAAGCCTCAGCATTTTTTCGTAAATCTTTTCACGCAAAATCCGCTTAACATCTACACACGCCAGATAAGAAGATCTTGCAGTCAACCTTTCACACATAAACCTGACAATGACCACCAGAGCCAAAATCAATATTGTTTGCTCTATCCCTGATATAGTTACATCATCATTCACAACATGTTCCAACAAATTCGCAATTGAAAAAACTGCAAGCACCTGCGCCAAAAGTGATATCCACTGCCAAAAAATCGTATATACGATATACTTTTTTGCATGAGACAATAGTCCCACTAATCTTGTTTTGATCATACGTTCCTCCACAACTTCTTTTTATATGCTTTGTTTTTACAAACACATTCAGACACGATTAAAGTTATTTTCACAAGTTTCTCTAACTGTACAAAAATTATTTTTGACTTTCTAAAGTTACCCATAACTAATCGCAGCTTACAAGATATCATATCGCACATCTTTGTGTCAATACTTTTGCATCAAAAAAGACGTGCACCGTTTGGTACACGCCTTCTTATATCTGTCTTAATATTTATTGTTTTTTATTCCAGATAAGCACCTTTCATTGGGCTTACTGCATGACGAGTAAAAAGTCCCATAACGCCTTTATTGTACTTTGGCTCTCTCGGCTTCCAGTTTTCGCGGCGCTTTTTTAAAATTCCATCAATTTCCTCTGGTGTCTTATGAACACCATTTACTCCGATGATGTTAAGCTTTCTCTCTTTCACGTCGATCTCAATCAAATCGCCCTCTTCTACAAGCGCAATCGGGCCTCCATCTACTGCCTCTGGGCTGCAATGACCAATAACTGGTCCTGTGGATGCACCTGAGAAACGTCCGTCTGTGATCAGTGCAATACTCTTTCCAAGCTCCTTGTCACTACTGATTGCCTCTGAGGTATAAAACATCTCTGGCATTCCGCTTCCCTTCGGACCCTCATAGCGAATAAAGACTGCATCACCCTTTTGTACCTTATGCTTTAATACAGCATCCAAACACTCTTCCTCGCTGTCAAACGGTCTTGCGCGAAGTACTGCCTTAAACATCTCCTTAGGGCAGGCAGTATGTTTGATAACTGCGCCTTCCGGTGCCAGATTTCCACGCAGGATTGCGATACTTCCATCTATACCAATTGCCTTATCGTATGGACGAATAATATCTTCTCTTGTCAGATGAAGCTGATAGCGCTTATTGAACTCATCAAGCCAATGATTACACTTTTCATAAAATCCATTTGCACGCAGCTCATCAAGATTTTCACCAAGTGTCTTTCCAGTTACTGTCATAACGTTCAGATGAAGATGTTCCTTGATCTCTTCCATGATGGCCGGAACACCGCCTGCATAATAGAAACACTCAGCTGGCCAGCGTCCTGCCGGGCGTACGTCTAATAAGTAGCGTGCATTTCTGTGGAGACGGTCAAAAGTATCACCTGTAATCTCAATACCAAATTCGTGTGCAATTGCAGGCAGATGCAGTAAGCAGTTTGTGCTTCCAGAGATTGCTGCGTGTACTAAAATTGCATTCTCAAAGCTCTCCATAGTAACAATATCGGATGGACGCATATTCTCCATTGTGGCAAGACGAACGGACTGTCTTCCTGCTTCACGCGCAAATGCAAGCAAATCTGGGCTTGTCGCTGGCATCAGTGCACTTCCCGGCAAAGCCAGACCAAGTGCCTCTGCCATGATCTGCATAGTGGATGCTGTTCCGATAAATGAGCAGGCACCGCAACTTGGACAAGCATTGCACTTTGCCCAGTCAAGCTTCTCCTCGCCTATCTCTCCGCGCTCAAACTTTGCGCTGTACATTCCAAGTTGCTCTAATGTAAGCATTTCAGGACCGGCATTCATAGTTCCGCCCGGAACAAATACAGCCGGAATATTTACTCTTGCCATACCGATCAAGTTTCCCGGAACACCCTTATCACAGCTAGACAGATATACACCTGCATCAAATGGTGTAGCATTTGCGTGAATCTCAATCATATTTGCAATCATCTCACGGCTTGCAAGACTGTAGTTGATACCGTCTGTTCCCTGGCTCTCGCCATCACAGATATCTGTACAGAAATAGCGTGCACCAAAGCCGCCTTCTTCTTCGATTCCTTTTCGCACTTCCTCCACCAGAATATTTAAATGGCCGCTTCCTGGATGGCTGTCTCCATATGTGCTCTCAATCATGACCTGTACCTTGTCCAGATCTTCCTTCTTCCAACCAGTTCCAATACGCAGCGGATCTAGCTCCGGTGCCAGCTTTCTCATTTTCTGACTTGTTAATTCCATGTCTTTTTCCTCCATATTTTTGATTACTCAGTCATTGAATGGCCGAAGATTCCAACACCTGTTTTCTAAAATTGATCAGGCAACAATCGAAATTATCATACTTACAATCAATGCACTAATACCAATCAGCGTCTCCATCACAGTCCATGATTTCAATGTTGTTTTTTCATCAATGTGCAAAAATGTTCCTACCAGCCAAAAACCAGCATCATTTACATGACTTAGCGCTGTCGCGCCGCCGCAGATTGCGCAGCACATCGCTGCACGATACAACATGCTTGTTTCCATCACAGCCGGCATTGATGCCATAATACCTGATGCCATTGTCATCGCAACGATTGAACTACCAACAGATGCGCGCACAAGAAGTGCAATTAAAAATGCAACAAGAATCAATGGCATTGAGCTGCTCTCCAAAATCGGTCCAATGATATTGCCAAGACCAGAATCCTGAAGCATCCATCGAATTACACCACCACTGGCAATGACAAGCAAAATCATACCTGTAGGCTTTAAGGACTTATCAAAAATTGCCTTGATCTGTGCTCCCGTAAAGCCTCTTCTTATTCCCAGAAAATACATCGCTGCAAGTGTAGCAATTGTCAATGCAAAAAATGGTTTTCCGATAAATCCAAGTATATCTGCAACTGACTGCAAAATAGTTACATATTTGGATATTGTTCCAAGAAGAATCAGTACTAATGGAATCAATACTACGCTCAAAACAAGACCAAATGGCGGAAGCTCTTTCTCACTGTGTACATTTTCATTTCCATCTTCTGGAAGGGCTGCAAAAATTTTATTTCCTATAAAGCCGCCCCATATGATACCTGCAATCAACATGCTGATAATGGCAGTCGGAACACCAACCATAATCATCATTCCAAGATTGACATCAAGCGCATTTGCTGTCAGAACTGATCCTGCTGACGGCGGTACAAATGCATATCCACTTGCGAGGCCTGCCAACAATGGAATCGCATAATATAAGGTAGATTTCTTTGTTGTTCTTACTACGCTAAACACAAGCGGAATTAAAACAACAACACCTGCCTCAAAAAAGACTGTTGTTCCAATCACCAAACCGGTAATGCCCAGTGCCCAGCCTGCCTTTTTTTGTCCAAATTTATCAATCAGTGTCTCTGCAATTTTCTGTGCACCGCCGCTTGCCTCAAGAATACCGCCAAACATGGAGCCCAAACCAACAAGCAGTGCGATTCCCTGTAGCGTTTTTCCTACTCCTTTTTCTACAGTTTCCGAGATCATAGACAGCGGCATCCCTGCTCCTACTCCGATTATTACAGATGAAAGCATCATCGAAATTATCGGATGGAGCTTGAAACGAATAATCAAAATCAGCAGTACGGCAATTCCCACAACTGCCGCAGCAATCAATCTTACAGGATCTGCCGCAAAAACCATCTCTTCCATTTTCTTTCTCCTTTCAATTCATCAGATGCTTTTTTCTTGGCAGCAATACATCTGACCTTTTATTGTCATTTCATACCGCATTGCCCTTTTTATTCCGTTTTTGTTCTTAATTCATCTGATGTTTTTATATTACACGTTTTTATTTTAAAAGGCAATACCGTAATATTGCTTAAATTATCAAATATTTTTTGTGCACTTTTCCTTTTCAACAACTCATATTGACTTTTTCATTCAAAAAAGATATGATGTTAATAACATTTTGCTTACGAAAAGGAGCTTAAATCATATGATGAATTTAAAAGAAGAAAAAAATCTTCCCTCCAAAATCTCAGAGGATATTATTGCGCTGATTCTGGAAGAGAAATTGCAGCCCGGCGACCGTCTTCCTAATGAATCTATTCTCTGTGACCGATTGAATGCCGGACGCAGTTCCATACGAGAAGCTATGAAGCTTCTGGCCTCCCGCAATATTGTCACCATTCGTCAGGGATCAGGAACATATGTCGCTTCCACACCAGGAATGGTCGAAGATCCGCTTGGTTTTACCTTTATTGTTGATAAAAAAAAGCTCGTTCAAGACTTATTAGAGGTACGTATTCTTCTTGAACCATCTATCGCGTCCATGGCTGCTGTCCATGCAGATGATGAGGACATAAAAAAAATCACCGCATTATGCGATGAAGTCGAAAACCTGCTCAATGAAAAAAAGGATCACACACAAAAGGATATTGAATTTCATAATGCCATAGCTATGAGCAGCAAAAACGTTGTAATTCCACGTTTAATTCCAGTAATCAACAGCTCTATTCCACTGTTTGTTGAATCAACCGGAAACCGTCTCCATGCAGAAACAATTGAAACTCACCGTGAAATTGCAGATGCCATTGCGTGCCATGATCCGATTCGCGCCCAGGACGCTATGTATCTTCATTTAATTTACAATCGCAAGCTGATTCATAATCTTTTTAAATCGTAAAATAAAAAACGACAAGCTGCACATTATGCCATGCAATTTGTCGTTTTTATTTTAAAATTTTGGTTTCCACTTTCCTCGCGCAAAGTATACAGCAAAGAGTACAAATAATAAAACATTATGTGCTATCATACATGCCCATGCAGCAATAAGTCCCATGCCAAGAAGCTGCGTACATATGAAAGTTCCTATAATACGAACACCCCACATGCCAATTACACTAAAGATAAATGGTGCAACTGTTTTTCCAACTCCCTGCATCATACCTTCAAGTACGATCGGGATACCATAGAAAGGTTCTGATATTGCGACCATGCGAAGTACTGTAGAACCTAGCCTAATTACCTCTGCGTCACGTGAGAACAATGTCATAAGCTGTGGTGCAAATGCAAACAGGAGGGCACCGCACACAGTCATCAGTCCAGTTTCAAGCGGAATAATGGCACGCTCTAAATCGCGAAGCTTTTTCCCATCTTTTGCACCAAGCGCATTACCAGCTAGTGTAGCCGCGGCTGTCTGCATACCCCATCCTGGAATATAAAATCCGGACTCTACTGTATTTGCGATTGTGTGTGCTGCCGCAGATGTCTCGCCAAGAGAATTGATCATGGAAGCAAATACAACGTATCCAAGCGATGTTGCAAAACGCTGGCACATATTTGGAAATGCTACTCTAACACACGGAATAAGAATTGTCTTATCTGGCTTAAAGCTCTGTCCCTTCGGTGAAATATCAGCATGTTTCCACAGCTTTACAGTAATGGCAATTCCTCCATATGTATACGCAATCGCACTTGCAAGAGCTGCACCTTCAATTCCAAAACCTGCACCTGGCAGTGTAATAGAAATACCTGCAATCACTGCCACTCGTGTCGGGTAAATGAACAGGAAATTGAGCACGGTATTAATAATATTCATCACAACACCAACTCTCATCGGCGTTTTTGTATCTCCTACTGATCTTAATACCGTACCAAAAATAATATTCGCTGTTCTAAACAGCATCGGTGCATACAATATAAGGAAATAACGAGCTGCCATATCGCGGATACCTTCATCTACCTGCATCCAAACTGGCACCTGCTTGTTGATTGCTGCAATCACGATAGTAAAACTGATTCCTACCGCAAGCACTACTAAAACAGCCTGTCCTGATGCCCTCTTTGCGCGTTCCCGATTTCCAGCACCAAATGACTGCGATATAAACGCAAGCAATCCTACACCAATCGCTGATACTGTACTTCCTATCAGCCAGTTTACCGTACTGGTTGATCCGACTGCCGCAGTTGCCTGTGTGCCAAGTGAACCAACCATTGCAGTATCAATGTACTGCACTGCTGTCTGCAGAAACTGCTCCAGCATAGTTGGCCATGCCAAAGCGAAGATCACTGGCAGCATTTTGTTCTTTCGAATGTTCCACTTCTCCATCTTTTTTCTCCCTGTATTTCATTTTCGCTCAATTGCCAAAGCGCATGTTTTTTTATTATAGCATACTTTCAAAATAAAACAAGCATAGCACTAAAAGAATGGTTTCGTGGACGGACCAGTTGTCAGCGATTTACGAACATATCAAGCTCACTTCTGCTTGAAATATGAAGCTTTGAAAAAATATTTTCCAAATATGACTTTACTGTATTTAAGGAGATTCCAAGATTTTTTGCGATCTCCTTATTTGAACGCCCTTTTGAGGCAAGCATGGCGATGGAAAACTCATATGGTGTAAGTGCATCTGTAACCTGAAGTGTAGATACTGGATTGTGGATTTTCATCCATCCTCTGCTGAATGTATATACAGATTCGATGATCTCATTATATTCATCTGGATACTGTTCACGCAGCGACCGCTCGATCTGCCCTTGAAGTAAGCCATGATGCTCAATAAATGGATGTATGTAATGCTCAGGAAGTGCAATGTTCCACGCCCTCATAAACGCTGCATCTGCATGTTCATCATCTTTTAAATTCATACAAATCATGCAAAGGACAAGATTTAAGTAAATACTTGCAATTGGAAAATTATTTCCTGCCATCATAAGTGCAGCCTCTGCCATGCCCATTGCGCGCTGATATTCACGTCTAAGATAAAGCTCATGTGCTGCGGCATAGATCACATAATATTGGATTCCAGCCTGACACAAACTAATTTTATCACGCAGCACACTTAAATCTGCTGATTCTGAATGGAAAAAGACACTTACAAAACCTTCTGTGACAAGCGTATAGAGCTTCGCTGAAGGATCTGCTGTCTTTTTATTTTCTAAGGCAATGGCATTAAAATCTTCTAAAACCGCTGCTGGATCTCCTTCCTGAACAGTTGCCATGGCATGCACTAAACGCGCCGCTAGACGTATCTGCACGCTTTCGCTATTGAAGCATTGCTCGCTCACTGTGCAGCATTCTTTCTCTTCGTTGCGAAAATAATGCCAAAGCGCCCTTGTTATCTGTCGCTCTTCCTCATCTGCAAGTGAATGCTCAAACTCATGAAAGCTTCCCGGACATGGACTTGCAATCAATGGCATATAGCATTTATTTACATTCCGCTTCCTTTTTGTGCTTTTCTTCGTATCAGCTTTTTTTCTGATATCTAAAGGACTCTTTGCTGTGTATGGAATAAGCCATTCACTTTTTTTGCGGACAGCTCCCTCAATTCGTCCTGTATTCAAATAATAATTTACCATTCTAATGGACATTCCCCATTTTTCAGAGGTTTCTCTCACTGTCAAATATTCCATGATTTATTCCTTCTTTTGTTATCTATTTTAGGTCCTTTTATGCTTTTTTAGATAATATATTATCCATTATAAGATTGGAGGTTATCAATGAACAAAAACAACGTGATTCAGGTGTTTTATGATGGAAACTTGGAAAGCGACCTCTTTGCCTAACCCTTTAATTTCTCTACTTTACATCTATGTTGTTTTGAATCCTTATCGTAGCCAATTCCAACAGCCAAAATTCGCCCTGTGTGATGAATCTTTTCTGCCAGTTTTCCCTTTAAGCGAAGTGCATACTCTTTTTCTTTAATCTGTGCAATTGCTTCATCCGGCGTATGATCAACCTTCAGTTCCAAAATAATGGCATCATCTGATTCTCGGATCGGATAAAAGATAAAATCTACATAGCCTTTTCCTGCTTTATCCTCTCTTTCCACACGATATTGATCTCGTGCTGATAAATAAACCAGATTCACAATCGCTGATAATTCAATTTCGTGATTATAAGATAGTAACGGTGTTTCCGTATTATGTGCATACTCCAAAATTTGTTCCATTACCTGCGTATCCCCATGCAATGTTGCCTCTAACATACGCTTTGATTCTCTTGCCAAGCGATACACATAGCCAAGTGATGGCTCTTTTTGCAGCATTTCATCAAAACGCTCCATCAACTCTCTGTTAGGGATTCGTACTTTTCCTTCTTCGCTGCTCAAAAATCCATACACGACCATCGCAGAAAAAATTTCTTCTCTTGTTGTCAATTCCATTGATGTTGCCGCATATTCCTGCACTTTCGCCTCTACAGATTCTCCTGACACCATTAACGCCAAATCATTTCTCACACCTGCAACATTTTTTTCTATATAATAATAAATCTCATCATATGGACCTGAACTCGTCCAATAGTTTCCCAAATTATTATTTGTGAGCGCCATCACAACGGATCTTGGGTTATATATGCGTTCTCCGCCTTTTGCGTGATACCCGTCATACCATTCTTTAAGCCCGCTTCTTGAAAGCAAAGGCTTTCCTGTATTTTTCAAAAAGCGCGCATAAAGCATGTCAACTTCTGTCTCTGTAAATCCAAATGCGTCACTGAATTTTTCCTCACTGACCATTGTATACTCTGCAAACATATTCAATTCTGAACCACTTGAATACTTTGCAATAGGCAAGATTCCTGTCATATAAGAAAGTAATACATATGCCTTATCTTTAAGTAAACTGCTCAAGAAACTGATATATTTTTTCTTGTCTTCATCTGTGATAAAGTCCTTATGGAAAATACAGTCCCACTCATCAAATACAAAAATAAAGCGCTGACATCCATATCTTTCATAAACAAGGTCGAGACTATCCCAAACTGCATCCTCCTCTTGAATGTCAGCCTTTGGATATGCCTCCATTAAATCCTGTATCAATATTCGCTCAATCCGCTCAATATATTTATCATACGAATTGCAATTTCTTGGCATCCGACTAAAATCAATCCGAATCACATCATGCGTATTTAAATGCTTTTTATAGCCTGTACTCTCAGCTATTTTTAGCTTAGAAAAAATTTCTGTTGAGTCTACTCCACGACTAAAAAATGCACTGACCATGTTTGCCATCACAGTTTTTCCAAAACGTCTTGGTCTTGTGATACAAATATGCGAATTTCCTGTTTCTGCTGGCAAAAATAATTCTTCCAGCATCAAACTTTTATCTACAAAATATGGCTTTTTGACTTCGCTTTCGTACAAAGAATACGGAGCTGCACTATTCAAAAAAATTCCCATTTTCCGCCTCCTCTGTCTTTTATTTATTTTTGTTATCAGTTTACCATGGCAAGCTGTTCTTTACAAGAAAAACCGGGGATATTTCCCCGGTTTTCTGTTACAAAGGTTACTGTTCATGGAATACCTATTCCAAAAACTGTAATTACCAAAGTTGCATTACTGCTTTTAAAAGCATCTGAATCATCAGCCAAAATGATATTCTAAAGTTCTTTGCCGCAAAATCAGTTACATTTAAAAATACACTCGTCACAGTTCCTATGAAATCTTTTTCGTTGCCATTATTAGCTGGTTCAATTTGATTTGTCTGATCAGCTTGATTAGTTTGACTTGGCAGCTTTGCAAGCTCCTCCGTATAAGAGTGTCCACACTTCGTACAGGTATAGATTCTGATTCCTGTGTAAGTTGTGGTCGCTTCTCTTGCTATTTTGCTTTCATAACTATGATCACTAATTTTCGTGCTGCAAGCATCGCAGAGATGATCGTTGTTGCTGTCTTCATGACCTAATGCTGGCAGTTCCTTGTAGGTGGTGTACTTGCAGCCGTCGCGCTTACAGATATCATAGGCATCCCAGCCGTTTTCTGTGCAGGTAGCTGCCTTCGCTTCATGATGTTCTAAGTCATGCTTCAACGCTGACAATTCCACGTAAGTAGTGTAACCGCAACCCTCGCGTTTGCAAGTATCGTAGGCTTCCCAGCCTATCTCTGTGCAGGTAGCTGCCTTCGCTTCATGATGTTCTAAGTCATGATCTAATGCTGGCAGTTCCACATATGTGGTATAGTTGCAGTGAGAGCAGGTATCATATGCTTCCCAACCGATTTCTGTACAGGTCGGTGCTTTCTTTTCTACCTTTTTAAGGTCATGGCCACTGGCATTTATCTCTACCGGGTTACTGATTTCATGTGTTCCGGCTTCATCTGAAAACAGCTTCGCACAGTTCTTGCACTTCCAGTATGCTTCATGTCCAGTTTCTGTACAACCAGCTTCTTTCTTTTCTACCTTTTCTAGATTGTGGCCGTTTGCATTTATCTCTACTGGGTTATTGATTTCATTTTTTCCGGCTTCATCTGAAAACAGCTTCGCACAGTTCTTGCACTTCCAGTATGCTTCATGTCCAGTTTCTGTACAACCAGCTTCTTTCTTTTCTACCTTTTCTAGATTGTGGCCGTTTGCATTTATCTCTACTGGGTTATTGATTTCATCTGTTCCGGCTTCATCTGAAAACAGCTTTGCACAGTTCTTGCACCTCCAGTATGCTTCATATCCAGTTTCCGTACAACTGGCGTTCTTCTGGGCCACTTTTTCCAGATCATGACCGATTGCAGCTGCTGTCTGTACATTTTCTTTTGTCTGCTGCTTAAAAGCATCGTTCTTAAATTTTGCACTGTATGTTGTTAATTCCGGTAATGTACAGTTCTTTTTCTGTACTACTTGTGACGTTGTAGATGCTGTCTCGCTTTCTACATTGCCACATGCTGTACATTTTCTTTCTGCTGTACATTTCTGGTTGTCGGCACTCCATTTGTAGGTTGCCTCTCCATTTTTCCACTCGTGTAAAGCGCATCCATCTTGTGCTTGTGGTTCATCTTTTACAGGGCATGCCTCATCCGTACACTGATACCAATGATATGTAGCGTTAAAAGCCAAATCGTTCGCATGTGTATGAAGATGAAAAATTTTAGCAGCTTTTAAACAGTAGTCATTGTCACTTTCAATCGTCAAATTATTCCATCGTTCTTCGATTCCAAGGTAAATAACCCTTGTTAGACCACTACATCCACTAAATGCACTGGTTCCAATACTTGTTACACTATTCGGAATCGTTATACTGGTTAGTCCACTGCATCCATAAAATGTATACTCTCCAATACTTGTTACACTACTCGGGATCGTTATACTGGTTAGTCCACTGCATCC
>OCHN01001579.1_pt1 | contig 17736 bp, 13 predicted proteins | sample 1538911 | NCBI WGS metagenome assembly OCHN01 (sample SAMN04571736, study PRJEB22368) | human gut metagenome | biome: human gut; material: stool | host: Homo sapiens | place: Luxembourg | collected 2013-01-11 | reverse complement strand
AATGTATAAAAGAAGAGAAAGTCATACAAAAAAGTCTGGCTTTCCCTTCTTTTTTGTTTGTGTGTAAACTTTTTTTAGCTGTTAACTTAAACGGTTAAGCAAAAACTGACGAATTTGCTTATTGGCCTGCGGAATATGCTTCAAAAGCGAAAAAAATATTCGAAAATATGGAAACAAAAATTGACAAAGTGTACGAAATATGTTAACTTTAAACCAATAATATAATATCAGCAACAAAAAAAAGGAGAAATTCCTTCTTTTTTGTTGCTGATATTACAGTAAAATCTGAAGATGAGACACCAACAGATGATTTGTTCTGTAAACAGTGAACACACTGTTGTGTCTGGAAAAGAGATACACAGATGGCATTAAGACGTGAGAGAATGAGGCTTGGTGACATGCTCATCAGGCAGAATGTACTGACTGAAGATGAATTAAAGAAAGCCCTGGAATTGCAGAAGGGAAGCGGCAAGAAGATCGGTGAAGTTTTGGTAGATAATGGCTTTATCACTGAGGATATGATTGTTCGTGCCCTCCAGATGCAGCTGGGGCTTAAAGTCGTTCAGCTGACAGGCGTGACGATCCCGAAAGAAGTCCGAAACCTGGTCAGTGTAGACATTCTTAAGAAATATACCTGCATTCCTTTTGAACTGGATCCCTACAACGCCAATATCCTTCATCTGGCAATGGCAGATCCGATGGATATGGCTGCAATCGATGACATCTCTATCGTGACAAACCTGCAGATAGAGCCTTACATTGCTACAACCAGAGATATTCTTGCGGCAATCGACAGATGCTACGGCGCATCAGAGACACTGGATGCAGCCAGACGATTTACTCAGGAGAGAGCACAGCTTCGTGGAGGAGCAGCAGACGACGATACAGATACGGATGTAAGTGATGCACCTATTGTGCAGCTGGTGCGTTCCCTTATTGAACAGGCAATCCGCCAGAGGGCCAGTGATATCCATATCGAAGCTCTGGAGAACAAAGTCCGTATCCGTTACAGGATCGACGGTGCACTCTATGAGCGTATGGTATATGATAACAGCCTTCTTCCTGCGATTTCCACCCGTATCAAGATCCTTGGAGGCATGGATATCTCAGAGAAAAGGAAACCTCAGGACGGACGTATGTCCATTATGGTAGACAGACAGGATTATGATATCCGAATTTCCTCTCTGCCTACTGTACACGGAGAGAATATCGTAATGCGACTCTCTTCAAAACTGAACCTTACACGTAACAAGAAAGATCTGGGACTTCCACCCGATGAGATGGAACGTTTCAACCATATGCTGGCTAGTCCTTTCGGGATCATTCTTGTAACAGGACCGACAGGAAGCGGTAAATCCACTACCCTGTATACAGCATTAAGTGAATTAAATAAAGAAGCAGTCAATATCGTAACAGTAGAGGATCCTGTGGAGGCAGATATTGAGGGCATCAATCAGGTACAGGTCAACAACAAAGTAGACCTGAATTTTGCGTCAGCCCTTCGTTCCATTCTCCGTCAGGACCCGGATATCATTATGATCGGTGAGATCCGAGACAGGGAGACTGCTGCTATTGCAGTACAGGCTTCCATAACAGGACATCTGGTTGTATCTACATTACATACCAACAACGCAGTAGGTACTCTGAACCGTATGGCGGACATGGGAGTGGAGAGATATCTGATCGCAGATTCTGTTGTAGGAGTTATCGCACAGCGCCTTGTGCGTAAGCTGTGCAGCCACTGTAAAAAAATGCGCCCTGCCACCTCTGAGGAGAAGAGAGTGCTGAGGATGAACACACAGGAGGACGTAAATGTCTATGAACCCTGTGGCTGTGATTTCTGCAGCCATACAGGATATTACGGGCGTATCGGTGTGTTTGAGATCATGGAGGTCAATGACGAGATCCGCGACCTGATCGCAGAGAATGGCACAACAGAGGAACTGGAGCGTGCAGCCAGAAACAGCGGTATGCGCACACTGAGAGAGAATGGTATCAACTATGTGCTGAACGGTACCACTTCTGTGGAAGAGATGCTTAAGGCATCTTATGAATGATTGAGACTTATAGATTATTAATTTTACGACTATTAATATAGAAGGAATTCCTGCGGAACCGGAGCTCTCCGGAGATTCTCAGGGAGTTACGAGGCAGATTAGGAAATATGTATGATTTAGATGAAATACTGATACAGTCAGTGAAGGTAAAGGCTTCCGATATCCACCTGACAACCGGTCGGCCGCCCAGCTACCGGATCGATGGTGTACTGACCCCCATAGAGGGAGAACGCCTTACCCCGCAGATGCTTGAAGACATTCTCATGCCCCTGATGGATGTCCGTCACAGAGAAGAATTACAGAACAATGGACAGACGGACTTCGCATATGCCATCTCAGGTGTGGGACGTTTTCGCGTAAATGTGTTTAAACAGAGAGGAACACTTGCTTCCGTTATGCGAAGCCTTCCTTTCAATATCCCGGAACCTGAGAAGCTTGGTATTCCTGCAGAGGTAGTGGAGATGACCGCGCGGAAAAGAGGTCTCATTTTGGTAACAGGACCGACAGGAAGCGGGAAATCAACTACACTGGCTTCATTGATTCATGTAATCAACAGGAATTATCCTTACCATATTATTACATTGGAGGATCCCATCGAATATCTGCACAGACATGATAAATCTGTGGTAAACCAGAGGGAGATCGGCAGTGATTCAACGAATTATGCACAGGCACTGAGGGCTGCACTCCGAGAAGACCCGGATGTGATCCTGGTAGGAGAGATGCGAGACCTGGAAACCATTTCCACTGCCATCACAGCGGCGGAAACCGGTCATCTGGTATTTTCCACCCTTCATACTATCGGTGCGGACAAGACTATCGACAGAATCATCGATGTATTTCCGCCAAATCAGCAGCAGCAGATAAGGATCCAGCTTGCCTCTGTATTAGAGTGCGTTGTATCCCAGCAGCTTCTCAAGAAAGCAGACGGAAGCGGCCGTGTAGCTGCACTTGAAATACTTTTTGCAAATAATGCAGTGCGAAACCTGATCAGAGAGAGCAAGACCTATCAGATCTCATCTGTGATGCAGACCAGCAAACGTGCAGGAATGCAGACGATGGATGATGCACTGTATGACTTATATATGAGAAAACTGATCGATGCGGACAATGCAGTGACATATGCCCAGGACCCGGTCAGTATGAACAAAAAAGTCAGCTTTGACTTCTGACAGAAACCCGATCTGGCAGACACCCTGAGCTTGACTGACAGAAAGAAGTGATAAGATGCCGGGTTTTACCTACGTGGCAGTAGATAATAGGGGAAAAGAGAAAAGAGGAAGTATTGAGGCTGACAACAGAGAAAAAGTTATAGATATCCTGAAAAACGACGGACTGATCCCTGTTTCTGTAAAAGAGCAGGGTGCCCTGAACAAAAACATAGATTTCTCAATAGGAAAGAAAGTAAAGCCAAGAGATCTGAGTGTATTTTGCCGTCAGTTTGTCAGCATCACCCAGGCAGGTGTCCCGATGAAGGAAGCCCTGCAGATGCTCTCAGAACAGACAGAGAACAAATGGCTGAAACGTGCCATCTCAGAGGTACTTCTCAGTGTGGAGAAAGGAAATACACTGGCAGACTCCATGAGAGGCCAGTCAGATATTTTCCCGCCAATGCTTATCAATATGGTAGAGGCAGGTGAGAACTCCGGAAGCCTGGAGATGGCTTTCACACGAATGGCAATACAGTTTGAGAAGGAAGCCAAATTGAAGGCAACCATCAGAAAGGCAACCATCTACCCGATTATTCTGGTCGTTGCTGCCATCGGAGTTGTGGCTGTTATGCTTCTGTTCGTTATTCCTATCTTTATTGATATGTTTGCAGATCTGGATGTGGAGATGCCGAGGATCACCATGTGGGTTATGAACACCAGTGAGTGGATGACAGAACACTGGTATATGATCCTGGGGCTGATCATTCTGGTGATCGCGGCTTATAAGATGATCTACAGGACAGAACAGGGCAGACTTGCCATCGACAGAGTTAAGATGAAGATGCCGTTGTTTGGCAAGCTGACAGTGAAGACAGCCTGCGCACAGTTTGCAAGGACAATGAGTACGTTGCTGTCCTCGGGTATCTCTACTATCGATGCGTTGGAGACAGTGTCAAAGATTGTCAATAATATTCATTACACAAATGCACTGCTGAAAGCACGTGAGGAAGTTATGAAAGGTATTCCGCTGTCAGAACCATTGACCGCCTCAAAAATTTTTCCGCCTATGGTGTGCCATATGACTGGGATTGGTGAGGAGACTGGTAATATTGAGGATATGCTGGAGAAGCTGGCGGATTACTATGACGAAGAGGTGGAGATGACTACCCAGAGTGTACTGGCGGCTATGGAGCCGCTGATCATTGTGTTTATGGCGCTGGTGGTTGGTACGCTGGTAATCGCGGTGGTTTCACCGATTGGGGCTATGTACAGTGGATTGGATAATCTGTAATGAAAATTTAATTATACAGTGCATATAGATTATAGCCTAAAATGGGTAAAAGTAATTAAATTATCTTAGATACCTGATTGATTGGGCAATCAAAGGATTATTTGCGAGTGGTAACCGCGTTAAAAGTTGCTGAAATAACCAAAATTGGATGTATTACAGCTTGCATAGGGGGCTGTGTTCATCATAGAAATCATGGAAATGTCGTGTTTTCTTGTAAGATATGGAAGGGGGCGCGTGGAAAAAGCGGGATTTTAGTGATTTAATTATACGGTAAGGGAAAGGCTGAGATTGTTTGAAGGGATGTGCTGTCAGGTGGACGCTCCGGGATGTAAATATATTTATCTACGGCTTCGGAGCCAGTCATACTAAGCATTTGGAAATCTGCTAAAAGCATTCTGCGAAAACCTCATAACTCGCTTCGCTCAGACAGTGAGTTTTTTCGCAGAATAACGCAGATTCCCAAATGCCAAGTATGACTAAGTCTCCTGCAGATGTAGATAAATATATTTACATCCCGGAGCTGGTATTGGCAGTGACTGGATTCCTGATAACGGGAAGGTTTTTCCTAAACCGGAAGCGAGAAACAAAATTGTAACATGAAAATTGAATAACGAGTTTATAAACATAACTCCCTCCCTCCCTGGAAAAGAGATTTTTACAGGGGGGGGTGGAGAGCCCATCAGGGTTCTCGCTCGTTGAATCAATCACCGGATAGTGACATTCGTGATGACAGCAACAGGAGAGTTATGTATTCATCGAAAAGTTGAATATATTGTCTGGCATGTATGATGTGCTGCTCTTGTATCTTTCGACACGATATGACTCTATCCGAATTGAAATGAATTAAATTAATTTTGAAGGAGAATGAGTTATGTTTAAATTTCTGAAAGACAGAAAAAAGAAAGATAACAAGGGATTTACTCTTGTTGAGTTGGTTATCGTAATCGCTATCCTTGCGATTCTGGTTGGATTACTTGCACCATAGTATACAAAGTATGTTGAGAAATCCAGAAAAGCTGCGGATGCTACTAATCTTGAAAATATGATTAAAGCAGTAGAAGTAGCGGCAGCAGATGCTAGTGAAAGCATTCCAGCTGGTACATATACAATTACTATTAAGCAAGCAGCAGGAGATGATAAAAAAGGTACAACTATTGCTGCAACAGGTGATGGTGCAGACGCAACTAAAGTTGAGGATGCAATAAAAGAGTTTATTAATGATAGTTATTCATCTACTGTAACAAAATCAAAAAAGTGGAAAGAAGTAACAGGAGCAGCAACGGATGGAAGCATAAGTGCACAGATTATTGTTAATTCAGAAGGTGCTACAACTGTAACATATACTCCTGAAGCAATTAAAGATTTAAGTACACAGAAAGCAAAATAAGCTTTTCGATGAATGCATAACAATTCTTTGCTGTGCATGAACAATGTTACTATCTCGGTATAATGAAAATTAAGGAGATAGTAATATGTTAAAATTATTTGACAGAAAGAAAAAAGATAATAAAGGTTTTACATTAGTAGAACTTGTAATTGTAGTTGCAATTCTTGCAATCTTAGTTGGATTACTTGCACCACAGTATACAAAATATGTAGAAAAATCCAGAAAATCAGCAGATACAGCTAATATGGATGAAATGGTACGAGCAGTACAGGTATATGCAGCAGATCCAGCTAATGATTTGAAAAAGGCAACATATACGATTACAATTTCTACTACAAAGGATGTTGAATTTAAGATTGATGGTACTGCAGCAAACACTGATCAGAATAAAATTATTAGTGATACAATAGCTGATTATGCAAGTACAAGACTGAAATCAAAAAAATGGTTAGATGGTGCAGATGGCGTTAGTGGTAAGCCAGTCGAATCTGTAACTGCAACCATTGTTGTTGATAAAGATGGTAATACAACTGTTACATATTCGCCAAAATCTTTTGCTGATGCTGCTGGTAAAGCAACTACAACTCCTGCTGCTGGTAGTGAAACTCAGAAATAATATATTATAGTTGAAAGGATTAACCTATGCTTTTTTTCCTAGACACGATCCCATACATAACAATCTTCATATTCGGCATCACCATCGGTAGTTTCCTGAATGTCTGTATCTATCGGCTTCCTCTCGGGGAGTCGGTGGTGACAGCCCCCTCCCATTGTATGACCTGTGGGCGGAAGCTTCGGTGGTATGATATGGTGCCAGTGTTTAGCTGGTTGGTGTTAGGTGGTAAGTGTCGTAACTGTAAATCTAAGATTTCGGTTCAGTATCCGATCATAGAGGGTGTCAATGGCATCCTCTATGTGGTGATATTTGTTGTGAATGGACCGGTGTGGAGCAGCGTGATTTATTGCCTGATGGCGTCAGCTCTTCTGGTTCTGAGTGTGATTGACTGGCGGACGTATGAGATTCCGTTTGGGATTAATGTGTTTCTGTTTGTCCTTGGAATTGCGATGGCTGTGCTTGACAGGGGGAATCTGGTAGAGCATCTGATTGGGATGGTCTGTGTCAGCGGTGTGCTGGAGATTCTTTATCTGGTGAGCGGCGGCGGAGCAATCGGCGGTGGTGACATTAAGCTGATGTTTGCCTGTGGTCTGATTCTTGGATGGAAACTGATCTTGCTAGCTTTTGTGCTGGGATGTATTATCGGTTCTGTGGTCCATATTATCCGCATGGTGAGGAAGAAAGCAGGGCGTATGCTTGCCATGGGTCCTTATCTGTCAGCCGGGATTTTGCTGGCTGCTTTGTGGGGAAATAAGTGGATCAGCTGGTACCTGTCATTAATTTTTAACTGAAAATAATAGAACTTTTCAGTTAGAAAAATGAGTTTTAAAATGTTTTATCTGTTAAAATTTATTTTTGTAATTGAAAAAGGGCGGTTGTCTGCAGAGGGCAGCGGCTCATACGGAGGAAAAATACAAATGGCGAGAATTTTGAGTATAGAGGCAGAGGCATCTCAGATCAGGGTTGCGGAAGTTGAAGTACGTGGCAAAAAGGGCAAAATCCATAATTGTTTCTGTATACCGGCACCTCAGGGGGCTGTGGAGGATGGACAGATCCGTGATACAAAAACTCTCGGGAAGAATCTTAAGGCAGAGCTTTCCCAGAGAAAGATCAGGACAAAGAAAGTATATTTTGCCACAGGTTCTACCAGGATCGCAAGCAGGGAAGTTCGTATCCCTTTTGTGAAAGCAAACAGGATACAGAGTATTATAGAGGCAAATGCCACAGATTATTTTCCCATTGATGTGAGTAAGTATGTGCTGTCCTACAGTGTGGTCGATGTGGAGAGCCAGAAATCTGAGGACGGAAAGGAAGAGACAAAGCAGTACCATCTGATGGTTTATGCCGCTCCGAAAGCAATCTCAGCAGCTTACAGTGAGTTTGCGGAGAATGCAGGACTGACAATGACAGGGATCACCTACACAGGTGACAGTATTTATCATTCAGTAAAGGATGAGTATGCAAAAGGAACTCATATTCTGGTTAAGGTGGAATATACGGGAACCAGCATTACGATCATCCAGGACGGTGAACTGACCCTCCAGCGTAATATTAATTACGGTGTGGACAGTGCGGCAGAGACAGTAAGGGCTTTCCCGGAGTTTGGGGACAGGCTGGATGTAAATGAGGCTCTGGATGTGCTTTGCAGCAGAAAATGTATCAATCCTTTCCTTGACATGGAGTCTTTTGACGAAGAAATCTCTGATGAGGAGAGAAAGCTGGAAACTGCCAGGGCTGAGGTGACAGAGAGCCTCAGATACCTGATCGGAAATATTTCCCGTATTATGGACTATTATATTTCCCGCCATACGGATACAAACTTTGATTCTATCGCATGTTGCGGTCTTGGTGCGCGGGTAAAGGGGCTGATGCTCCTTCTTACCAATGAGCTGGGACAGCAGGTGGACGTATTACAGGAGTTTAAGAATTTTGCCCTGCCTGCCGGCGGAGATGCACAGGAAGCCTGCCTTTACGCTGCAGTTCTTTCATCGGGTACTTCAGGCGTAAACCTGATGGACAAGGTCAACAGGAAGAAGAAAGAAAAGAAAGAGACTTTGAGCGGTGCCATCATTATCTGTGTGGTCGGAACAGTGGCAGGAGTTGTGCTGACAGTTGCAGGATATGCAAACCGTATTTATCAGCAGCATGAGCAGGAGCGGCTGAATCAGAGAATCTCAGAAGAGAGCTCCATTGAGGAGATTTACAGTGCTTATACCAGTGCAAAGGCACAGTATGACAATTATCAGAATATGTATCAGTATACAAATACCCCAAATGAGGGACTTAAGAATTTTATTGAAGAGCTGGAAGAGAAAATGCCTTCGGATATTACAGTGGAGAACTTCAGCTCTACAGGAACGCAGGTCAGCTTTTCCATGCGTGTAGGCAGCAAATCGGCAGCAGCGAACACGATCATGCAGCTTCGTACCTTTGAGAGCCTGTCTACTGTAACCACTACAGGAATTGACGAGGCTGAGGATGGAACCGTATCCTTAAGTGTACTCTGTACATATTCAGATCCGGCACCGCTGGACAGCTCAGGAGAGTAATAGGAGACAGGATTAATTATGGACATGAATATTTCTATGCGTGATAAAAAAATACTGCTGATGTTTCTTGGAGTAGGTGTTTTTGCAGCAGGATATTTCTTCGGATACAAACCGCAGATGGAAGAGGCGCAGAGCATCCAGGCATCAACCGAACCTTTGAAGACAAGGCTAGATGACCTGCTGAAGCTGGCTGCAGACAGGGATTTTTATCTGAAAGAAACAGAAGATATCAATGCAAAGGTCAGCGAATATACATCTGCATTTCCGGCAGACATCCGTCCTGAAGACGGAATCGTACTTTCCATGAATATGGAGAATTCCCTGGATATGCAGATATCCAATGTAGGTCTGGGTACAAGAGAGTTTGTGGCTTCCCTGGACGGAAGTACAGAAGATCCTCTGGCAGGTCTGCCTGACCAGACTCTCTCAGAGCAGGCAAATGAGCAGACCCAGTCTCAGCTTGATGAGATCGAGGGCACAGATGTAGTCGGAGAGAATGAGCGTCAGGCTGCCTCCGATGCAGAAGTGGAGAATCTGAACAGTGTGTTCACCAGTCCTGTACTCTACCGGACACAGGACACCATGCAGTTTACGGGAACCTATGCCAGCCTGAAGGATATGGTTGATTATCTGGCTGACCAGACAGGCAGGATGACACTTGACAATGTGAATGCCTCCTTTGACTCCTCAACAGGAAATCTTTCGGGCAGTATTACAGTAAACCTGTTTTTCATGGCAGGAACAGGCCAGACTTATACAGAACCAGACGCAGGAAGCGTAGCATACGGAACAGATAATATTTTCGGAACAATAGAGTCAGGCAAAAAGAGCAAAAAAAGCAGGAAGAACAAAAAGAAAGCCGCTGAGACAAACACAGAACAGGCGGCTTCCGACACCGGCGCTGACGGCCAGACAACAGACAGTCAGGAAGGAGCAAACACGCAGGACGCAGCCGCTGCTGAGGCGACTGGACAGGCGCAATAGGGAAAGTATGTTAGAGGGGAGAGAAATCAGAGCCCCTCTAACTGTGTTTAAAACTAAAATAAGCTCAAATGCAAATAAAGTAAAAGAGGAGAACTGTCATAATGAAAATTGGAAAAAAGAAAGATTCTGATAGTGGAATGACTCTAATTGAAGTGATTGTGGCAGTTAGCATCTTTGCAATTACAGCTGCTGTACTTTTACAAAGCTTTGTTACATCCAGCAGAATTAATAAAAAATCAAGAATTTATCTGGAAGCGACCACTGTAGCACAGAATATTATGGAGGAAGTTAAGTCTAAGGATTTTGCAGAAGTTTCTCTTGCCTTTAATTATCCTTTATATAGAGATATTTCTACGGGCAAAACCGCAATGCGTCTTTCTTTTTTGACTCCTCAGATTAACGAATACACAAATGGAACAGTGTTAGTAAAAGAGGTATTACCTACCTCTGGAGGCTTATATACACCGGTAAGGCTGTATAATAAAGATTCTGACAGTACGTTTACAGACAATGAACTGGCTTCTATAGTAACAGCATCAGTGATTTCTAGAGATAATGGAATTACATATAAATTTAATCCAAGAAAAAAAGGAATAGATTCATCAAAATATTATTTTGAGCTAACCAATATAAAAAGTGGAACAGATTCAAATGAATCCTATGACGCGTTGGTTGAATTTGATGGAAGCCAAAGTTCAGGGTATAAGAATAGTAACACTATACAGGGTGGGATGAAAAATGATTATGCAATTGCGAATATTATAAAATTGGATACGAAGACAGATGCATTGATTGCGCTGAAGGAAAACCAATATTTTAAGGAATTCAGTGAACAATTCAGTGACGTAAGAGATGAAAATGATGAACCTTTGACAGAAGATATTATCAAAGATATTTATGAGAACTCTGAGAAAAAAGTTGTTATAAAGCTGGAAAAGGAAAGCAGCGGAGTGGTAAATGTTGCTGAAGATTATACCATTACGAGCAGCAGATATCTTACAGATCCAATTAAAGTATCAGTGACTTCTGTATTCAGAGCAGAGGCAGATTCTGAGTTGAAGAATGTTTGTATTTTCTATTATCCAAACTATAATTCAACTAACAGTACTAAACCACTAGATATTATCGAATTTGAAAATAAAAATAATTATCCTGTGAATTTATACGTAGTAAAGCAAAAAACGGAAGATCCATACCTTTTTAGAAAAGAATATTCATACAAAATGCGTCTTACGGTTACCGAAGATACCACAAATCAGAAAAATCATTCAAACTGGTATACAAACCCAAGTCTGTATCCTGGAGTTACTAAGCTTCGTACAAATCTGGGATGGAATATCGGCTCTGAAGAAACAGAGCAGAGACAAGCAGTTAATAATCAAGTAAATTTAATATATAAAGATTTGAAGGGTAATGTGGTTAAAAATGCAGGAGCTGTAAAAGTATTGGATGCTAATACTCTGGATGCTAAAGAAGTAAAGGATCGTATCTACAAGGCAAAAGTTAAAATTTATAAATCTGGTGCTGCGGTCAGAGGATTCCCTGAGGATGATCTGGTTGTGACTCTGGATGGAGCCAAAGAGAATTAAGAAGGTTAATATACAGGAGAAGTTTAATGAAAGGTAAGAAAAGATTAAATGGACAATCAAACAGAGGATTTTCTTTGTTTGCTGTGATCATTGCAGTCTCCTTTATTGCTATTTTAGGCTTGTTAGTTACCTATATTGCCATATCTAACTTTTACATGAAAGTGACAGACCTGAAAGGAAAAGACAGTTTTTATACTGCTGAACAGGGATTGGAGGAAATAAAGGTTGGACTCCAGCAGGATGTAGGAACTGCAATGTCTAAGGCATTTACTGAGGTTATGGAAAATTACGACAGAGACAGTGCTTCTGGTAACGCACAGGATGCGGATCGTCAGGAAAAATACAGGGAACTATTTATTGATTATCTTAAGAAGACATTAAAAATTTCAGAAATTCCGGGACAGTATGATTATAAAATGTTTGAAGACAAACAATATCTGAACAAAGAAAATGTTCTGACTGATGAATCAAAGGAAACGCTTATAGTAGTAAGTGATAATCCTGATGTAGAATATGTAGATGATAAAAACAATGGTATTATATTAAAAAATCTTAAGGTGATTTATGTTGATCCTAAAGGCAGAGCATCGATCATAAAAACCGACATCAGCCTGGGTACCCCGAAAGCAAAGTTTCCTACTTCCTCGACATTACCAGACCTTATGAGTATGGTTGTGGTTGCAAATGGAGGCATTGTATGTGAATCGCCAGATAACATCAACACTGATAATGATAGCAATGTTATTACTTTAAGGGGCAATATTTATGCTGGGTTGATTCAGGATGATTCTCTTTGCAGACAGATTAACAACAGGTATGGTAATTCAAAGGCTGATTACGGTCATAAGACCAGTATCTGGATTAAGAATGGTGCACAACTTAATGTGGAATCAGGAGAAAAATTTGTAAGCAGGGCAGAAATAAATGTAGATCACAGTTCACTGACAATTAATTCAAAAGTTGGTTTTTGGACAAGAGGAATTACGATAGGTTCTTCTTTGGATAAACAGGCAAATGTGAAACTTCTGGGAACAAGTTATGTAGCAGATGATCTTACTATTGCTTCTGGAAGTAACGCATATGTAGATATTGAGGGAAATTATTACGGATATGGTTCTGAGGCATCTGCAAAGGAACTTAAAACAAATCCAGAATATGAAAGTCTTGGATGTTATGAGCAATATACTGATAAAACACAGCAGGATTCTTATTCTACATCAGATTTAAGCAGCTCAATTGTTATTAATGGTAAAAATGCTACATTGGATCTTTCAAAAGTTCAGAAAATGGAATTGTCTGGCAAAAGCTACATATCAACTTCTAAATATAGTAGTGATAATGGGACTAATAGTGATGTGGTCACCGGAGAAAGTGTTACGGTAAAGGGATCTCAGCTTGCATATCTTGCTCCTTCTGAAATTCTGGGAAACGAATTTGATGTTGACGGATTTACTAATCCCATTGAAGTAACGGATGAAAATAAAGATACTATAAGCATTTTAACAGACGAACATGTTCCTGTAAAATGGGATGAACCGGTTCAGGCATGGGGAGGTAAGACTCTGCGAGATTTAGCAGGGTTGGGTATTGAATTTAATCAAACTGATCCTGTACAGAAAGTATTTTATCCTGCTTCAGGAAGTGGAACTTATGCTTATTTCTATCTGAATTTTGCAACAGATTCTGTAAATACAAATGACACTAATGCTTCCAGATATATGCAGTTTTATTATCAGAATAATGGTGACATGAAAACAAAAATGGATGACTATTTTTCATTTTATTTCAATGATATTAATTCTGGAATAAAGGTAAATGATGAAGAAGCTTATGTAAGATATATTACGAATGGTAATGTTTTGTCGTATGAAACTAAGGATAAAGTTCATAAGGGAAAACTGTATGCGCCTGTGGAAAGTAATACTTCTGATGGTCTAAAAAATAAGTCAGTAGTATATCGCTTGATGTGGTATGCATTAAACCGAAAAATGGTAACAAACTGGGATGAGACATATCTGAACAGTAAGAAACCTGATCCTGATTCACCGAGCGGATCACATAATGAAGCTGCATATGATCGCAGTGTGTTTGATAATCTGGTCAATGAACCGAAAATGACAGCTTTTTTGGAACAAAATTATCCGAATACAGATGATGGTGAAAAATGTGTTTATCCATCGGCTGAATCAGGAGAAATGCCGAAGGTTATTATGTGTAATAATCAAGGTAAAAATACATTGAAAATTACATCTGATTTACAAAAAGATTTACGTTTAGTAATCTGCACCGGTGATGTAGAAATTGAAAAAAATGTACAGTTTCAGGGAATTATTATGGCAAAAGGCAGCATTACTTTGAATTCTGGTTCATCATTGCAGGCTTCACCGATTGAAGCAGCAAATGTATTTCAGATGCAGATGGGAGAAAATTCTGATTTGAAGCCACAGGATTTCTTCTGGGATGGAGATAACTATATACGAGGCAATAGCACTTCAGATAATGATACCACTGGAAAAGCTTCATCAGATGTACTGGATCTTTCTGATTATGTATTTTATCAGAACTGGAAAAAACAATAGGATGATTAAAAATGGCTTATTATGAAGGAGGGACAGGGCTTGAAAAAAAGAAATGGTGGTTTTACACTTGTTGAATTAATGGTCGTACTTTCTATTTTTACACTGCTCCTGGTGATTATTGTTCCGTCCCTGAATTCTATTCTGGGTTTTCGTGTACAAAAAGCAACTAATTCCATTGGGGCAGCCCTGAACCAGACTAAAATAGAAGCTTCCAGCCGACTGGTGGGAGCTATGAAACTGGAATATCGTTCCAATGATGGCTATTATATCAGTTATATTCTGGATAGAGGAAAAGTAGAAGTTAATGGCGAAGACATTATAAAGGTTGACCAGAATGAAAAGAAAATTGCATCTGCAAAAACCATTATTTCCTATTTTGTAGGTGGACAGGAAAAATTTCTGGATGCCAGTAGGGGAGAAAGCGATTCAAATGCTATTGTGATTACCTATAATCGTGCAACAGGAGCCTTTTTACCGCTTATGCAGACTACTGGTTGGGAAACATTTTCTGTTTTAAAAGTAGTTGAAAAGCCACATGGAAATAATTCGTATTTGTCAGATATGCAGTTAGGTTCAGATAAATTTTGCAGTAAGATAGTTGTAAAAGGTGGTTCACGTACCAGAACGATTACGTTGATGCAAGATACTGGAAAGTACAAAATAACAGCAGGAGAAACAAATTGATAAATCAGATAAAAAATATCAATGAGGTTTTCTTTGAAAATGTATTTTAGGGATATAAGTGGAGGTAAGTGTAAATGAGCCAACCAGGCAGAAATGGAAAGAACAATCGGGGATTTACATTAATAGAAATGATTGTAACTGTGGCTATTATTGCCATTTTTTCCGGTGTTGTACTGAAATTTATGATTACAGGTTCAAATATATTCCGAGGCACTTCCAACAGCGCTGAAGTTCAGATGGAAACGCAGAATACGTTCGATAAAATTGAGGATATGATCATCAATACTAATCGTGGTTTTTATTATGGATATGGAGAGAATTCTCCTATTAATTACGATGATATTGACTCTTCGATTCCAAGTACAGGAGGTAAGATTTTTGCAGTATATTCTACAAAAGAAGATACGAACAGTACTCAGACAATGGCTTTGTCAGATGAACCTGTACACATGGTAGCGAATAATGATATTTTCAGTGTTCAAGGCGAAAGTGCAGAAAATATATTTGTCCGAAACAATGGAGTAGGAGCTGCTAACTTACAAAATAGCAGTAACTCTATTTTTTCTTCTGGCAACACTGAAATTCTGTCCAGTCCTGGGGATACTATGTCCCTGATTCAATGGAATAAAGAGAGTGAAGAGATTACATATCATGATTATCAATATGAAGGTGGAAGATGGCAGGAAATCCCGGCATCAGACAATAATAATCTGCTTGCATCAGGGGTAACAGATTTTCGTGCAGATCTGACCAAAGTTCAATCTGGAAATATTGTACGTTTTGTATTAACGTCAAAAATCGGTACAAAAGAAATCCAAACTCAGCACAGTATTAGTCTGAGAAATCAAATAAGTGTTTTTGATTCAATAGATGTACCGCCGTCACCGACTAAAACACCGACACCAGCAGCAACAGCAGCACCGACACCAACAGTAACAGCAACGCCGACACCAGCAGCAACAGCAACACCGACACCAACAGTAACAGCAACGCCGACACCAACGGTAACAGCAACGCCGACACCAACGGTAACAGCAACGCCGATACCAACGGTAACAGCAACGCCGACACCAACGCCGACACCGACAGTAACACCGACTGCGGAAATTGTATTTTTAGGAAATGCAGATAGCTTATCTGCTGGTGGAGAATACTCTTGTGGATATATGTCAGCTAATACTGCCCTAATATATATTAATAAAGGTCCTGATTATAGCAATGATGAAAATTGTAGTATTAAATATAAGATAGTAGAACCGGGATCAGATTCTGATACTAGAGTAGAGCCATGTGAATCGGCGTATGATAAATTGATTGTTGGATCAAATGAGAAAGGATTTGTATTAGGAGCTGAGTTAAAGGTTTGGAAAAATCAAAATCCTAACAATATTACTATATATAGAGCAACGAGGAATATTAAAGTAGTACAACAAAAATTAATAATTACAAGTCCTCCCAATATTGTTCAAGAGGGACAGACATATAATATAGAGTCTGATGCTGTTGTAAGTTATTTATCAAACCTTGAAGTTGTGGGAGATGATAGATTTTCTTCAGAAAATATTAGAATTGAAAATTATAATACTGGTGTTGTTATTAGTGGTCCTAGTTATCAGACTTTTCCTTGGAAAGTTGAAACTCCAGATTGGGTAATTGCACAAGGTAAAGAACTAAAATATAATATTATGGCAACAACTCAGGAAGTTCCAGGTATGCTGCAGGGAGGGTTTAATAAAGGACATATTCTTTTCAAAGGAGAAAAAACAGTAGAAGTATATAGGTAAGAGGCGGTTGGAAGGCAGTTAGGGGCGCACTTAATGTCAGAAAAATAAAGAAACGAAATTTGTTTTAAAAGTTCTCTAAAGAAAGTATAAAAATCTAACTGAGTCACAGACTGGCATCCACCCAGTCTGTGGCTTTCTTCATTCCCTGGTTGACACGCCGGCCATCATTTGCTACACTAAAATTACATATCTGGGAAAGTTCTAAGGCCGTTCGGTCAATCTGATTCCACATATGAAACTGAAATAAATATGGTGGAAACAGTACAACGGCACATATAAATTCTGTAGAAATGATGCTGTTTCCTCCATCATAAGGAAAGGAGCATGCAGATGCAGAATGAAAGAAAAAAACTGGAAGAGTTGAACCTGCTGGACGATTTTCTCTTCAATGCCATGATGACATATCCTGAAATGGGAGAGAAGTTTACACGGCAGATTCTGAAACTTTTGTTTAACAAAGAATTTCGAAATCTGAAAGTGATCGCACAGAAATCCTATGGGGGATTGAATACGGATCTGCGGGGAGCCCGGCTGGATGTTTATGTAGAAAGCGATGACAGTGCTGAGATAGATGCGTCAGAGGATGCATCCATCTATGACCTGGAGCCGGATAAGAACGATAAAGCAAAGTATATTGCCGCATTTCCACAGAGGATCCGCTTTTATCATGCTATCATAGACAGCCGCAGCCTGAAATCAGGAGAGGATTTTGGAAAGTTAAAGAGAGTATACGTGATCTTTATCTGTAATTATGATCCTTTTGGTTATGACAGAGTGAAATATACGATACGAAATATGTGCGTGGAAGAACCGGAAATGCCATACGATGATGGTGCTCAGACAACCGTATTGTATACCAAGGGTACAAAGTGTAATGACATATCCGAAGAACTCCGGCAGTTCCTGAACTATATGGAGAACACAACTCAGACAAATGCAGTAAATGATACACTGAAAGATATCCAGAAGATGGTGGATATTGTAAAGCGGGACGGGGAGGTGTCTTTAAGCTATATGAAGGGATTTGAGAGAGATACGATCATGTATGAAAAAGGTCAGGAAGCT
>OCHN01001558.1_pt1 | contig 17936 bp, 10 predicted proteins | sample 1538911 | NCBI WGS metagenome assembly OCHN01 (sample SAMN04571736, study PRJEB22368) | human gut metagenome | biome: human gut; material: stool | host: Homo sapiens | place: Luxembourg | collected 2013-01-11 | reverse complement strand
TGCATCGACCGACGCGGATGTCTGCATCGACCGACGCGGATGTCTGCATCGACCGGCGCGGATGTCTGCATCGACCGGCGCAGATGTCTGCATCGACCGGCGCGGATGTGGATATAAATGAAGAAATGCGGTATAAGTGAGCATATTAACGCCCATTTATTTGCTTTTTTGAAAATATTGCAGTACTTTTGCACATTGTTAGAGGGTGTGTGCAAATGCAACTCTCGTCCATTAAAGAGTGCTGCAACGCTCTGCTTATTCGTTTAAAATAAACAGGAAAGGGGTAATCTCAATATGTCAATATCCAAGACACGTCAGAAACTCATAGATATTGCGCGACAGCTGTTTGCAAAGAACGGCGTAGCGAACACCACGATGAACGACATCGCCGTGGCATCGGGCAAAGGTCGTCGCACGTTGTACACCTATTTCAATAGCAAGGAGGAGGTGTATTCGGCTGTGATAGAGTCGGAATTGGAGCGCTTGAGCGACAAACTCGACGAGGTGGCTGCTATGAAGATGCGTCCGTTGGACAAGGTTATAGAGCTTATCTACACCCATCTGATCATGATTAGAGAGACGGTAGTGCGTAATGGCAATCTGCGTGCCGAGTTCTTCCGCAATATTTGGATGGTGGAGAAGGTGCGCAAAAAGTTTGACGACTATGAGATAGATCTCTTTCGTAAGGTTTATCAGGAGGGCAAGGCGGACGGCGAGTTTGATATCGACGACGTAAACCTCGTAGCTGATATCACTCACTATTGTATAAAGGGTCTTGAGGTGCCGTTCATCTACGGACGCATCGGTCACGGACTCACCGAGGAAGCCAGCAAGCCGCTCGTGGCAAAGGTGGTGTATGGTGCGCTCGGAAAGAAATTGAACAATTAGAAACGTTTATATATTTAATAATTTAAGAAATGGGATTATTAACAGGTAAGACTGCCCTCGTCACGGGAGCAGCCCGCGGCATCGGAAAGGCTGTCGCTATGAAGTTCGCCTCTGAAGGCGCAAACATCGCATTCACCGACCTCGTGCTCACCGACGACATGGCTGCCGGACTTGAGGCTACACGTAAGGAGATTGAGGCTTTGGGCGTTACTTGTCGTGCATACGCAGGCAATGCTGCCGATTTTGAGGAGACAGAGAAAGTTGTAAAGCAGATACATGCCGACTTCGGTTCTATCGACGTGTTGGTGAACAACGCTGGTATCACAAAGGACGGACTGATGCTCCGTATGTCTGAGGCTCAGTGGGACGCAGTGCTCAACGTAAACCTCAAGTCAGCGTTCAACTTCATCCACGCTTGTGCGCCGATCATGCTTCGTCAGCGTAGCGGTTCAATCATCAATATGTCGTCAGTAGTAGGCGTTCATGGCAATGCTGGCCAGTGCAACTACTCGGCTTCTAAGGCAGGTATGATCGGCTTGGCAAAGTCAATCGCTCAGGAGCTTGGTCCGAAGGGCGTGCGTGCTAACGCTATCGCTCCTGGTTTCATCGAGACACCAATGACAGCACAGCTTCCAGAGGACGTACGCAAGGACTGGATGAAGAAGATTCCATTGCGTCGCGGAGGTCAGACAGAAGACATCGCAAACGTATGCGTATTCCTCGCTTCTGATATGTCTTCATACGTAAGCGGACAGGTTATTCAGGTAGATGGTGGCATGAACATGTAATTCTGTCTACAAGCAGATTTTTACGATAATGAGGGTGTTTCAAAACTGAAATTATCGGGAGCCCCAACTTCCATAACTTCTATTTTGATACACCCTCTTTGTGTTTTTATTAACTAACAAACAATGAAAGTAGTCTACGAAGACAACCACATAATCATAGTCAACAAGTGTAGCGGCGAAATCGTTCAAGGCGACAAAACCGGCGATAAACCGCTCAGCGACATCGTGAAGGAGTATATCAAAGAGAAGTACAACAAGCCAGGCAACGTGTTCCTCGGTGTTGTGCATCGTCTTGACCGCCCCGTGAGCGGACTTGTTGTCTTCGCTAAGACCTCTAAAGCACTCTCGCGACTGAACGATATGTTCCGCACGGGCGATGTCCACAAAACGTATTGGGCTATAACGAAGCGCAGCGAAATAGCCCCAGAGGGAACACTAACCGACTGGCTCACACGCAACGAACGCCAAAACAAAAGTTACGCCCACTCCAAGGAAGTACCAGGTGCGAAGAAGGCTGTTCTGAAGTATAAGGTGCGCTCCGTGTCGGACAACTATATGCTGCTTGAGATTACACTACTCACGGGTAGACATCACCAGATACGCTGCCAACTGGCGCACATGGGATGCCCCATAAAGGGCGACCTGAAGTATGGAGCACCACGCAGCAACCCCGACGGAAGCATCTCGCTCCACTCACGCCGCGTAGAGTTTGTACACCCCGTGTCGAAAGAGCCAATTTGCGTTGAGGCAGAAGTGCCGGCAGACCGTCTGTGGCAGGAGATAGCAAGATAATTCAGGGGGTGCACTTGTCTCAAGTGCACCAACCTATTGGTTTTCTAATGGGGAACTGTTTGCTGTGTTGGTGCAGTTGAGACAACTGCCCCCCCTAAAACTGCAATATAAAATAGAACGAAGATGAAGCCTATATATAAACGAAGTTTAAAGGTTGCGGCAGCCGTTCTTGCCACGCCGATAGTGCTCCTCGTGCTGTTGGCTGTGCTGCTCTACATACCGCCCGTGCAGAACTGGGTGGTAAAGAAGGCTGCTGCTTATGCTTCGGAGTCTACCGGCATGAGTGTGTCGGTGGAGCGTGTGCGCCTTAGCTTTCCGCTCGATTTGAGCATACAAGGACTTCTTGCTACTCAGCCTAACGATTCGCTGCATAACAGTATTGACACAATCGCTGCTGCCGACGAACTGATTGTAGGTGTGAAACTCATGCCGCTATTTGCAGGCAATGTGGAAGTTACCGACTTGGATTTCCGCCGCGTGAATATCAATACAGCGCAACTCGTGCCCTCAGCACGAGTGAAAGGTGGAGTAGGGCGTTTGAAGGTAGAACCGAGTAAGGTGGCACTTACTAAGGAGACCGTAGACCTTGGACCCGTGCTCCTCACCGATGCAAATCTTGATATTGCGCTCAGTGACACTGTACCAGAAGACACAACCGAAACCGAAAACAACTGGCAGATAGCCTTCACCCACTTGTCGGTGAAGCGTTCAGCCGTCAAGATACACATGCCCGGCGACACCCTTGCTATCGGTGTCGGACTCGCTGATGTCAGTGCTGCAAATGGCGACATCAATCTTGGTACGGGCGTTTACAAGGTCGGCACGTTCGATTGGCGTGACGGCTTTGTGACATACGACAACAACTTTGCCCTGCGACAGAAAGGGCTTGATGTCAACCATATCGAGCTTAAAGGTGTGTCGTTGCGCATCGACTCGTTGCATTTTGCACAAGAAGGTACTCAGCTTCAGCTTGCACTCAACCGCTGCGCCTTTCGTGAGCAGAGCGGCATAAGTGTGACCGGTGCTAAGGGACATGTGAGCCTTGACACGGCACACATCTCGCTGCCCGACTTCCGCCTTACCACGCCCGTGTCGTGGCTTAAAGCGAATGCCGATATGGACTTCTCTACCTTTGCCGACACCAACCCCGGTGTGATGCGTCTGTATCTTGATGCTTCCGTAGGTAAGTCGGACATACTGCAAATACTCGGCATGATGCCTCTGCAGTTTATCCTGCGTCTGCCAGAGCAACCGCTCTCCCTTCATGCCGACATCAACGGCAATATGCAGAACCTCAACATTCGTGAGGTGTCTGCCAAACTGCCAACGGCGTTCAACATAAAAGCCGAAGGCAAGGCTGGCAATCTAACCGACGTAGACCATCTTACAGCCAACATAAACCTCGACGCGCGTGCCGACAACATCAGCTTCCTGCTGCCTATGATGGGCTTGAATGCTAATTCGTCAGTGTGCATACCCAATGGCATTACGTTCAAAGGCAATTGCCGAGCGAATGGACCGCAGTACGCTACCGATTTCGTTGCTACTCAAGGCGGTGGTTCGCTACGCGGTAGGGGCGCGTTCAATATGCGTTCGTTGGCTTATCGTGCCAATATGGAAGCACACGCATTGCCACTTCAGAACTTCTTGCCGGGTATGGGGTTGCATCCGTTCAGCGGTGAGCTCGTGGCTGATGGTGCAGGCTTCGATTTTCTTTCGTCAAAGACACATCTCGATGCACGTGTGAAGGTGAATAATTTCAAATACACCGATTATGACCTCTCGAACATAAACCTAAAGGCAGAGGTGCACAACGGTGTGGGAAGGGCACTGCTCGATAGTCGCACACCGCTGCTCAATGGCATTATCGACCTACGTACGCTCCTCGACAATCGTCGCATAGATGCCAACGTAATATGCAATCTGCTCTACGCCGACTTCTACAAACTCGGTCTCACCGAGCGACCACTCAAAACGTCGATGACAGCACATTTGGACGTGAAGTCGGATTTGAAGGCGGCGCACAGTATGCAGGGCGTTGTCGGCAATATCGTGCTGCGCGACTCGGCTGCTACATATCGACCTGAAAACATTCTGATAGACATATTCACACGTAGCGACTCAACACATGCCAATGTGGCGTGTGGCGACTTTGTGTTGCGTGTTGATGGTGCTGGTTCAGTGGAGCACATACTCAACAACTTTAATGAGGTGAACATAGAGGCTGAGAAGCAGCGCAATGAACGATACATTGACCAGCTGCGTCTGCGCGAACGCCTGCCCGACCTTTCTGTCTACTTCAATGCCGGCAAGGAGAACATCCTCTCGCGCACTGCTCGACGTTTCGGCTACGAGTTCCGCGATGCTTATATTAATATGAACACGTCGCCCGTGCAGGGCATCAATGGTAAGGTGCGCATCGACTCGCTCGTGACTGCAGGCATACAACTCGATACAATACGCGTCAACATCAGTTCCGACTCGACGAAGACGCTCTTCGATGGACAGATACGCAACAACCGCTACAACAAGCAATACGTGTTCAACGCCCTTTTCCGTGGCGCATTCTATCAACAGTCGCTCTTCTTCGGCACACGCATCTACGACGATCGCAACCGTCTTGGTGTGGCTCTTGGTGTGAAAGCAGACATGGAGCAGAACGGTATACGAGTGTCGCTCGGCGGTATCGACCCCGTGTTTGGCTACAAGAAGTTTAAGGTGAACAAGGGCAACTACCTGTTCTTTGCCGACGACGACCGCATTTCGGCTGATATGAGGTTGCTGGCTGACGACGGTATGGGTGTGAAGGTGTTTAGCAACGATAGCACCGAAGCCTTGCAAGACCTCACTATCGGACTCACTCGCTTCGACCTCGCTAAAGTGCTGTCCGTTATACCGTATGCACCGAACGTGTCGGGTGTGATGAATGGCGACTTCCACTATATCAATAGCGAAAGCGATATGTCGGTGTCATCATCTGTGCGTGTTGACAATTTGTCTTACGATGGTTGTAAGATTGGTAATGTGGCGAGCGAGTTTATCTACATGCCACGCGACGAAGGTAATGAGCATTGTGTTGACGGCACGCTATCGATAGACGACCAGGAGGTGTGCACGCTAAGCGGTACGTACATCACAAGTGGTTTCGGACATCTTAATGCCGACATCGAGTTGCAGCGCACACCATTGTTGATGCTCAACGGCTTCATCCCCGAACGCCTACTCAATTTTGGTGGATATGCCGTCGGACATGTAAAAGTGGATGGACAACTCGACCGCCTCGACGTAGATGGCGAACTGATGTTCGAGTCGGCGTATATAGCGAGCGAGCCTTACGGCGTGAAGATGCGCTTGTGCGAAGACCCGGTGACGATAACCGACAGCAAGATGAAGTTTGAGAACTTCCAACTCTTCGCACGCAATGGTAATCCACTGACGCTCTACGGCAATGTCGACTTCAGCAATATGTCGAACATGACGATGTATATGCGTATGCGTGCAAACAACTACCTACTCATCGACTCGAAGGAGAAGGCACGCTCCGAAGCCTTCGGCAAGGCGTATGTCAACTTCCTCGGTCTTGCCGATGGTCCGCTTGATGCCTTGCGCTTCCGTGGTCGTCTTGACGTGCTCGGTTCGTCGGACATCACATACATACTGCGCGACTCTCCGCTCACCACCGACAACCAACTCGACGGACTTGTGAAGTTTGTCAACTTCAAAAATCCTGATGACGTGAAGGTGGAGCGTCCACCGCTGAGTGGCTTGACGATGGACCTCACGGTTAGCATCGACGAGGGTGCGCACGTGCTCTGCGCCCTGAACGCTACAAAGTCGAACTATGTGGACATTGTAGGCGGAGGCGAACTGCGCATGAAATACACCGAAGTGGACGGACTCGGACTCTACGGTCGCTACACGATAGGACAGGGTGAGATGAAGTATTCGTTGCCCGTTATCCCGCTGAAGACTTTCACGATAAAGGATGGTAGCTACGTTGAGTTTATGGGCGATGCTATGAACCCGCGTCTGAACATCACGGCGACGGAGGAGAACAAGACTACCGTCACCAATGAGGCTGGCGTAGGCCGTAGCGTGACGTTTGAGTGTGGCGTAGAGATAACGAAGACACTCAACGATATGGGCTTACAGTTCACCATCGATGCCCCCGACGACCAGGAGATACACAACGAACTGATGACGCAGTCGGTAGAGAACCGTGGCAAGCTCGCTGTGACGATGCTCACCACTGGTATGTATCTCTCCGACAACAGTATGGGCTCGTTCAATATGAACAGCGCGCTCAGCTCGTTCCTCAGCTCTCAGATCAGTGCCATCTCGGGCAGCGCACTGCGTACGCTCGACCTCTCGTTCGGCATGGACAACACGCAGCTTGGCTCTGGTGCGGTGCACACCGACTACTCGTTCAAGTTCTCGAAGCGCTTCCTCAACAACCGTCTGCGCATCGTGATTGGTGGAAAGGTGTCGAGTGGTGCCGAGATAGAGAACCAGAACGACACGTTCTTCGACAATGTGGCATTAGAGTATCGTCTCTCGCCAAAGTCGAATAAGTATCTGAAACTTTTCTATGACCGTGCTACGTACGACTGGCTTGAGGGTTACGTCGGTCAGTTCGGTGGCGGTTTCATCTGGCGTCGCAAGTTGCAGAGCCTGAAGGATATATTCCGTCTAAAGCGCAACGACGACTATATGATGCTGCAAAACGGCAATAACACCTCGTTGCAGCAGAAGAAGGATACAACGGTTGTGCAGAATACTGACACTACCAGCGTTAAAAAGTAAAGATATATGAAGAATACGTTATATATAATAATATGTGTAATGGCGCTTGTCGGTTGCTCGTCGACAAGTTCTGTACCCGAGGATGACAAGCTGTTCACGGGCTTACGCAAGACCGAATACGAGAACTATGTGGCTTGCGACCACTTCTACTCTACACAGGAGGAAGTGGAGGCGGCACTCGTCACTACCCCTAACGGTGCACTCTTCGATAGTCCATACCACCGTATGCCTCCTTACCGTTTGTGGATATACAATGCGTTTCAGCATTCGCGTGGCGGTTTGGGCAAGTGGATACGTACAACGTTCGGTAAGCCACCAGTGCTGCTTAGTTCTGTCAATCCTGCGCTACACTCACAAGTGGTGAAGGAGCTGCTGCGAGCGCGTGGCTATTTCAGTGGATACGTCAACTACGACGTGCTGACATCCGACAGCTCGCGAACGGCAAAGGTGAAGTACAACGTCAACTTCGGCGACCTCTACACTATCGACACGCTCACGTACACCAACTTCCCCGAAGAAGCGCAAAAGATAATTGAGGAGAATGCTTCAAAATCGCTCGTAAAGAAGGACGCACCGTTCGATGTGACGGTGCTCGAAGCCGAGCGCACTCGTATCTCTACGCTCTTGCGCAACAAGGGCTTCTTCTATTATCAGCCGAGCTATGCTACATACCTCGCCGACACCATTGCCGAACCTGGCGAGGTGAGCGTGCGTCTGCATTACGCCGACAGCCTTCCTGACGAAGTGGGACGCAAGTGGTACATCGGTCACGTCAATCTCGAGATGCGCAAGCAGTCGGCGTTGGAGCAACTGCGCGACACCACTCACCGTCGCAACTATACCATCGTCTATAATGGCAAGCGCGAACCGATGCGTCGTAGTGTGATTACGCGCGATATGCGAATACGCCCTGGCAGAATGTACAGCTACGATGCTTATCAGCAAACCATCAATACGCTCACCGCGAAGGGCCTCTTCTCGCGTGTAGACCTCTCGTTCGCTCCGCGCGACACCTCCAAGACGTGTGACACGCTTGACATCACGCTCAACTGCGTGTTTGACAAGCCCTACGATGTCTATCTCGAAGGCAATCTCGTAGGTAAGACAACCGGACGTGTGGGTCCCGGGCTGAACCTTGGTTTCGTTAAGCGCAACGCTTTCCGTGGTGGCGAGAAACTTACCGTCAACCTCAAAGGCTCCTACGAGTGGCAGACAGGACACCAAGCCGACGGATCAAGTTCGAAGTTCAACTCATACGAATATGGTGCCGACGTGTCGGTGGAGATGCCTCGACTGATGTTTTTGAATAGTCTCACACGTCGTTTGCGCCGTATGCGCCGTGCAAAGGGAAAGCACGTCTACATACGCTATGCCCCACCGACAACGCTTATAAAGGGTTCGTTCGATGTGCTTAACCGTTCGGGATTCTTCCAGCGCCACATCGTCTCGGGCGAACTGACGTACAAGACCCACTCACGAGTGCTTGTGCATCATCAGTTCTCGCCACTCATCATTCAGTACGAATACATGAAGCACATGACACCTGCTTTCACCGAACTGGTGAACAAGAGTCCGTATCTGCTTGTGGCGATGAGCGACCAGTTTGTGCCTAAGATGCGCTACTCGTTCTCGTACCAGTCGCCAGCCCGACTTCATAACCCAATCTTCTGGCAGGTGACGCTGAGCGAGGCTGCCAACCTTCTTTCGCTTGGTTATATGGCGTTCGGCGAGAAGTGGACTGACAAGGAGAAGACGATGTTCAAGAACCCGTATGCGCAGTTCCTGAAGGTGGAGACCGACTATAGCAAGACGTGGCAGCTGACCGAACATAGTAAGCTCGTCGGACACGTCAATATGGGCGTGGTATGGGCATACGGCAACGCTATCAGTGCGCCCTACAGCGAGCAGTTCTACGTAGGTGGTGCCAATAGCATCCGTGCGTTCAACGTGCGCAGCATCGGTCCGGGTCGCTATCATGCCAAGACATCCTACCTCTCGTATCTCGACCAGACAGGCGATATGAAGCTGCAGGCCAACCTCGAGTATCGTCCACGTCTCTTCGGAAATCTCTATGGCGCACTATTCCTCGATGCAGGCAACGTGTGGACACTACGCAGCGACAGCGACCGTCCAGGTGCTGTGTTCAAACCGAAGAATATACTTAAGGAAATGGCACTCGGCACGGGCATCGGCATCCGCTACGACCTCGACTTCTTCGTGCTACGTCTCGATTGGGGCATAGGTCTACACCTGCCATATAGAAACGGCTTCTACAATTTCGACCGTTTTAAGGACAGTCAGAGCCTTCATTTCGCAATCGGCTATCCGTTCTAAACGGAATAAAGGGCAGACTCTTTGTGGAGTCTGCCCTTTATTCCGTTGTTGAAAGTTGAGAGTTGAAAGTTGAGAGTTATGATATGTCCTATTGTTTGAGTTATTTATAAAATTCTCAAGGTAATATTTATAAAATTCTCAAGGTAATCATAACTCTCAACTCTCAACTTTCAACTCTTAACTATGATTTTATTCCGCCGAGAAGTCGGCTACCATTTTTCGGTACATGCTATACGCTCTTGAGCGCGAGATATATCCCGTTAGATGTCCTGATACGTTCACCACGGGCATGTAGCGCGTGCCTTTGAGGTCGAACTTGCGCATCACCTCCTCCATTGAGTCGCTCTCGCCAACCTGCGCAGCGATGGGGAGCATCAACTGCTGTACGGTGAGCTTGTTGTAGAGTTCTGCGCGGAACATGATGTGTCGTATCTTCGTGATGTCAATCTCGCCAAGCACCGAACCTGCGTTGTCGAGCACCGGTATGAACGACGTGTGGCTCTTCGATATAGCGTTCACCAGTTTGCCCAGAGGCATATCGGGTGTTACGGCTGTGAAGTCGCGTTCTATCACGCTGTCCATCGTCATCAGCGTGAGTACAGAGCGGTCGGTGTGGTGAGTGACCAACTTACCCTCGCGTGCTAAACGCATGGCGTAGATGCTGTGAGGCTCGAAGATGCTGATAGTCATCACCGACACGATACTCACAATCATCAGTGGCATGAACATGTCGTAGCCGTTCGTAATCTCGGCGATGAGGAAGATACCCGTAAGTGGGGCGTGCATCACGCCTGCCATCACGCCAGCCATGCCGAGCAGCGTGTAGTTCTTCTCAGGTATATATATGCCCACCTGATACATGTTCCACAGACGTGAGAAGAGGAACCCCGTGAAAGCTCCCACGAAGAGCGACGGTGCGAACGTACCACCGCAACCGCCACCGCCGTTTGTGGCTGCCGTGGCGAATGTCTTTGTCAGTATTACCAGCGCAATGAACAGTATCAGCCACTTGCCGTTGCCCGAGAACATAGAGTTGTGCAGCAGTTCGTTCCAGTCGGCTTCGCTCGTGCCGTTCAGCAGTACGTTGATAGCCGAGTAGCCCTCGCCGTAGAGCACGGGGAAGACGAAAATGAGCGAGCTGAGCAGTACACCGCCCAACGCCAACTTAGCCCAGCGATGTTGCTTCAACTTGCCGAACATGCCCTCGCACACCGACATCGAGCGTATGAAGTAGATGCTCACCAGTCCGCAAGCGATACCGAGTATGATGCACGCCGGCACACGCTCCACGCCCCACATGCTGTCCAGATGAAAACTGAACAACGACGCGCTTCCCATGAATATATATGTGAAGCACGTTGCCGTGACCGCAGCCGTGAGTATAGGCAGTAGCGATGCCATACTTAGGTCTACCATCAGCACCTCAAGCGTGAACACCAGTCCGGCTATCGGAGCCTTAAAGATGCCGGCGATGGCAGCGGCAGCACCGCAGCCCACTAACAGAATCAGCTTCTTCTTGTCCATGCCGAACAGTCTGCCGAGATTCGAGCCTATGGCAGAACCAGTCAGCACAATCGGAGCCTCGGCACCCACCGATCCGCCGAAGCCGATGGTGATAGCCGATGCCACCACCGATGTCCAGCAGTTGTGCGCCTTCAGTCGCGACTGCTTCGAGGATATGGCGTAGAGTATTCGCGTGATACCATGCGATATGTTGTCCTTCACCACGTAGCGTACGAAGAGCGACGTTAGGAATATGCCCACAACCGGGAACATCAGGTAGAGCCAGTTGAACGTGTCAGCATGAAACCTCGATGTCAGCAGATGCTGTATGATGTGAATTATCGAGTGGAGCACGTAGGCAGCCACCGACGCAAAGAATCCGATGCAGAGGGCGAGGATGATAGTCGCCTGACGGTCGGAAAGATGCTTCGTGCGCCAAGCGTACAGCCTTTCTTCCAGCGTTGCGCCTTTCTTGTCAATCGCAGTCTCTTCCATTTACTTGCGTATGATGGTTACCCGTCCGTCCTTAGTCAGTTTGATGATGCTGCTCGGCGTGTGCGGCTTGTGCTCCTGGCGGCGTGTCCAGCACACATAGTCCACAGCTTCCAGTATCTCCGGTGCGATGTCGCGGTAGTTCTGAGCCGCCGGCTCGCCACTTATGTTGGCACTCGTGCTCACGATAGCCTTCTGGAAGCGGTAGCAAAGCTCCTTCGAGAACGGCTCCTTCGTCACACGCAGAGCGATGCTGCCATCCTCCGCGATGAGGTTCGGGGCGAGGTTCACAGCCCCGTCGAGCACCACCGTCGTCGGCTTCTCCGCGAGCTCCATCAAGTCCCACGCCACTGGCGGCACGTCGCGCACATAGCGCTGCACGCGGTCTACCGAGTCGGCGAGGCAGATAAGCGCCTTCGAGTCGTCGCGCTGCTTTATCCTGTACACCTTAGCCACTGCCTCCGCATTCGTCGCGTCGCAACCGATACCCCATACCGTGTCCGTAGGATAGAGTATCACGCCGCCCTTACGCATCACGTCCACCGCATTCTGAATGTCTTCTTTCTGTGTCATTGTTATTTCTTATTTTGTTTTTACCTTTCTACTCTTTTACTCTTTTACTTTTTTACCTTTTTACTCTTTTACTTTTACAAAGTTACTGCTTTTTCCTGTTATGCCGTAAGTTTAAAGACAATTTTCTCGCTCTTTATTATAAGCATAGCCGATATTTGCCGAAAAAACCGTAACTTTGTATTTTAAGAGTAAAAAAGTAAAAGAGTAAAGGAGTAAAAAGTAGGAGGCTACGGCATTCCTGCCGTAGCCATTCAGTAGGAGGTATGGGCATCTTGCCCATACCACGCTGCCCACAAACCCACGCACCCCTCCCAACCCTCCCCGTCGTGGAGGGCTTAGGAAGGCCCAAGAAGGCTTAGTTCGGCTTAAATGCCGCCCTATACCGGCTTAGTTCGGCTTAAAATAAACAAAAACCAAAAACAATGGAAAAGAAAAACCTCCGCATAGTGTTCATGGGAACACCCGAGTTTGCCGTTGGCTCGCTCCAGCGACTTGTTGAGAACGGTTATAACGTAGTGGCTGTCGTAACCCAGCCCGATAAACCCGTCGGTCGCCACGCTTCCGTGCTGCGCCCTTCACCCGTCAAGGAGTACGCCCTTGCCCACGGCCTGCCCGTGCTGCAGCCCCTGAAGATGAAGGACGAGCACTTCCTTGACGAGCTACGCAGCTACAATGCCGACCTGCAGGTCGTCGTGGCGTTCCGCATGCTCCCCGAAGTAGTATGGGCAATGCCGCGCTTCGGCACATTCAACGTCCATGCAGCCCTGCTGCCCGACTATCGAGGCGCAGCCCCAATCAACTGGGCAGTCATCAACGGCGAGACCCTCACCGGCGTCACCACCTTCTTCCTCGACCACGACATCGACACCGGTCGCATCATCGCCCAGCGCCAGTTCCCCATCCCCGACGACGCCGACGTAGAGTACGTCTACGACGCACTCATGCAGCTCGGCGCCCAGCTCTGCACCCACACCGTCGACCTCGTCCTCTCCACCGACGGCAACGCCCCTTCGCAACCGCAGCAGGACAGCGAGGCTCACCACGCCGCCCCGAAGATATTCAAGGAGACCTGCGCCATCGACTTCTCGCTCCCTGCAAAGCGCATCTACGACTTCGTGCGCGGACTCTCGCCCGCGCCCGGCGCCTGGTGCCTGCTCACCCCACGCGATGCTAACGCTCCCGCCCAAGTGCTTAAGATCTACAAGACAGCAAAGACCGGCGAGTCTTCAGCAGGGGGTGCACTTGTCTCAAGTGCACCAGACCATAAAGCAGCAAACACCGGCGACCAACCAACCGGTGTAGAAGTCGGAACACTCAAAGTCGAAAATCGCCGCCTCTTCGTTGCCACCGTCGACGAGTGGCTCGAAATCGTAGAGTTGCAGCCTGCCGGCAAGAAGCGCATGGCAGCCCGCGACTACCTCAACGGCTTCCAGCACCCCGAGCACTTCCTGCTGAAGTAATCCCTTCCGTTCCGGAAAGATTTTCTCACCCCACACAGCACAGCCTGTTGATATCCTCGTCGAACGTCTCGCGGTTAACAGCCCGAGTGCGCATCGCCGACTTGTAGTTGTATATCGTCTGCGTCGAGTAGAACAGCAGCGTAGCTATCTCCTGACTCTCCCTCACGCCCAAGCGCATCAGCGCATAGATGCGCGCCTCCGTCGTCAGGGCGTTAGGAGACGGCTGCGCAATCTTTCCTTCCGGAAGCAGCAGACTGTTCAGTTCGTCAACGAAACCAGGGTACAGCTCCGTGAAGGCGCGGTCGAAACGTGTGTAGAACGCTGCCGCCTCCTCCTCCGCGAGCTTATAACTATTGATAGTTTTAAGAAGGTCAGCCGTTTGGTTGGCCTTTATTTTTCTGCTCACCAGTTTGCGGTACTCCATCAGTTTGCGTATGTACACCGCACTGATGTCCATGAACAGACGCATGTAGGTTTCGCGGCGATGGTTCGTCGCTATGAGGCGTTCGTTCAGTTCCTTCAACTGCCGGTTCTGCGTCTTCACCTCTTTGCGGCTACCTGCCAGCCATTTGTTCTGCTTGTAGCCGAAGATAGCCATTGCCAGCAACATCAGCGACAGAAAACTAACCATCGCAAGCACACCTCTCACGATGCGCTCCTTATGCGCCAACGCCTCCTGATTGGCTGTGGCGATGATAGGCAATATGCTCGAAATCTCGAGCATACGCAGTCGGTTGTTGTAGAATCTGGCATCCTCCATAGAGCAATAGATGTAGCGTGCCGCACGGTCGGCATACTTCTGGTCCTTCTCATACAGATATGTTGAGAACTCCTGCAGCGCAAGATTCTCCTTCAAAGGGCATGTTATGTCCGAGATAGCTGCTTCAATAATGTACTTTTCATATCGTTGCGTGTCGCCCAACTCGCGATAATAGCGTGCTATGCAGTATGCTGCCGAGGCATGCACACGACTGTCTACCCGGCTGTTATGCAGGGCCTTTGTGTAGAATTGCAGCACAGCCTTGCTCATGGGGTTGGTGAGGAAAGCAATTTCGCCGCTAAGATAGGCATGCAGAGCCACATCCTTGCTGCTTGTGGCTTCCACCGTGAGCTTCAGATTCTCGAACTTCTTCTTATGGTAATAGTCCATGAACTCCGACTTCTTGCTGAATGCTTCCCAATAGTTGTACAGCCACGTGCGCGTATAATAATAGTATTGTTTTAGCTGCTTAGGTACACCTCTCTTCTTTATATCATCAAGCAGTTCCTCCGACTGACTGTAGAAACCACCCGTAGACAACACCGCCGCACGGTTTATCTTGTTGAGCGTCGTGTAGTAGGCGTTGTTCTCGCTCTCTGATAGGGCGAGACCGCGGTTCACATATACCATTGCCGAATCGTAATGGTATGTATAGTATTCTCGATAGATACTGTTCAGGAGTGCGAGTCGCTGCGGGATGTCTTCCACCGTTCGCAACTTTAGTTTTAGTTGGTCAATCTTCTTTTCCTTCTGCTCCGAGTACATTTCGCGCTTGTCGATATAACTGTCGAGAAGGCCCAGTAGGTCTTGCTCGCCAGAGATACCGGCTGTAGCCAACTTGGTTTGGGCTGTAGTCTGCAGCGGCAAAAAGATGAATAATAGGTATAAAAAGATGCGCATAATAGTGGGTTTTTAGTTTTAATACTGCAAATTTAGCTAATATTATTAAGATAAAACCATTTACTTTGATAAAAAAGCCTAAATCTTTAAACGTTCTGATATATAATAAGTTATAAGTTTTTATGCCTTAATTTATGTCTACTTTCATTTTACGCACACATACAATCAGTCGATATATCTTGTAACTTTGCAATCGTAAACATACACACAACGGATATGAACCTAAAACTTAAAACATTCTCATTCGCCCTCTTGGCTTCTGCCTCTACGGGCATGTATGCACAGACGCATACAGAAAACAATTCAACAAACGATTCGGAACCGCAGAAGAAGGAAGAGCGCAACGTGATGCTCAACGCTTCTGACGCCAACAAACCGCGCGAGATTCAGATTGGATTGCCGAGCGAAGACGTAACGGTATACGAGAACGGACTGCCTGCCGTTTACTCGTCGTCCGTGCACAAACTCTCTGCCCACTGGCGCAGCGACGCTTCGCTGAAAGGCACCGACCTTATGACTCCGTCGGAGAGTGCCATCAAGACCGGCAACATCGCTTATGCTGTGTCGGCTTTCAGCGAGTTGGGCGAGAAGAAGTTCAGCGGCAAACTCAATTATAAGGCTAACCACTTCGGTATGCAGAACTTCGACCTCAATCTCTCTGGCGGCATTGGCGACAACTGGCTCTACACAGCCGGAATGTATCAGAACTTCGACCCGGGCAGCTTCAAACTGCGCTTCACCGACTACGCCGACCGCACGCAGATCTACCATTTGGGTCTTACGCGCATACTGAACGGTGGCAAAGGTCACATTTCTTTATTATATAAGTATTCGAATAGCAAGAACCCCGGCAACTTCGCCAATGCCGCTCCGTTCATCTACGCCGGCGACGGCAGCATAAAGAAACTTGCAGGTTTCGACCCAGGTATGGATTCATACGTGCAGCGTAAGGGTTCGTTCAGCTATCTGAACACCAAGACCGGCAAGATGGACACTTGGAACATGACAGACGGAAACGACAACCGTGCCAATGAGGTGGCTTTGGTGAGCAAGTATCAGTTTGACAACGGCTGGTTGTGGAAGTTGAACGCAAAGTATATGAACGCTCCGCGCGCCAACTACGTTGACTACGGCGGCAGCACCATCTCTGAGGTTGCTGAGTCTGACGGCTACCAGCTTTCTGACGGTTCGGCTTATAGCGGACTTATCGAAGGCAGACGCACTTGGCTGCACATCGGCAAGGTGAGCAACGCCCTCCTTACCACAGAGGTGAGCAAGCAACTGAACAACCACAAACTGATGATTGGCTTGAACGAGTGGTACTACCACCTCAACTACTATTCATCTTCGTTCCAGTGGGCGGGCACCGTTGAGGCTTATCCTCGTACGCTGAGCCAGATGTACGTTAATCCGCTCGACCCGACACAGACTGCACACCGCTCTGAAACCTTCGGCTACAACGAGTTGAGTCCTGAATATACTAAGGGTTCGGAGAACAAACTCGCTCTCTATTTCACCGACGAATGGCGCATCACTCCCAAGTTCAAGCTGTTCTACGGCGGTCGTCTCGAATACTATCGTATGTCGGCAGACCAGATTTCAGCGTCACGCTTTCGTGGCTTCCACCTCGGCAACTTCAATACATATTCTACAGCCGCAGACGGATCTGTCGTAGCCACAGAGCATAGCATTGCTCCTGCCAACGTTACGAAGAACAAGCTCAACTATGCTGCTACGTTGCAGATGACTTACAACGTAACAAACCAGTTCGGTCTTACTGCCGACGCCACCATCGCCACACGTTTCCCGCGCATCAGCGAGTATGCCGGCACTGGTCCTACGGAGGAGCAGTACAAGCGCGTGACCATTCCGTTGGTTCGCGGTGGTATCTTCTACAAGAACTCATGGCTCGACCTCTCGTCGATGGTGACATACATCTCAAAGTCGAACAATATCGACCAGCAGAACCTCACCAAGCCTGGTACCTCTGAGGGCAAGACCGTGTTGCTCATCTACAACATCCAGACATTGGGCTGGACAACGTCTGCCGAAATCAACCCGTTCAAGAACTTCCACATGCACGCACTCTTCACCTATCAGAAACCAGTTTACAAGAACTATAATGCAAGTGTTACGTTCAGCGACGGTCAGACTATGAGCGTGAATGCCAACAACAAGATTGTGAAGGAGATTCCACAGGTGCTCATTGAGCTTGATCCGAGATACGACATCACGAAGAACCTCAGTGCTTGGCTCAGTTTCCGCTACTTCGGCAAGACATACGCTAACCTTCAGGAGGCACTCTACTTCAACGGTCACTGGGAGACATTCGGTGGTGTCAACTGGAATGTGAACAGGAATCTGAGTCTCGGTGTCAGCGTCATTAATATCTTCAACGAGAAGGGTGCCAAGGGCACAATCAGCGGTTCGGAGCTTATCACAAAGGATGAGGCAGGCAAGTATGCCGGCAAGTACATGAGCGGCAACTATCTCCGCCCGTTCACCGTAGAGTTCAACGCAAGCATTAAATTCTAATAAAAAACCATACGAAAATGAAGAAAACTATTATGCTAATCGCAGCAATGTGTATGACTTCTGCCATCACATTCGCTCAAGAAATCATCCGTGTGTCTACCGAAAAGA